>ODAI010450825.1_pt1 | contig 33684 bp, 31 predicted proteins | sample 1539321 | NCBI WGS metagenome assembly ODAI01 (sample SAMN02144231, study PRJEB22623) | gut metagenome | biome: sheep rumen | host: Ovis aries | place: New Zealand
ACGAAAACCAATTGCATTTATGATTAAAATCAGTATAAAATTCAACTGAACTTTATTTTACTTCCGTAAAGAAGCGTGTTAAAATGCCAAGGAGATTAGTTAAAAACAGAAACATTGAAGTAATTTTATTACAAGATGATAAATATCTTGGAGAAAAATACGAGATTGTTAGTGTTAAACCTATTTTTGCTAGAAATGTACTTTTACCTCAAAATATTGCTGTATTAGCAGATAAAGCTAATAAGAACAAGTATGAACAAAAGATGCAAGCTGCTGTAGCTGCTAGAGCTAAAAAAGCTGCTGGTCTTGAAGATCTTTTTGCTAAGATGGCTGAAAATGGTGGAGTTAAATTAGTTAGAAAGGTTAATAAAGATAATGTTCTTTATGCTAAGGTAAATGAATCAGATATTGCTGAAGCTATTAAAGAAACTTACTGAGTTGAGATTGAATCTCATAACTTAAAATTAAAGAAGAAGATTAATGAAGCTGGTAGTTTCACAGTTCCTTTTATTTATAAAGATATGAAAAAGGAAGTTGCTGTAGTAATTGAACCTGAAGCTTGAGAAAAGGTTGAGACTAAAGAAGAAAAGAAAGAAGAAGTTGTTGTAGAAAAGACTAAGGAAGAATTAAGAGCTGAAAGAGAAGCTAAGAAAGCTGCAGAAAAAGCTGAAAAAATTGCTAAGTTGAAGGAGAAATATAAGTAAGATTAGATGATAAAATAAGAGGTCCGGAGATAAGCTCTTCGGATTTTTTATTGTAATAAATTTATAAATCCTTATATGGTTATTGTTTTATTTAAAGGTATGTTATGTTCGGTCTTTTTTTTGTTTGATTGTGATCCATAGCGTTTAATCCTTCTCATGCTATTGATCCAATAGCTTTTCGTTGAGAGGTAACTGTAAGTAAGACATATGCTAATACATCAGATGATGATTCTTTTCAAAAGTTCTTAGATAAAGATCATTTTTTTTCTAAAATAGATTATGGTCCAAGTGATTTGAAGGCTATTGAATCTGATTTTACTGCTAATAATTCTAGGAAGTTCTTGTTAAGAGAAGAGGCTTGAAAAGCATTCGCTGATATGGCTTGGAATTTTCAAAATGATTTTAATTGAAAGAAAAAGCTATCAATTAATACTGCTTATAGATCATATCAGTTGCAGGAATATTTAATGAAGTCATATTGTAATGGCAGAGCATGACAATGTGCTTTACCATGAACTAGTGAACATCAGGCTTGATTGGCTGTTGATTTATGAGTTAATGGTAAAAGTATAGATAATGAAAGTTTCCAATGGCTTCAAAATAATGCTCATAAATGGTGATTCCATAATACTTATCAAAAATGAATTGAAGTGGATGGTCAAATAGTTGAACCTCGGCACTGGAGATATTTATGAGTAGAATTGGCAACAGAATTATATAATAATAAGCAGAGTTTTGCGGAGTGGTATTATGGGCTTGAAAGATAGATATATAAAATTATATTAATTATTACTTTTAAATTTTTGTTTAATATTTTTATGGCTGAAGAAAAAAATCAAAAAACTAATAAAAATTCAGAAGAAGAATTGAATAAAACTGTTGAAGAATCAACTGTAGATGATGATTTTTTGAAGGATGAATTAGAAGAACTTCAACAAGCTGAAGATGAAGCAAAAGAGGCTCAAGCAGATTTTGCTCCATTGCTTAATAAAATAAAAGAATTGGAATCTCAGCTTCAAGAAAAGGATGAGATAGCAAAGAACTCTCAGATTAATTATTTACATTTGAAGGCTGATTTTGATATTTTGCAAAGACAAACTCAGCAGAAAATTGATAATGCTGAACGTGATGCTGAGATTAAAGTTGTTAAAGAATTACTTCCATTCGTAGAAAATTTAAGAAAATCTTTATTAAATCTTACAGAAGAACAACAGTCATCAAGTTTGTGAGAATGAATTCGTATGATGTATGATAATTTTATAAAGAGTTTGGAAAAACTTCATATAAAACCTATTGAAGCTCTTGGTTTAGAACCAGATGCTCAATTTCATGAACCTGTTAGTGTTCAAGCTGTTGAGGATGAAAATCTAAAATGAAAAATAATTCAAGAATTCCAACAAGGATTCGTTTATGAAAAAGATGATGAGGTTATCGTTATCTCACCATCAAGAGTAATTGTATGAAGCTAGTTAATTATTTCATTAAATCATCTATCGAATGAATGAAAGACTGTGAGCTTTCATTCTTTTATTACTCGTAAAATTTCTGTTGTTGCTTCAAGAAAATCTCTATCGTGTGATACGATTAAGCTTACTCCGTTGAAACCTTCTAACATTTCTTTAACTGCTTCTTTTGAGCTTAAATCGAGGTGATTTGTTGGTTCGTCCATTACAACGATATCAGGATGAGCTAAGAGCATTTTAGCGAGTGCAACTTTTGATCTTTCTCATCATGAAAGAAGTCAGATTTTTTGGTCTGCTTTTTCTTGGTCAATACGTAGTGCTCAAAGATATGCCATCATTTCTCTATGTGAAACTCATGGTCATATTAATTCTTCACTGATTGTAGCATTAAAGTCTAAATCATCAGCTATTTGAGAATAGAATCAGATACTAATTTTTTCATGAATTCGTATTCATCAGTATAGTGGCTTAATCTCTCAAAGAATAGTTTTTAGAAGGGTAGTTTTTCAAACTCAGTTTTTACCAATAATTCCTATTCTCATAGCTTTTGTTATTTCAAGTTCTTTTGGAAGTGATACTAAGGTTTTATTTCAGTATCAAACAGAAAGCTCTGAAAGTTTTATTAATGTTTCTGGTAATCTTCGTTTTACTTGTAAGTTTGGTGCATGTGTTTGAATCTCTTCTTCTGGTGCTGCTAGCTTATCCATTTTATCTAGCATTTTTATTCTACTTTGAACTTGTGATGCTTTTGTTGATTTATAACGGAATCTTTCAATAAATCTTTCTTGTTGCTGTAGGTATTTTTGTTGTGCTGTATAGTTTTTAAGATATATTTCTTCATTTTTTTTCTTCTCTATTAAGTAATCTTTATATCAGCAATAATAAAGATTGAGTTTCTTATTTTTTATTTCTATTGTTTTTGTGAAAGCAGATTCTAGAAATTTCCTATCATGTGAAATACAGATTAGTGCTTTATTCCACAACTTACAAAAATTTTCAACGAACATTATTCATTCAATATCTAGATGGTTTGTTGGCTCATCTAATATAAGGAGATCTACATCTTGAATAAGAAATTTTGCGATTTGAACTTTTGTTTGTTCACCTCAAGATAATTGAGAAATTTTAAAATTCATTTGTTCATTGCTGAATCAAAAGTATTTCAATATTTCTTTTTGTAGGTCGTATTTTTGGTATGCTTCATTCATAAGCATTCGTTCTATTAATTCTGATTGTTCTTCAAGTAGAGCAATTCCATCTCATTCTCCTTTCTCGAGCAATTCTTTTATTTCGTTAAGTCTTTCTACGGTTTTTGTTATTTCAGGAAAGGTAGTAAGCATTTCTTCAAGTACAGTTCTTTCTCTTGATTCTCGGAATAAGTCTTGTGAAAGAAATCAGATTTTTAAGTCTTTAAGGATTTCTATTTCTCATTTATCAGCAAGCGCTGGATTAAGGAGTATTTTTAAAAATGTTGATTTTCCTGCTCCGTTTTTTCCTATGAGGGCTATTTTATCTTGTGGCTTTATTCTAAGATCAGTATCCTCGAAAAGTATTGTAGATCATAGTTGTTTATAAAGGCCTTTTATTGTAATAATATAATCAGCAGTTTTTTTATTTGTATAGTTGAAAAGGTATCTTGGAATTGAAGCAAGTGAATTCTTTTTATCTGAAGATTCTTCTTGCTCAGTTTCTTCTCGTTCTACTCAGAATTCTTTGCTTAGATATCTTTTTAAGCTTTTTTCTTTTGTAGCTTCTTTTGTTTTATCAGAAAATTGAACAAGATATTCTAAACATAGTTCTTCAATTTCTTCATAAGAAAATTCTGGATGAAGTGATTGTATTTTGTTTATGATTTTTTTAAGATCCATATTTTTAAGCAAAAGATTAATTCTAAACACATTTATATTTAACGAATGCTTGTTGTCTTTTCAAGTAGAAGAGTTGCAAATTGTTGGAAAATAAATACTATCTTTTTGATTCTTTTATTTAGCTTAACGTCTGATGTTCTATCTTTGGCATGAAGTATATGATAAACATCATCCGAAGTTTTCTGTTGTAAAATTTCAGGATAAGTTTGGATTGCAGCAGTATGACAAGTATGAATCATTAGATAATGTTATAGCAGATTCTCTCTGATATCAGAATTATGATCATTATTTTTTATTGGATGATACTAGATTCCATTTTTTTAGGTTTGATATCTATAAAGAATTTTCAGAGGCTTTAAAAATGGCAGATTTAGATGCTATTGTTTCTGATAGAATTGAATATTTAAAATCTATTACAAAAGAAGAGTTATTATTCCCGTTGATTGATAATATTTATATAGATTGAGAACCTAAGAAATACTTAATAGGAGAAAAGTGACAAATCTTTTTCCGTTTATATTTTATTTATATCAATAGAAATACCTTATTAGAATTTAATAAGTATTATTGAAACGTATTTAATCAGGGAAATGTGTTTTTATGGCCTGAAAGTTTTAAGACTGTGTCTTTTTTGAAAAAAAAGTTGGAAAGAGATTCTTTCCTTTTGCTTTATATTAAAGAAACTAACTGTAAGGTAGTTGCTGTAGAAGATTGATTTTATAAACAAATAGATCAGATTAATTTCTGAGTTAATAATCTTATGCAAATGTATAAGGATACTCAAATAGTGAAGTATTGGTATAAAAGTGCAGCTGAAATAGATCAAAATCCATTAGCAAAGAATCTTGTTTTAGAGACAATACATTTTTATATAAATCTTCTATGTAAGTGGCTAAATGATTTGAATTTGACAGATAAAGATATTTTTCTTGTTTCATCTATTGTGAAGAATGGAAATTTTATGGAGGAATTTAATAAAATATATGCGTGATTTCATAACAAATATATTGTTCCGTTTCATCATTCTGAACAATTAGATTTATTTTGAAAACATTGGAATCCTGAAGAAATGGATTCTTTGATATTCCTTAATTCAAGTAAAATCAAAAAACAATTGATTAAAACAACAGAATAATATATTAAAGTTCTTTTCTCATAGTTAAGAGTTGTGATTTTGATTCTGCTGTTACTTTTGGATTTTTTAAGGCTATTTGTAATTCTTTTTGAATTACTGGAAGAAGTGTTTGAATGATATGTTGATATCTAACATTATTTTCTTCTAGTACTTCAAGTTCTTGATCTCGTCGGAGAGTTAATTCATCTATTTTAGTTTTTTCTTCATCTGTTAAATTATTTTGAAATACTTTTGTAATCAAACTATCAGATGATTGTGCTAATGATTTACTAAATTCAAGAAATTTCTTTGCTTTTTCAGATTCTTGAAGGTATTTATCAATAAGATTATTATATAGAATTGCAGCGTATAGCCATTCTCTCTCCAGTTTGTATTTTTCTGATTCTTTGTCTTCTTGCATACGCTGATTTTGAATAATTTGCATTCTTCAATCAGTTGACTTATATCTTTTAAATTGGGTATCGATAATCTCAAATGCAAATCCTAATTTTTTAGCTAATATGTCTTTGTAGTGCTCTTGAATTGTTAACGAATTTACGGAGATTATTACATCAAAAAGTGTGTTAATGAGTTTTTGTTTGTCTATTGGTGAAGTCATATCGGAGCTTTTTCTAAGACGATTATAGAGTTCTACGAATCAGTCTTCTGCTTTTGATAAACACTCATTAAAGATGTTTTTTCAATTTTCTTCATTTGAAATTTCATCTATATCTTTCCATGGTTCAGGTAAACTTATGATTTTAGGGAAAAGATTCTGCTGATAAAAGAGTTTTAGAGCTCTCTGTGTCGCTTGTTGTCATGCAAGATCATTGTCAAACATGAGATATATGTTTTCAGTATATCTTTTTAATATTTTTACATGCTCATTTGTGAGTGCTGTTCATGAAGTAGCAACACCAACAGGTATTCATAATTTTGCTAATCATAGGACATCCATTTGTCATTCAACTATGATGATTTTTTCATGTTCTCTTATATTGTTTTTTGCAAAATTTAATCAATAGAGAACTTTTGATTTTTCGAATGCTTTATGTTCTGCACTATTTAAATATTTTGGTTTATCTTCTGGATTAATTACTCTTGCTGAAAATCCAATGATATTTCACATTATATCGAAAATAGGGAATGTAATTCTTTTCCTAAAGAACGAATAAATTTCACCATTATCATTTTTCTTAGCAAGAGATGCTTCAAGAATGTCGTTATCTGTAAATCATTTAGATCTTAGTAATTGAACTAATTCAAGGTATTTTTCTGGAGCATATCAGATTCAGAATTGTTCTATTAAATTATCGGTTAATTTTCTTTTTTCTTTTAGATAGTTTTTAGCTTCTTGATTATTTGCTAATTGTTCTTTAAAGAAATTTTGAGCTAAGGAATGAAGTCTTTTTATTTTTCATTTTTCATCATTGCTTGCTGCATATTTTTGGATATTTGAGTCGTATTTTGTGATGTCTATGTTTTCGATTTTTGCTAGTTCTTTTACAGCATCCCAGAAGTCTATTCTTTCTATTTCTTGTATGAAGGTTATAACATTTCCAGCTTTTCAACATCAAAAACATTTAAAAATTTGTTTTGTCGGAGATACGATAAATGAGGGAGTTTTTTCTTTATGAAAAGGACAACATCAAGCAAAATTGCTTCATGCTTTGTTTAATGGGACATACCTTTGGATTATATCAACAATGTCAGCTGAATCTTTTAAGTCATCAATTAGTTGGTTTGCCATTATACAATTCTTGTAAGATTTGAATCTGTTTTGTTTATTCTATTTATATTTAAGAGATTCTAAGAACCTCATGCTGCAAGGAACTGGACGGCTCTAACAATTACAATTGATAATGTTACGATTACTAATCCTATTAAAGCGTATTTGAATCAATTTTTTGCTTTGTTACGAAGGCTGCTATTGGCTCATGAGAAAATGTATAATAATCATGAAGTTATAAGGGCTATTGTTACAACAGTTCCTATGAAATAAGTAGCAGCATAGATGATATCTTGTATGAATGTCATAACAGATGTCTCGTTTCCTCATGTTTTACTTTTATGAGACATTCATAATGTATCATAAATATTCATTTTGCTTGTTCAGTTTGCTAGAGTTTCTGTTGTTGCACAAATTCATCATGCGCAATTTTCCGCATTTGCTGATACATCTATTGTTAGTCAAAAACTTGTTAAGTATAGCACTGTAACTAGAAATATCTTTGCCAAAAATTTCATGTTGATATTGTAAGTATAAAATTATTCTGTTTCTATTGTATCTCCAGTTGATTCTTCAGCTATGATTTCAATGTTATTATTTTCTTCTGTTCCTCAATTATCAATAGTAACATCTAATCAAGTTGAGTTTGTATCTTCAATATATTCAATATTTTCATTGTTTTCTTGAGTTGTATTTCATCCTAATAGCATAATAGCACTTCAAAATACTAATGATATGGCGGCAACAATGATTATAAAAAAAGTAATAACTTTAATAAAGGTGTTTTTTTTCATTTTTTTGTAGATAAGATAAATTTTTTTTAATCTATTATTTTTGTTTCTAAAATCAATAAGAACATTCATAATCTTGAATTTGATAGGAAAAAAACTACAATGCTTTTGTTCTTTTTGCTCCTGTAGTTCAATGGATAGAATAGGCCCGTCCTAAGGGTTAGATGCTGGTTCGATTCCGGCCAGGAGTAGATGATATGAAAATATTCTTGTATAAAATATTTTATTTGCTTTTTGATAGCTATGTGGGGATATATAATATTAGCTGTTCTCATGGGTGCTTGAATCTGATATCTTGTCTTTTATTTTCAATATGAAAAAAGAGATGTTGTTTCAGAATTGAGAAAAAATTTGAAAAAAGCAAATGATCAACTTATGTCTTTGCAAGATGAAGTTGATGAACTAACAGCTCAAAATGATTTGTTTAGAGAAAAAACAACTGAGCTTTTAGAGAAGAATGATGAGCTTTCAGATGTTGTTGCAGAACTTGGTAAATATTATGTGCATCTTAAAAAGGCTTCAGAAAAAACAGCAGAACTATCAAAATATCTTAATGAACCAGATGATGAGATGGAAGAAAAGTTAGAAACTTTGTCTGAAAATGAAAAAAATCAGGTTAAAAATTCTTTCTTTTAAAGGTCTTTCCATCTTTAATTTTTCCTTGACTATTCACTATTTATTACTATCCTTTTTTTTAGTACTCTTTATTATTTCATAAGTAGATATGGATATTAAAGAATTGGATAGTTTTTTTGATTATCAACTGACTTTTGATGAAGATCCTGTTTTTTTAGTAGATGAAATTATTGCTCAGGCTTCTGAGTATTTGCCAGAGGATCAAATAGAGGAGATTCGTCATTGTTATACTTTTACAAAAGCAGCACATGCTGGAGTTAAAAGATTGTCTGGAGAGCCATATATTATTCATCCTCTTAAGGCAACTCTTTTTTTGATGGAATTAAAGCCAGATTTGGTTTCGATTCAAGCTTGTATTATGCATGATGTGATAGAAGATACTCCTATTACACGTGAAGAAATTGCTGCAGAATTCTCAGAAGAAGTAGCTGAAATTTGTGAGGGACTAGTAAAGGTCTCTAAGGTTAGATATCAGTGAGAAGACAGACATTTGGAAACTATTAAAAAAACATTCCTTGCTATGGCGAAGGATTTAAGAGTTATTTTTGTTAAGTTAGCAGATCGTATTCATAATATTCAGACGCTTCAATACCATCCTGAAGAAAGAAAAAGACGTAAAATAGCTGAGGAAACATTGAAAATTTATGTGCCAATTGCAAAAAGACTTTGATTATATCATTTCCAGTTATTGTTGGAAAATGGCTCTTTTGCTGTTATGAATCCTGAAGAATTTGAAAGAATATTAGATTATTTGAGAAAATATTTTCGTGAGTGAGAAAAGTATACTGAGAAATGAATTAAGATGCTAACTGCAATGTTACATAAAGAGGGAGTACAAAATTTTGAAGTGAAGTGAAGAATTAAAAGTCCATATAGGATTTATGAGAAATTATCAAAAAAATATCATGAAACTGATATCTCAACGGTAATGGATTTGTTAGCATTTAGAGTTATTACTGAGAGTGTTGGAGATTGTTATATGGTACTTTGAGTTATCCATAAATATTATATACCGTTGATTAAGAAAATTAAGGATTATATCGCTATTCCTAAATTTAATTGATATAAGAGTATCCATACTACTGTGCTATGAATGTTCCGTTTCCCTGTTGAAATACAGATAAGGACAAAAGAGATGGATAATGTAGCAGAGTTCTGAGTCGCAGCTCATTTTGCTTATTCTGAAAGTAATGCTCCGACTATGGTCTCTGAACAGCAGTGAATTTGGATTCAAAAGTTACAAAAGATTGTTGCTGATTATACAGATACTTCTGAAAAAGAAAAATTTAAGTCTCAGTTAAATATTGAAGTTTTAGATAAGACGATTTTTGTTTATACTCCAAGATGAGATATAAAAGAACTTCCTTCTGGGTCTACAGTTCTCGATTTTGCGTTTAGCGTCCATTCTTCAATAGGATTAAGATTTAAAAATGCGATAGTTAACTGACAAATAAAACCAATCAGTTATAAGTTAAAAACATGAGATATTATCAATATTAATACGTTTAAGAATAGATATGCTGCTAATAAGCATTGGATTGAATTCTTACGTACTCCATCTGCTAAGAATCAGCTATTAAAATACTTGAAAACAGCAGAAAGAGAAGCACGTTTAGATGAAGCTATAGATAAACTTAACGATTATCTTAAGGATTTATGATTACCTTCATTCCGTTCTGATAAGGATAAAATTCAAAAATTATGAGAACCATTGGAGGTTGAAAGAAGAATATTGATGGTTTTAGATAAGCAGGATACTTATGGAAATATTGTAAGAGATGCTTATCCAGATCTTTTGAAAAATGTTGTTGAAAAAACAGTTATTGAAGATGCTGATGAATTTGAAAAGTGATTAAAAGAGGAAATTACCGCACCAGCTTCTTCTACCTTATCTGTTGTTGTAGATGATGATAAACATTTGAATTGTATTTTCTGTCCTGAATGTCAGCCTAGAATTTGAGATAAGATTATTGCTAAATCATCTAAGACATGAATAAAGATTCATAATATGAACTGTAAGGCATTAAAAACAGTTTCTTACGAATCATTACTTGAAGCTCATTGGGAAGAGGAACCTTCAACTAAATATCGTTTTGATTTAAAGTTAAAATTCCGTCCTCATGAATTAACAATAGTTGATTTTTTGCAAGTATTTTCACAGTTTAATGTTCCATTGTTAGAAATGTCAATTAAACATACAGATGACTGACTTGTTTATGTTGATTTTTCTTTGCAAATTGATAATCCTGCAAAGATTTCATTTGTATTGAAAGACTTGAAAAAATTCTCTGTTTCAATAGAAGTTTTAAAGAAAGTTATCAGCTAATTTATTTTTTTATAAAAACAAAATTATGGAAGAATTGACTTGAGTTATTGAAGATGCACTAAGTTGATTAGTTGCAACATGAAAGAATGAGATTTTAACAACTGTTAATGTCGTTCAAGAAGTTTCAAATACTCCAGATTTAATTTTACATGTACAAAATTTAGATACTTGAAGTACTGTAACATCATTTATTTCTCAGTATATCCCTTTCTTTTCTCAATATACAGATACTGAATTCTTTTTTTTCTGCTTAATAGCATTGGTTTGGATTATGGTTGTTATATGGGTATTCAGAGATGCTATAGCAAGAAGTAATAGTTGATTCTATCAATTCATATCTGTTTTATTAGTTGTTTTATTAACTCCTATTTTTTGATTGCCTATTTATTTGGCATTCCGTCCTTTGGTTTATAAATGGGAGAGAAGATTATGGAGAGAATCTCTTGAGATGGATATTTGTGAATGTCATCATTGTTGAGCTCTAAATAAAGAATCATCTCGTATGTGTGTTTGGTGTTGAGAATGTTTGGTTGCTGAATGTAAAGAATGTCATAAGGAATATAATAATTCTTATGCTTATTGTCCAAATTGTTGAGCACCAAATTTAGAGTAATTTAGAAGAATTGAAAAACTAGAAAATGCTAATATCTATGATTTTGATTGTTATCATAATTTCAGTTGCAATGTTATTTGCAATTCTTTCTAGTTTTATTCCATTTTCTAATGCTTATTGAAATATCGTTCAATATAGTTCAGCTTATTATGCTGCTATGTGAGCCGTTGAGAGAGGTTGCTTAGCAATAAGATATGCATGACCTGGATTTGATGGTGAATCATGATGGAAATATTCAAGTAGTTCGAATAGTTGACACTATAATACTTGAAATAATAGTGATTATTTTTTGCCAAAGTTTATTTCATATTGAAATGCTTGAAATACAACGCTTTATTGGAAGGTGAATTCTAAGGTTAATAGTATTCCGATGCCTTGAGAGTGAGATGTTGATCCTGCATTTACAAATGGTCCTCATTATGATTATAATGCTTTGAATTATAATTCTCCTATTTTAATTCCATTGTGAAGAGTTTGAGATATCCCTGTAGATAAATATTATTCTGAATATTGAAACTATGATTTGGATAGTGCATTTAATTGAATTACTTGAGATTTTAGATTGACTCCATATTTATTTGGAAAAATTGCTGGAGCATCTCAGAGTGATTATGCTAAATTATGTACAAATCATTGTCCGTGAAGTGTAGATCCTAGTGTTGATATTTCAGCACCAATTGTTGATTGGGTAATTAAATGAGTATATGATGATTGAATTTCTTCAAGGGGTGTTGAGGTTTCGATATTGCCAACAGAAGCTATTGATGTTTGAGGTACTTATTATGTTCATGAAAGTAGAGATTCAGTAATAAGGAAAAAGCAAATTGGATTTTGAAAAGAGAAAGGAGTTGCAGGTCCTCAAATTACATTTTCTAGTAACAAACACCCATTACGTAAGACTGATTACTATAATCCAAGAAATGATGGTTGAATTTATGATTTGAATGTAATATCTCGTGTTTCTGATGATTTGAAAAAAACTAATAATTGAGATTTTATTGATATCTTGAAAGTGATAAAGAATCCTTATATTTCTCTAGAGCTTGTAAATAATTTATGGAGTGAGGGTTCATGATTTTCTTCATGGGCTCATCATCTTTATCCTTTTTTGGAATATCGTTTCAAATCTATATGATGATATTTTTCTGATAGATATTTTACTATTAAATGAGAATGAAAGGTTTGAAAATATGATGTAAGACTTCAAGTTAAAAAACCTACATTAAAGGACTCATCATTGTGAAATTTTACAATTATATTCTAGTTACATATGAAAACTCAGTTACAACAATTGTTCTTTTTATCTGTGTTTTGTTTTTTGTGTACAGTATTTGTGTTTTTTGTCCCATGGTGATCATCTAGTAATGATGAAGGAGAAGTATCAGGATCTGATTCAAATATAGCGGTAGAGGAAGAGGCTCCTGTTCAAGAAGTTGCTAAGTTCTCTTGAACTTTGCGTATTGCTATAAAGGAATGAATGCTGAAAAAAGAACTAAGTGATTTTGCTGAATATTTCGAAAATGTTCATTGATGAAAGGTAGAATTTACTCAAATAGCTTCACCAAGAGATTGGATCTGATTAGATTGATATGATTTGTATCTTTTCCCATATGATCAATTAACAGGTGTGCAATTCTGAACTATTAATTTTCAAGAAGATATTTCATCATTATTTATTCCACAGTTGAAGGATTTTGTTGAAAAGCATGGAAATATTATCCCATTCTGAATAGATCTTCCTGTGTCTTATTGAATGAATGAAATTAGTGAATGAATTGATTGACTTGTAATTGCTTCGCAAAATTGGAAACCAGCTCGTCCTGTATGACCATTTAATTTTTGAATTTCTGATAATGAAGCGACATATGATAATAGTCTTATTGCAAGCCATCAAATTGTTGATTTCATAAAAGTTAATGATATTTGAGCTTTTAGTCAATGGATAGATTTTTCTACTCCATCTCAAGAATTACAACAATGATTATTATATTCAGTTCAGTGAAATTCAGATTTATGTAAAAAACATCCACTTAATTGTTTGTTAGAAAAGAATTTGTTATGAGTTGCTTGGTGATTTGCTTCTGATTATGATTATGAATTTGAGGATATGTTCCCCGCAGCAAAATATCCATATGCTTGAGAATCTCAGTTTGTGAGATTATATGCTTTAGCACTTGATGCTAATACTGAAAACAGTTCAATGGCATTGCAATTTATCCTTGATTATATGGATTATGCTTTTGCAGAGGATACAATATCTTTATCAAAAGCATTATGATTAGCTCCTGTTTTCCAAAATGAATTTACAAGAGATTGCTATCAAGATGCATGTGGTTTAGAATCTAATTTAAGTATTCTTGAAGATGGATTTGCTTTGATAAATAGATTTTATAAAGATTCTGTTTTCTGGAAAGTGGTTTCAAAAAAAATTCAACCTAACTTGTATTTGGTTAATACTTTATTATAGTTAATTTTATGTTTTTTATATTATAATTATAATAATATGCGAGAAAACTTTATAGCTTTTATGGCAGAGTATAATGTTGTTGGAATGGCAATTTGATTGTTAATTTGAGTTAAAGTTTGAGAATTTGTAAAGTCTATTGTAGAAGACTTAGTTACTCCTTTGTTCTTTACTCCTATTTTTAAGAAATTGAAGATTGAAAAATTAGAAGATCTTTCATGGCATGGAGTATTATATGGAAAGGCTTTAGCTAGACTTATAGATTTCTTGTTAACTGCTTTTATCGTATTCTTAGTAATTCATTATTTATGAGTAGAAAAGGCTTAGTTTAATTATTTTTATATATTGTATAGTAGTGTTATGTTAGGTAAAATGGGTGAATTGAAGAAAATGTACGATAAGTACAAGGAACTTCAAAAAGCGTTAAAAAATCTTGTTATTAGAGCAAAAGAATGAGAATATACTGATGAAGATTGAGAAAAAAAGAGTGCTATCGTAATCGATATGACTTGAGAAATGAAAGTTAGAGATTTTAAAATTAATGATACTAGTTTATTAGATCCTTCACAAAAAGAAAAGTTAGAAGGATTAGTTGTTTCAGCTTTTCAAAAAGCTCAAAATAAAGCTCAAGAAGTTGCAGCTGAAAAAACAAAAGAAGTATTATGATTTGATCCAAGCAACCTTGCAGCTATGATGTGAGGAGGAAACTGATCATGAATGCCATGAATCCCAGGATTATAGGATGAAAAAATTCATTATTAGCTAATTGCTAGTAGGTTTTATTATTCGTTCTATAATTAATGTATAAGAGATTTTCTATCAATGATTTGACAACAATTCATAATGATTTCATCCCTCATCTTTACGCTTTGATAAAAAGGGAAAGATGTCAGTGAGCAAATGATTTCTTTAAACTTTGTTTTCGTGATGGAAATGATGTTTATTATTTTTCTCGTTGAGATATTTGTTTTAGAATTTCAAAGAGGAATAATGAACTTCATCTTGCTGATGAAATTGATAAAATAGAGGTTGTATTGCCGTTTGATCATAAGTCTGCAATACAATCTCTTATTATTAAATATGTTTCAAAGAAAGAAAGACAATTCGGGCAGAAGACAATTGAGCAAATCCTTTTGGATGAGTTTAAAACTTGAAAATATTCAACGATTAATGGTAAGCCATATGTAGTTTATGATATTGAAACAACTGTTGTTGATGATTTAAAAGCAGCAGAGTTTTTGTTGGCATATGCGATGTATCCTAATGGTGAAAAAATGGATTATCGTCCAATCATGAGAGAAAATTTGAGAGATTTCGTTGATGAAATGTTAGCTTTTGATTGATATATTGTTTGATTTAATTCTATATGGTTTGATAATCCAATCTCTGTTTGGAATGCGTGATATTGAGATAAAGAAATAGAAATTCTTAATGAGAAGAGTATTGATCTTTATATCTTTTTTCAGAAATTGACTAAAAAGAGAATTTGATTAAATAAACTTTCAGAAGCATTAGTTTGAGTTCAAAAAACATTATCTTCTTGAGCTGAGTGAGAAGTCTTGTGGAATGAATATATGAAGACATGAGATGAATCTTTCTTGGAAGAGTTTAAGAAGTATTGTAAAAACGATGTTAGAATGACAGCTCTTGTAATGTTCTATTTCCTTCATTATAAAAAAATATTTATTGATGATGAAGAATTTGTTTTTACAATGGATGATTTTTTGAAGAAATCAAATAATTTAGAAGTAGATGATAGTAATCCTTGAAAAGTTAAAGAGCAAACTATTTTTTAGTAATTATTTTTTGTTATGAGGTGTCCTAAATGTAAGAATATGGATTCAAAAGTTGTTGATTCAAGAATGATTGAAGAAGGAACAATTATTAGAAGAAGGAGAGAATGTGAAAGATGCTGACATAGATTTTCAACATTTGAAAGAATTGGAATTACTGAGCTCGTTGTAATTAAAAAGGATGGTACTAAGGAGCTATATGATAGAGCAAAGTTAAGGAAATCGGTTCTTTTGGCTTTCGCTAAGAGACCATATTCTCCTGATGCAATTGATAATTTGATTAATAATTTAGAGATTTCTTGGCAATCTTCAGGACATGAGATATCTAGTAAGAAAATATGAGATGATATTTTAGCTGCATTAAAAACTATAGATCCTGTTGTTTATGTAAGATTTGCTTCAGTTTATCAATCATTTGATGGTTTTGAGGACTTTAAGCATTTTATTGAGTAGTGTTATAAATATTTTAAGTGGAAGTTTTTTCTAATGATTTCGTTGTATCTCCATATTCCATTTTGTCAGTCAAAGTGTAATTATTGTTCTTTTGTTTCTTTTCCTATATGAGAAAATTCTAGTTTTTTAGATACCTATATTTCTTCTTTAAAAAAAGAGATTAGGTTTTATGCTGAGGTTCTTAAAGATAAAGGGGTAAAAACTTTGTATTTTTGAGGTTGAACTCCAAATCTATTATGAGCAGATATGCTTATTTCTCTTATTGAAGAGGTCTCTAATAATTTTGATTTAACAAATTTATGAGAATTGAGTTTTGAGTTTAATCCCTATCCTGAATGAGAAATTTATGATATTATCAATAAGCTTCAAAAACGTTTTTGAAAAGAGTTCCCAAGAATAAGATTTTCTTTTTGAATTCAGAGCTTTGATAATGAAGTTTTACAGCTTGCTTGAAGGAAGACTTTGTTTATTTGATTGGTTGATTTTTTAAGATGATTGCAGCCATTGAAGCAAGATAATACGGTTTTCAATTTTGATTTTATTGCTTTTTGAAAATGGAATAAGAGTAAGAAGGGTAATAGATATTTATGGTCTCCTGCAGCATTAGAATTTTTTAATGATTTTGTAAATTCTTTATTTGCTGATAGTTTTTCATTATACACATTGGAGTTGATAGGAAATCAAAAGTGGAAAAGTAAGGCAAATGACAAATTAATCACTTGAGAATATTTTTGAACAGATGATGAGATTTATGAAGAATTTTCTTTGTTAAAAGATATTCTATTAAATGCTGGTTATTCAAGATATGAAATTTCTAATTTTGCTTTAGCGGGTAAATCAAGCATTCATAATAGAGTTTATTGGAATATGGAAAATTATTTGTGATTATGATTGAATTCTGCTTCTTATTTGAATTGAAATGTTTTGAATAGTGAATTATCAAGTTATCTTTGAATTAAAAATATAGAGACATGAGTGAGGTTTAAGAATGTTTCAACTTTAAAAGAATATTGTCTTTGAGAATTCCTTGATGGAAAGGAAACTCAAAGTCTTTCAAATCAAGATTATTTGATTGAGTCTTTCTTTTTATCTCTAAGAACAGATAAAGGAATTAATGATATCAAAAAATATGAGTCAATCTTAGTAGATAACTACAAAGAAAAACTTAAGCTTTATAAAGAGGAAGGCTATGTTTTCTTTGATTGAGAAAGTTTAGTATTGAGTGATGAGTGAATGGATGTTTCTAATACTATTCTTTCAGAATTGATGAAAGAAATTTAAGATGTTTTCTTAATTTCGTTTTGTAACCAAATCATTTTACCAAGTTCTTTAAGGTGAACTATACGGAAGTTTTTATAAAGTGCTGTTTTTTGGTCTGTGTAAAAAGCGATATTTTTGTCTGAATTTTTTCGGTCTGTTGCAAGATTCTTTAGAGAATCAGGAGTAGTAAATCTTCTTCAATATTTATACGTTGTTGAATCGTGAAGATCTTCAGTATTTATTAATCAAAAGAAACTTTGCTTTCATTTATTAATATAGAGTAGTTTTTCTTTTTTGATGAAATAGTTGATGATATGCATAATGATTTCATCAAAGAGTTCTGTGTTCTCAGGAGTCCTTTCAAGTAATCATTTTAGAAGGAAACGTTTTCAGTCGATTTCAAGATACTTGTATCTATCATCTTTTGGTTTTGGTATTATTCATTTTTCTATAGCTTCTTCTTTTTTATCGATGTCATAAGCTATTGTTTTGATAGTTGTTTCAGTATAACGTCTTACTCTGTTTAATGATATTGATGCTCAGAATTCGATATCTCAAGCCATGTAATTTACTCTTTCAAAGATTCTTTTTTCAAGTTCAAGGAAACGGTGATTTCACATATTTAAATCGTTTGTTTCTGGATAGAAAGATATTTCTTGATAGAATTTTTCATCGTTATTCTGCTTTTGTGTCTTTTTTGATTGTGGCTCATCTTTTTCAAATTCAATAATGAGTTTGAAGTCTTTATAGTCACCATTAGCACCTCTTATGATTTCTCAGTTTGATAGTTGTAAAGCTTGTTGAAGTCCTGGAGGCATTGTTTTTCAATTTAATTCTCTATATTTGTTTTTAACTGAATCAAGCATAGAACGGTTAGATGCTTTTTCTCTTAATTTGATTTGATCGTTTCTTTCAACAAAATTTGCTAAAAGTCATCTGATTTGTTCAAGTCATTCATTAGAAACAAAGTCTCATTTTTTAACTAATGTAATACTGATAATCTTCTTTCATTTAATATTTTTAAGTTTGTTGAAGTATTCTTTTAGTGTATCAGTAATACTTTGTAATGTTGCTTCTTGATCTCGTTCTCAATAGTAGGTTTGTCTTAATCAAGATTCGTCTTTAATTTCTGTTGTTCTTCATCCGTGTTTTTGAGTTTTTGATTCTTCTGTTTTAAATCTATGTGTTTTTAGTGTTCATTTAATTGGAGTAGTTGTCATAAATTCGTTGGCAAGTTTTTCATGGAATGCCTCTTTTTCTGAAGGAACTTTTTTCTTTTTTTCTTCAGTTTCACTCATATATCTATTCGCTATGTTGTAGAGATTGTTAATGAATAGTTTTCTTGTTCTATACCAGTCTTTACTTCATTTTTCTCCTTCATCATTATAAGCATTAAATTTCTTCTCTTCCATAAGATAGATAATTGCTTTTACATATTGGTCTAGAGTTCCAATGAGTGGATTTCAGTGGAAATCTTTTAGTTTAAGAAAGTAGAAATCTCAATCATGATAGATTTTATGAAATGGAATGTTATTACCATCTACATAATTGAGTGTCTTTGTGAACATATTCGCAATGTGTTCCATTCCTTTTTCATTGATTTCTCATGTTTCTTCATTTAGAAAATTATGGTTTGTTTCATATAGAAGATCTGCAAGTGTTAGACAGATTTCAAGATAGAGCTTTTGTTTTCATTCTGGAGCGTTTTCTTTTGAGTATGCAGTATAGTGATTACGAAATTTATAGAAGATTGTTTTATAAGTGTTTCAATTGGAATCAGCTTTGTTCTCCAATTTCATTCTTGGCTTTACTATTTTATTTTTAATAAAATCGTAAATAGCGTTCTTATATCTTATTTTATCTTCATCTGAGATTTCTTCTTCGTCATCTAGTAATTTGAAAAGTTTCTCTTTTACTGTATTTACACGAAATTTTTCAATATCTCATTGAACTTCTCTTGCACCTTTAGCAGTCGATTCATCAAATTCTTTGCTCACTACAATTTTCCAATCTTTATTAAATCTTAATGGTGGAGTTCTAGATTCTCCATTATATCCAGTTTTCATTTTGTGAAGAATAAGCAAATTTTGAAGCTCGGAAATAGTTGCATTAATGAAATTATTATGAGCATCTTGATATTGCTTTTCTAAGGTGAGCTTATTTCCTGTTGATTTAACTTGATTTTTTTTTGGCTCTGGTGCTTTTTTCATGGTATTAATTATTATTAAATATTTTTATAATTATATTTATAAAATTTATAAATGTCAATAATTCGTGAGGTTTTTGATTTTTATTTTCCTTGTTTTTTTATACTAGAAAAATATGCTTTTTTTAGCTTATTTACTTATTTTTTCAAATCTTTATGAGAAAGGGGTGTTTTATTGTTGTTGATGGTACTGATTGAAGTTGAAAAAGGACTCAAACTGATCGTTTAGTGGAGAAGTTAAGATGAGAGTGATATGAAGTTGAAAAAATTGATTTCCCTCAATATGGAAAACCATCAGCATGACCAACTGAGGAATATTTGAGTGGTAAGTTTTGAAGTGCAGATGATGTTACTCCTTATCAAGCATCAATTCTTTATGCTGTTGATAGGTTCTCTGCGGCTTGAAAAATAAGGAAATGGTTAGAAGAGTGAAAAGTTGTTATTTCAGATCGTTATGTCTCTGCTAATATGTGACATCAGGCTTGAAAAATAGCTGATTTAAAAGAGAGGGACGAATTTTTGGAATGGTTAGAGAATCTTGAATATTGAATTTTGAATATCCCTAGGCCAGATGTTCAAGTGTTTCTGTATTTAGATCCAGAAATAAGTAGAAATTTGGCATTAAAAGTTGAAAAACCAAATATGGACAAGTCTAAAGATATTCATGAAAATGATGCTAATCATATGAGAAAGGCGAGTGAAGCTTTTCTTTATGTGGCAAAAAAATTTAATTGGATACAAATTGATTGTGCTAGAGATTGAGAGATGAGAACAATAGATGATATCGGTGAAGAACTGTATGAAAAAGTTAATGCATCTTTGAATAAATAATATCAATATCTTGAATTTTTTTGGTAAAAAAATAAAGGTATTTCGGTTTATAATAGAAATTTTGATTTATGAAAACTTGAGTAAAAATACGATTATTTTGATGAGCTCTAACAATATTTTGACTTTTTGCTGTTTATAGCACTAGTATTTGGAAATCTTTTGATCAGAGATTGACAGTGAGTGTTATGCAGAATATTGAGACAGTAAAAGCATTTAATACTTTTCTTGATGATACTATTATATCAACAACTCAAAGTATTATTGATAAAGTTCAAATCAATAGTGTTGCAACTACAGAGTCGTTGTGAACTGGATGATTTATGTCTTGAGAAAATGCTGCAAGTTGAAACAATGAACTTGGAATATCATGAAATTTAGTTCCTACTTTGGATACCTTAAAGAAGGACGGTGATGATCAGGTAAAGTTGGTTGATCAATGAACCAGAAAAGTTCAATTAAGAAATAATTATGTATTGTTTCGTTCTCAAATAAGAAATCTTATTGTTGCGTTGGTGGCAATCTTTTTTGTTTATTTTATTCCATTAGGTTGGCTTAAAGAGAAAAAGTTTGTCTATTTCTTTGTGATTTTGACTTTTATATTCCAACTTTTAGTATTCTCTCCTTTGGCGGCTACAAATGGTGAAGCCAGATGATGGGTTGATTTATGAGTTTTGCCAAATATGCAGCCATCAGAGTTTTTTAAGGTCTGATATGTTATTTTTATGGCATATTGGCTTACTAAAAGAAAGGATGATATTAATGAAAAGTGATTTTTGAATAAATTTTTTATTCAGTTTACTATGATTAATTTTTTTGTTCTTACAATTATCCTTTGTATCCCAGATATGTGAACGTTGTTTATCCTTGCTTTAACAGGAGTTATCATGGCGTGGTATATGTGATTCCCTGTGAAAAAAATTGCGTTCCTATGATTATGTGCTTTATTTGTTGCAAGTTTTTGAGTTTTTGTTTTGAGTGTGGTAAATCCTGATAATTATGCTTATCATAGAATTAAGACATTCTTTACAACTGATGAACAGGAAAAGAAGGATATTGAGTTGAAAGATTGATGGCAAATACAACAATGAATTATTGCTATTTGAGCATGAGGTTTCTTTGGTCAATGATATGGTAAGTGACTTCAGAAAATGTGACAATTGCCAGAAGCTTATTCAGATATGATTTTTGCAGCTTATTCAGAAGAAATTTGATTCTTTGGAAATATGGTGCTTTTTGCTCTTTATATTGGTTTATTTATTACAGTATTAAGGCGTATTGCTGAAGTAAAAGATCCTCAGATGAGAGTTCTTTGTGTTTGAATTATTTCTTTGATAACGGTTCAAGTTTTTGTACATATTTGAGTGAATGTTGAAGTACTTCCTAATACTTGATTAACATTACCTTTTATTAGTCATGGTTGAACAGCGCTTTTGATTAATTTGGTTGAATTAATGTTGCTTTATAAAATTCTTAGTACCGTTAAAGAAAGCTCTCCTAGAGAGATTAGAATAGATAATGAATAGTATTTATATTTTTTGACTCTATGTTTAAATTTTGATTTGATGAACATCATCTTTTAACTCTTGATATCTTAGATGAAGGATATTCTAAGGAATATTCTTTGTGTCTTTCTTGATATCAGTTTTCAAGTAAAGATAAAGGTGTGTTAGTATATAATAAAAGAGCTTGGAGGATTGTTCATTTGAAGGAGATAAGCGAGTGAATGCAAGCATGTTTTCTTCAAGAAAAATCAATTGAAGGAATAGAATTTAATGTTTCTATGCTTGAAAATGTCTTGGCTCTTTTCCAATGATTTAATGAAGAGACTTGAGAAAAATATCATTATTTACCTTTTTATTCTAAGAGCGTTGAATTTTTAGAAAACGATTTAAAAAATTCTTTTTGAATTTCAGTTAAAGTAGCAAAAGAAGCTCAATGAACTTTTGTTAGATGAATTGAAAAGCCATATATGTTTCCAGATGATTTTTCTGATATAATGAGTCTTATTTTTTGATTAGTAGTTGTTTATTGAAAATTTGATGAGAAGAATTGAGAAGTGAGTGCTATAAAAGCACATATTCCATTAGTTTGATGAACACATATAGATGAAGAATTGGATTGATGTTTTAGAGTATTAGCTGAAAAATACTGAGTCTTTATTGCTGCTCAAAGAGTTCAAAATTGAGCTAAGAGAGTTTATCAATTCTCAAGTAATGATAGAGAAGTCTTAAAACTATTTGTTGGATGGATGAATACGTATTTTAGTGAACAGAATCTTAAGTTAGAAAATTATTTAAAAAAACAAGAAGAGATTAAGGAACAATTAGTTGAATATATTAAGAATGAAGAAAGCTTGGATATAGAATGAAAAGATGAAGTGCTAGATCTTTTAAATAAGCATGATGTAAAATTTATTAAATGTTTGTAGTAAAATGAAAAAAATAATGTTGATAGATTGATCTGGGTTCTTATTCAGGTCATGGTATGCAATTAGTCCAATAATTGATAAGGAATGAAGGAATATTAATGTCGTATTTGGATTTATCCGTATGATGTTGAAGCTTGTATTAGAAAAACCTGATTATTTTGTTATTGCTTGGGATTCTCCTGTTAAGACAAAGAGACATGAGGAATATGCTGAATATAAAGCTAATAGAAGAAAGATGGAGGATGAGTTTAAACAACAAATTCCTATAGTTAAAGATCTTATCGCAGAATTGTGAATTCCTAATTTGGCTTTCCCATGATATGAAGCTGATGATATTGTTTATTCATTAGTTGAGAATTTTAAGAATGATAAATGACTAAATTTTCAAGTGTATACTTCAGATAAGGACTTAAAACAATTCCTAAGTGATAATATTGTTATTGTTGATTCTATGAAAAATCAAACCACTACATTACTTGATTTTTCAAAAGAATATGGGTTTGAACCAGTATTAATTATAGATTATCTTGCTTTAATATGAGATCATGCAGATAATGTAAAATGAGTTGAATGAATTGGTCCTAAAAAAGCTTTAAGTTTGGTTCAAAAGTATTGAACTATAGAAAATATTTATGATCATCTTGATGAATTAACTCCTGATTTGAGAAGTAAGTTAGAGAATGATAGAGAGTCTGCTTTTTTCTCTAAGCATTTAATTCAACTTATGTATGTTGACGATTTGCAGTGAGCTTCTTTGGAAAATTATACGCTTAAAATAGATTTTGATAAGTGGGAAGAAATTTTATTGAAGAAGTGGGAGTTTAATTCTATGGCTAAGTTGTTTTGAGAAATAAAAAAATCATATACACAACCACAACAATTAGGACTTTTTTAGCTTTGATATCATATGTATTTTTCTTTGAATACATTCTTGAAAATCATAGCTAAATAATTACACTTTTATGTAGATTTAAACGTTTGAAACTCTAATGCTTAATTCTGTTTTCTTCTTTACATGAGAGAATGTATATACCTTAAGACAAGAACTTCATAAATGGAAGACAGCTTTTGTTGAAAAGTATTGAAGTGACAGTCTTTTTGTTTTTAATAGTGAAAATTGGGATAACTGAGTTGTTAATCAAGCGTTATATGCATGAGGATTATTTGTTAGTAAAAAGTTAGTAATATTAGAAGGAATTCCTAAAGAGTCTAATCAAGATTGATGAATACCTCAGGATAAAATAGATAAATTTTTGGTAGATTTTGAAAATAATCAAAAGTTTTTAACTGCAGATACTATTGTTGCATTTGTTTCTTCAAAGCCTGATAAAAGAACAAAGCTTTATAAATGGTTATCTAGTAATGCACAACTTAAAGAGTTCCCTGTTTATAGAGAAGCTAAGGTAAAGACTTTTATAAAGGAGAATTTAGCTCCATTACAAATATCAGAAGAAGGGATAACTTATTTCTTAGAAAAAATATGATCAGATTTGTTCCGTTTAAGTAGTGAAATAGAAAAGTTAAAATATGTAGTAAAAGAGTGAGAGGTAACAAGAGAAATGATTGATACCTATTGTTTTTGAATGACTGAAGAAAATGCTTTTTCTGTTTTTGATGCATTATTTGAATCACCAAAAAATGCTGTTAAAATGATAGAAAATATGCAAAATGAAGGGAAAGATTGGAATGCTGTTTTACCTCCATTGCAGTGGAGTTTAAAGGTTATATTAACTATTATTGATTATGCTAATCAATGAATAAGGGATTCAAAAGTTATTGCTGCAGAAAGTAAGTTGGCTCCTTTTACGGTTTCAAAGAATATTGGAAATATGGATTTGTATTTATCTCATCAAGGAAAGTTAGAAAATTTATTTAAAACAATTGTTGATGTTGAATATTCAATAAAAACGGGTAAATATCCAGATACATATTTCTGGTTAACAGTGAAAAAAGCTTTTCTTGGATTTTAGATTTGAGAAGAAATTACTATATGAAGAAATTGATTGTTCTATTTAGTTTTGTTTTATTCTTATTCCCTGTTTTTGCTGTTGAAAAAAATTTTCAAGAAAGATTGTATTGTAAATTTGCAGATAATTCAGTTAGAGTTTATCTTCTTAAAGAAGCTGATACTACAAGATGTAATGATTATATTTCTGTTGTTAATGTTTATTTAAAGAAAGAATATAATAGCATTATTCAAATTATGGCTAATCGTAATCGTTGAGATGATATTGAATATTGGGACAGTTTATATGAGGAGAAAAAAGCTCAGTTTTTGAAACTTTTTTCACAGAGAATGATGATTCAATGAGCGATGGATACTTTTGAAAATGAATTATTAGAAAGATGTAAGGAATTAATGTGAGAAACATTAGAGAATAGGAATACTGTGTTGGATGAGCAAATTGTTGTTTTGGAAGCTGAGTTAAAAGAGAATAGTTATAATGTTAAAGTTGAAAAAGCTTTACAAGAATTAAAATATAAGAAACAAATTGTCGAGAAGATGATAATTGCTGAAGAAATGACAAGTTTTTTGGATGCATTTTCAGTTTATTTAACTTTATTTCCATTTAATCAATCATGAAAGTAGGAATAGTTTCAAGTTGAATGGAAACTTTGTCATTGTTCAGTTTCCTAACACGTTATAATCACGAATATGTTGTTTATTATGATAGTTTACATGCTCCTTATTGAGCAAAGAATTTTGCTACATCTTTAGCTATGGTGAAAAAGTGAGTTGATTGGTTAAAAAATGAGTGAGTAGAGAAGATTATTGTCCCTCCTGTTTATGAATTAGCGCTTTTAGAGGAGTGAGAGGATAAAGTTTTACCATTATTTAAAACTTATTTATTGGAATATGTCTTTAAGTTCTCATTAGTTTGAAAAATAGGAATGATATGAGAATTGGCAGATATTCAGAAGATTCAGAATTTGGTAGAAAAAGTATCTAAAGAATATGTTTTAACTGAGAATCAAAAGAGTATTAAGAAATTTTCTTATCCTTTTCATTATTGGTGTAAGGAAGAACATATCTTAAATTGATTATTATCAAAGCTTTCATGGAGATCCTATTTGACGAATTCATTGGTAAAATATGAATTCCGTTATTTTAAAGATGCAAATGTTGATACGGTAGTTCCATGTAATTATGCTTATTTTAATGCACAGAGAACACTTTGAAAGCTTTTTAATACTAAGAAAACAAGGTTTCATTGATTGGAGGTATTAGAGAAAATATTTTGTTTATTGGTTTCTGATGATTCTCAATATTCTGTTTCAATTTATGCTACAGATCAGGTTGAATATTTAAAAAATACAAAAAGACTTATGCGATTACTTCAGAGATGAAAGTCTGTGGAGATTAAACGACTTTAGTTATTATATTATTCTGATGAAGTGTGCTTTATTAGGATCTTGAAGTTGGTGAACTGCATTGGCGCAAGTATTATGAAATAATTGAAATATCGCTTGTTTATGGTCTATCCATGAAGAAGAGGTGGAAGCAATTAATTCACATAAATCTCCTTGTTTCCCTTGAGTTAAATTGAGGGAGAACGTTTGTTGTTCGTTAGATATAAAAGAGGTTGTTAAGGATTCTGAACTTATTGTTTTAAGTTTGCCTTCTTTTGCATTAGTGAGCTGATTGGAAAAGTTAAAGGAGTATTATGATTGACAACTTATTATTTTGGCTACTAAATGATGGAGGAGCGATGTCTTTTTGCCTTTTACAACATTAATTCAAGAAGTATTGTGAAAAGATACTCCTGTAGTGGTTTTATCATGAGCTTCTCATGCAGAAGAAGTTGTTAGAGGAATTCCTACTTGAGTAGTTCTTTGTAGTGAGAATAAAGAGTATGCAGAAAAAGCAAAGAGTATTTTTCAGAATAATTGGTTTAGATGCGGTATTTCTTCTGATGTTGTTTGAATACAGTTGTGTTGAGCGTTGAAGAATGTATTAGCGATTGCTTGTTGATTAGTTGATTGATTAGAATATGGAATAAATACGAAAGCTTTGGTATTTAGGGAAGGTATAAAGGAAATTCAATTAATAGGAGAAAAAGTATGAATTGATATGGATTCTTTACTTTCTTATGCGTGAATAGGAGATTTATATGTGACTTGTTCTAGTTCTTTAAGTAGAAATTGGAATGCATGAAATTTGATTGCAAAATGAGAGATTTCATTAAAAGAGAAAAAGTTTAATAATATGGTTTGTGAGGGGTTGTATATGATTGATATATTAGAGAAATATTCGAAGAGTAGTGATATTTATTGTCCTTTGTTTGAACTTTTGATTGGTATAGTAAAAGAGTGAAAGGATGCACGTCCTTCGTTTGAGGAGTTTTTGTTAAAAGTTTAGGTTGAGATAAATAATTTTGAGATAGAAGGAAGATGATTCTTCCTTATTTTTTTGAAGATTAACTGCATTGTGGTTTTTTATTATGAATTGTATTATTCTAATAATGTTGCTTCTTTAAAATAGAGTAGAATTAAGACAGTGGGTATGGTTAATGTTAATGAGATCTGCAGAAAATAAATAAAACAAAAGCTGAGATTTAATTCTCAGCTTTTTAGTATTATTCTTTTTTGTCTTGAAGTTCATAGAATTCTAAGATATCTCATATTTCAATTTTCTTACCAATCTTAACTTTCATTCCACAATCTTCTCATTCTCATACTTCTCTAACTTCATCCTTGTTTCTATGAAGTGATAAGATTTCTCCGTTAGTAAGAATATCATCACCTCTATATACTCTAAACTTAAGTTTATTTCTAATTTTACCTTCTTTAACAATTCCTCATACTGTCATTTCTCTTGTCTCAGTATGGAATACTCAAAGAATTTCAAGTTTTCCAACAACAACTTCTTCTTTTTCAACTTCAACCATACCTTGAAGTAGGTTATTAAGATAGTCTGTTAATTCATAGATAATATCAAATACTTTCATTTCTATCTTAAGAGATTCTGCTTTCTTTTTAAGAATGGCGTTCATAGAGATATTGAATCAAAGTAGGATAGCTTTAGAAGCTTGAGCAAGTGAAAGATCACTTTCTCAGAAATATCATACATCACTATGAACTACTTTTATTGTAACGTTCTTAGGTAAAGCAATACCTTCAACAGCTTGTTTTAATGCTTCAAGAGATGAAGATCCATCAGCTTTAAGAATAAGTCTTAGTTCTGATACTTTTGATTGGTCTCAAGCTTTAAGTTGTGATAAGAATTGTTGAAGAGCTCAATCATTAGATGATTTAGATTCTTTTTCTTTAATGAATTCAATTCTAGTGTGTGCTTCTTTTTCATTATCAACGACTTCAACGATTCTTCCAGGTTCAGGTAATTCAGTAAATCAAAGAATTTGTACTGGTTCTCATCATGTAATTCTAGAAACATTTTTACCTAACCAGTTCTGCATTCTTCTTACTTTACCATATGTATTGTAAGCTACGATAATATCTCCATTCTTTAATGTTCCTGTAAGGACAATAAGACTTGCTACAACTCCTTGTTTAGGGTCTTTATAAGCATCTACAACAACTCATACTGCTTGTCTATCAGGATTATATTTTAATTCGAGCATTTCTGCTTGAAGAAGAATATATTCAAGAAGAAGATCTATTCCTTGTCCTGTTTTTGATGATACTCAAACAAAAGGAGTGTCTCCTCACCAGTCTTCAGGAGTAAGTCAACATTTAGCAATATCTGCTTTGATTTCATCCATATTATGTCCTGGTTTATCTATCTTTGTAACAGCAATAATAATAGGTACTCCTGCTGATTTAGCATGGTTGATAGATTCAATAGTCTGAGGCATAACACTATCGTCAGCAGCAACAACGATAACAGCAATATTTGTTAGCTTTGCACCTCTTGCTCTTAGAGAGGTAAAGAGTTCGTGTCCTGGAGTATCAATAAAGGTGATTTGTTTTCAGTTATAATTAACCATAGAGGCTCAGATTGATTGACTGATACCTCAAGCTTCTCCTCATGCTACACTTGTTTTTCTTAAGTAATCAAGAAGTGAAGTTTTTCAGTGATCTACATGTCCCATAACAGTAACGATAGGAGCTCTTTCAATTTGTTTTTCAGCTTCTTTATCAATATCAAGAATCTTTTGAAGATCTCATTCCATAAAACTTTGAACATCAAGAGCTGCTTCTTTCTTTTTAAGCGCTACTCATAATTCATCAGCAATAATAGAAGCTGTATCAAAATCTAGATTAGCATTTAATCATGTCATAATACCATTTCCAATAAGTTTTTTCATGACATCTGGAAGAGGTACTCAGATTTTTTCTGAGAATTCTTTTACAGTAATATGTTCATCAATTGTTACTTCAGTCTTTTTGACCAAGTGATCAGAAGTTGTTGCTTCTTTATGAACCTTAGCAGCTGGTGTTGGTTTAGGATTATTATCCTTTTCAACTCTTTTCTCTTGTTTCTTAAATGGTTTATTCTGCTTAGGTTGATTGTTATTATTTCAGTTTTGTTGTTTTGCAGCTAAATGATCAGCAAAGAATTCTAATCCACTTTCTTTCTTTTGAGGTTTTTCTTTTGGTTTATAGGTACTTTGTTCTATAGAAATATTACCTCATGTTTTTTGTTTATTTTTGAATTCTTTTTTATGATTATTATTCTCTTCTTTTTTCTCTGGTCTTGGTTGTGCTCTTTGAATAACTTTAGCATTTGGAGCAGAGAATGAGATTTCTTCTTGTGTTGGTTCTTCTTTTCAGAAAGTAGGAATCTCGATATTGTGAAGTTGTAATTCATCTTCTTCTGTTTCGATTGTAGTTGTTTCTTCTTGTTTTCAGAAACCTAATCCTGATAGGAATCCTCATCAAAAACCAATTTCACCTGATTTTAGAATCTTACTATCATCAGTCTTTTTAGCTGATGGAACATCTTTCTTAGGTGTTTTTTTAGGTAGTTGATCTACAACATATTTGATTTTTTCTAGATTTGCATCAGAAACAGTAACAACTTTTGAAGTGATTTTTTTACCCATAACTTTTTCATACACTTTTCAAAATGTTGCTTCATCAATGTTAAGATCTTTAATTACATCTACAATACGAGGCATAAATTTTTTATTAAATTTAAAATTTTGTAACAACTTGAGGCTAAAGATAAAGAATTCGCTTTATTTTACAAGAGAAAACTAAAAGAAAACAACGATTTTTCGCTTTTTATTCTGTTAATATTGAGGAAGAAGCTTTGAGATTTCTTTATAAATTTTGAGTTTTGAGAATAAAATACGTGAAAATTTGCATAATTATAAATTTGGATTATGATTATTGTAAACTATTTTAACTTGTAAGTTATTAATAATGACTGCTACAGAAACTATGCATAATACTGAAAGTACAGAAGCACAATCTCAGTCTCAAGAAATGCAAGAATTGAAAAGACAATTAGAAGAGACAAAGAAACTACTTGAAGAAACTAGAAAAGAGTTGGATGCTTTGAAAAAAGGATGACAAACAGATCCATCAGCTGCACCAACAGAAGCTCCTAAGGTTACTGTTCAATCTTTTTCTTGAGAATCAGAAATTGATACTGAGCTTTATGGATGGAACAGAGGAGAGAAAATTACAAAGAAAGAAGTTCTTGATGTAGTAAATGCGCTAAAAGAACCATTTAATAAAGAAATTACAGATTTTATTAAATCTAATAATATTGAAGGATTGCAAAAGTATCTTAATCAAAAAATTAAAGAATGAAAAATTGATGTTGATTGATTAAAAGCTGCTTTGAAAGCTAAAAAAATTAGATTCGATGGTGCTATTTTGGAAGATGGAAAATTTGGTCCTCAAACATTAGAGACCATTAAATTTATTCTCCAACAACAAGAAGAAAAACCAGAAAAACCAGAAAAACCAGAAAAGCCAGAAAAGCCAGATAAACCTGATGATAAGGAAAAAGAAAAGAAAAGACCGGATTTGAGCTGGATTCCACAAGAAATGTCTGCAGTAATGAAAGATATTAAGGACACTAATATTTTAAAGAATTGGTCTCCTGAAAGAAATATTGGAGAAGATAACTTTAATGTAGATGTTGATAAGCATGTTATTTCTATTACAACATGGGGTACTTCATTAAATAGTCCTGAAAGAGCTCATGTTCCTGGAAATAGATGTGAAATTAACTGGGATACAGGAAAAATTACTGTTGTATGTAATAATAGAAAATATGAAATGCCAATCCATATAGAAGGATTTAAACTTACTGATTGATTCCCTGATGGAAATGACATTAATAATAGAGAAAGAGTAAGAGCTTTCGCAACTATTGGTAATTTAATGAATCAATTGAAAGCACATGCAGTATTTAATGGAAGTGGAGCTATTGAAGAAGCTTCATGAACATTGGAGTTAAATGATAGTGCATTAGGATTGCAAGATACAGATCTTGTAAGTCTAAGTACCTTTAACAAAATAAATAACAAATATAGTCATTTATGAGTTAAATTTGATAAAGAAACAAAGGTACAAACAGCTTCATTATTAACTGCTATGAAATTGGATCTATGAAAAATTCAATGGGACCCTGATATTGAAAGTAGCTCTATGTTTAGGCAAGATCCACTTGATGATGAACATAAAAAATGGGTTAAACATTATTCTCAAACATATTGAAGATAAGATAATTTATTATTGAGGTGGTTGGATGAGTTTCCAATCACCTTTTTTTAATCAATCTAGATTCCGGTTAGCTATTCTTATTCTTTTTAGATAGATGACTTTATTGTTGATGGATTCTAACATCCTTTTTACTTGATGATATTTTCATTCTGTGATGGTAAGAAGGATCTTTTTGTCTTCAAGTTTTTTTACCTTTGCAGGTTTTGTTTTATAACCATCATCTAGAATAACTCATTTTTCTAATTTGATACAATCTTCATCTGAAATTTCTTTTTCAAGATGAACTTCATATTCCTTTTCTTTATCTCGTTTAGGAGAAATAACTTGGTGGATGAATTGGCCATCATTTGAGAGAAGTAGGAGTCATTCGGTATCGACATCTAATCTTCATGCAACGTGAAGAAGATTAACATAGGGACATGATAGCATTTGTTTTTTATAACTTGGATATCAAAATTCATCTTCATCTGATGAGATATATCCAGAGGATTTATAAAGGATAGCATAAATGTTTTCTAAAACTTCTATTTCTTGTCATTTATAGGTTATTCTATCTCATTCTTTTATTTTAATATCTGATTTTTTAGCTATTTCTCAATTAAGTAAAATTTCTCCTTTTTTACATGAAAGAGGAGCTTCTCTTCTACTTAAAAGTCATAAATTTGCTAAATATTTATCAAGTCTTTGCATTTTATTCTCTTGAAATTAATTTTACGAAAGTATCTGTTGGAACTTCTACATTACCAATTGCTTTCATTCTCTTTTTTCCTTCTTTTTGTTTTTGAAGGAGTTTTCTTTTTCTACTAACATCTCATCAGTAACATTTAGCAAGGACATCTTTTTTTACTGCAGCAATATTTTCACGAGCTATGATTTTATTTCATAGTCCTGCTTGAAGAGGAATTACAAAAAGGTGCTTTGGTATAAGTGTTTTAAGTTTTTCTACTACTTCACGTCAAAGATAATATGCTTTATCATTATGAACTATCCATGTTAATGCCTCAACTTTTTCATTATTGATAAAGATATCAAGTTTTACTAAATCATCTGCTTGATAACATTTGAATTCGTAGTTCATTGTTGCATAACCTTTAGTTGATGATTTTAAACGGTCATAAAAATCAACAATGATCTCTCACATAGGGAGTTCATAATGCCAAACAACTCTTGTTTCATCAAGATATTCCATATGCTTTAATTTTCATCTGTATTCTTGGCAGAGCGCCATTATATTTCATGCGAATTCTTCTGGTCAAACTATTTCTACATTAGAGATTGGTTCAAGAATTTCTTCTACCATTCCTTGGTCAATCATATCAGATCAAGATTTAACTACAATTCGTGATTTTAGAATTTCTCATAGTTTTGTAAAACGAGGATTTTCAAGCATTGTTCAGAAAATTCCTTCAGCGTGTTCAAAAATAGCTATTTCTTCAGGAGTAAGTTGATAATTTTCTCTTTTTAGAATCTCATGATAGAGCCCTGTTTGAACTAATCCTTTTATATTCATCCCTGTTTTAATAAGAGGAATTGAAAGGTTTTTTGATTTAACAAGATACATTACTGTTGGTATTGTGAAAATGGTATCAAGTCAGTATTCACGGAATAGTCTTTCTTTGATAATGTCCATATGAAGCATTCATAGGAATCAACAACGGAATCCTAATCAGAGAGCTTTTGAATCTTCCATTTCATAAGTTACAGCACTATCATTGAGAGAAAGTTTTTCTAGGCTATCTTTAAGTTTATCATATTCTGTTGAATCGATTGGATAAACTCAAGCATACACATATGGAGTTACTTTCTTAAATCCTGGAATAAGATATTGATTGTATTTTCAGGCTTCTTCTAGTTTAGTTAGCTTTGTTTTGATGATAGTATCTCAGATTTGAACATCTCTTACTGATTTTTGTCAGGTTACGATGTACCCTATTTGTCATTCATCAAGAGATTTGTCTGCATGGTATTCTGGAGTAAAATGTCCTACTTCTGTTGGTTGAAAAGATTTTTCAGAGTGAATAAGATAAACTTCTTCTCAAGCAGAAAAAGATCAATCAACAACTTTTACGTATGCTAATACTCATTTATAAGGGTCAAATACTGAGTCGAATATAAGTGCTCTTGATATATTTTCCATTGATGTCTTTTATTTAAATATGTGAAATTATCCTAAAGAAATGCCTTTATTTTTCAATAGATGAAAACCTTATGAAGTATTATTAAATTTTTGCTTAAATAAAAACTTGCAATTATTGATAATTTTGATATAAGCGGTAAATAGTAAGTTTAACTTTTATTTTCTTATATTAGTTGGATAATGCTTTTTAATTTTCAGTCTTTCATTGATGAAATGAGAGAAAAG
>ODAI010234969.1_pt1 | contig 33677 bp, 53 predicted proteins | sample 1539321 | NCBI WGS metagenome assembly ODAI01 (sample SAMN02144231, study PRJEB22623) | gut metagenome | biome: sheep rumen | host: Ovis aries | place: New Zealand
CTTTCGTTTACAAAAATAGCGAAAAAATAATGTTTTTTGGTTAAGTCAAGCCAAAAACGAGAAAAATCCCCTAAAAACGCTCTAAATTGCGCCAGAACGCAACAAAAAGCAAGAGAGGGGTAGAATATAGCCAAGAATAATATTTAATCAAGCAAGAATGGAGAACAAATGGCTACTTTATCACGAGAAAAACAAGCAGAAGAGATACGAAGGCTCGCTGAAGAGAGCGGAGTTCAATCTAACTACCTCTTTATTACAACCTTCGACCGATATCAGGTGCAATTACGCATCCTAGACCGTCTGGAGCGAGCTGTAGATGCCGAGACCAACATCAAGGTCACTAAGCAGTACTCGAAAGACCAAAAGAACGAGTACGCTAATCCGTTATTCAGGGAATACAGCCGAGCGGTCGACTCTGCGAACAAAACTGTCGGAACTTTGATGCGAATAATTAAGAACTTCAATGTCGGCGATGATGAAGAGGACGAAGACCCACTTTTGGCAGTAATCAGAGGCGATGATGACGATGACGAAAGCGATTAGTAGCAAAGCCTACGAGTTCTGCCAGAAGTCAATCAAAGCCAAGACGACTCCTAAGTATGTGAAGCTCCAAATGAAGGACTTCATGCGCATCTGCGAAGGGAAAGACAAGAAATACGAAATCAGCGACAAGAAACTCTCGCAACTTGAGGGGATTCTCAAAGTTCTTATCATGCCGAAGGGCTTGAAGGCTGGTCAAACGCTCTACGAGTGTACTGTCGGCTATCAATGGCTCTTTTACACAGCGATTTTATGCACAGTGTATCGGAGCAATCCAGAAAAGCGCCGATACGAGACTGGAGTCCTTGAAATCTGCCGTAAGAACTTCAAGACCTACACTGTCGCTACGATTTTCATCGTTCTCTTTCTCACTGAGCCAAAATACAGCAACTTTTTCTCGGTCGCTCCTGATGGCGCACTTTCCAAGATGATTAAGGAGGCTCTTGAGGAGACTATCAACTCAAGTCCGCTCCTTTGCGAGTACAAGGGCAAAAAGCGCTTCCGCATCTTGCGAGATTACATCATCTTTCAGGCGAATAAGACCAAGCTCACTCCACTTGCTTACAGCAACAACCGTATGGATGGTCGTCTTCCGAATGTTTTTATCGCTGATGAGGTGGGAGCGCTTCCGAACAGCAACGCTGTCCAAGCTATGCGCTCAGGTCAGAGCGGCATCCTTAACAAGCTTGGCTTCTGTATTAGTACAAAGTATCCGACTATCGATAATCCATTCGAGGACGAAGTCAAGTACTCCAAGAATGTCCTAGACGGCATCGAGAAGGACGAGACTCGCTTCGCTCTGCTCTATGAGCCAGATAAGACGAAGGGCTGGGAAACTGATGACATGATTCTTAAGCAAGCCAATCCAGTGGCGCTTGAGATTCCTGAGATATGGGAGGATTTGCTCAAAAAGCGAGCTTATGCAATTGCAGTCGAGAGCGCACGAGAGAACTTTGTGACGAAGCACTGTAACATCATCTATCAAGGTGTCGGAACTGAGACTTATATCGATGTGAAGGATGTTCAGGCTTGCAAGACGGCTCATATCGACTGGAAAGGCAGAGTAGTCTATCTTGGTCTCGACCTTTCCGAAACAAACGATAATACGAGCGTATCGATGGTCGCCGTAGATGATGACAATGAGATTCTTGCCGAGAGCTTTGCCTTCATTCCAGAAGGGCGCATCGAAGAGAAATCCACAACCGAGCGAGTCGACTATAGAGAGCTGTTGAAAAGTGGAAAAGTCATGGCTTGTGGCGACAGAGTTGTCGATTACAAGTATGTGGAAAACTTTATTCTCGGCATTGAGGAGAAATACGGAGTCCAAGTTCAAGCCATTGGCTACGACCGATGGAATGCGCTGTCTACTGCGCAGAAACTAGAGGCGGCTGGCTACAACCTTGTAGAGATTCGCCAGCACTCCGCAACTTTGCATCCGCCGACCAAGTTGCTCAAAGAGAAGATTCTCTCGAAAGAGTTCCAATACGAAGAAAACAAGCTGCTCGAAATCAACTTCCAGAACGCTAAATGTAGCTACGACACAAATAAGAATACTTATGTCCACAAAAAGAAGTCGATTGGCAAGGTCGATATGGTCGTATCGCTTATCAACGCTGTCTATTTGCTGGAGCAAGATGCTCTCTTAGGACAGATGGACTTTGTCGTTCAGGTCTTCTAAATGTCGAAAAAGCTGTGGAAAAATATGTGGAATTGTGGAAAAACTTGCTACAATAAAATTAAGAAATAAGGACGATTTTGAAAATGTCAATATTCAACTTTTGGAAAAGGGACGATGGCAACAACGAAGCGGCTACTTCCGAGCCAGCTTTGACTCAGCCAGAAGTAGACGATGTCTTGCTAAAGGCGCTCCTTTCAAATGAGCCAATTACTCGTGAGAATGCGATGACGATTCCAGCAGTCAGCGGAGCAGTCGACTTCATCTCCAATACGATTGCTTCGATGCCAGTCAAGCTGTACAAGTACAAAGATGGCTCTGTTGAGCGCAGAGATGATGACCCAAGAGTCAGGATGCTTAATGGCGATACTGGCGATACTCTCGATGCCTTCCAGATGAAGAAAGCGATGGTCGAAGATTATCTTATGGGTCGTGGTGGCTATGCCTACATCCAGCGCAGTCGCAACGATGTTACTGGTCTCTTCTATGTACAAGACTTGTATGTCTCTGTTCTCATCAACGCAAATCCAATCTTTAAGGAGCGCAAGCTGATGGTCTACGATGCAGAGTATGAGCTTTGGGACTACATCAAGCTCCTACGCAATACAAAAGATGGCGCAAGCGGTGTTGGCTTGACCGATGAGGTCTCTAAGGCTCTCGAAACGGCATTTACAACGCTCATATATCAACTCTCGCTGGCTAAAAGTGGGGGTAGTAAGAAAGGCTATCTGACTTCTGACCATAAGTTAGGTCAAGAAGAAATCAATGCGCTAAAAAGAGCTTGGCGAAACATGAAGAGACTTGATAGCGATAATGTCGTGATGCTCAATAAAGGTCTCGACTTTAAGGAAGCATCCGAATCTAGTACCGATATGCAGTTAGACCAGAATAAGAAGACTCTAACTGACGAAATTAACAATATCTTTCATATCTATCCCAACGATTACTACCGAACTTTCAAGGAAGCCATCTATCCGATTGTCAAAGCCTTTGAAACAGCGCTTAATCGAGACCTTCTACTCGAAAAAGAGAAGAAGAACATGTTCTTCGAGTTTGATGTTAAAGAGATTTTGCGAGTTAACATCAAAGAGCGCTACGAAGCCTACAAGCTGGCTAAGGAAACTGGCTTCATGACGATTAACGAGATTCGCCATGCGGAGAACATGAACCGAATCGAAGGCATGGATGTCATCAATGTTGGTCTAGCGGCTGTACTCTATGATACGAACACTCATAAGTACTACACTCCGAATACTGATGCGCTCACAGACCCAAATGACGGAAGCCATCCAGAGCCATCAGAGGCAACGGATGCAGAAGACGAAGAACAGCATCTCAATCAAGAGATACTGAATCATGAGGCTTATAACGAAGTCAAAGCTGATGGGAATGTCATGTAGAAAGGAGACATTATGAGTACAAAGATTAAAATCAGAGGCGATAGCGTAGAGATTGAGGGCTATGTCAATGCAGTAGAAAGGGCGAGTAAGCCACTTCTAAGCGAGCGCATTGGTCGCTTCATTGAGCGCATCTGCGCAGGAGCTTTCAAGAAGGCTCTTAAGCGAAACGACAATGTTCATATCTTGCTCAATCATGATTGGGATAGGGACTTAGGCTCGACCAAACAAGGCAACTTGGAGCTAGAAGAAGACAGCATCGGTCTTCATGCTCGTGCAACTATCAGGGATGCCGAAGTAATCGACAAGGCTCGTAAAGGCGAACTGGTTGGCTGGTCTTTCGGCTTTACCGACAGAGATGTCGACAATCTAGTTGAAAGAGGCATGCCTCTTCGTGAGGTCAAAGACCTCAATCTATATGAAGTATCTATTCTCGACCGTACAAAGAAGCCAGCGTACAACGGCACTCTTATTTCAACAAGGTCTATAGATGGCGAAGAACAAATCCACTATCGTGGAGATGACTTCATCGATGATGTAGAAGTTGAAGAAGAGGAGGTACAAGAGGAAGTAAAAGAAGCCAACGAAGAAGTTGACACTCGTGCCGAAGAGGTCAACGAAACTGAAGTAGTAGAAGAGCCGACTAATCAGGAAAGCACAGAGGAATCTGCGGAAAAACCTGTGGATAACTCTGTGGAAAAATCTGAGAAAATCGACTATTCTAGCTATAGAAACATGATTAAAGAAATGAAGGAGGAAAGTTAGTCATGTCTATTATCAAACAACTAACGGAGAGCAAGAACGAACTTATCACTCGTGCCGAAACTCTCGTCAACAAAGCTGAGGCTGAAACTCGTGAGTTGACTGAAGACGAAGCGGCAGAGCTTGCTGAGATTCGTGATGATGTCCGTAAGATTAAAGAACAACTTGGTCTAGTAAAGGAGGTCAAAGACATGGAGATTGAAAAAGAAGCTCCAAAAGCAAATGTCGAAGTCGAAGCAGACGGCGACAAAGAAGTAGAAATCAAAGAAACTCGTGCTTTCGAGCAGTTCGTTCGTGGCTACGCTGACATGGAGACTCGTGATGATGTAACTCCGCTATCGAAGAGTGGCAACGGCGCTATCGTTCCAAAGACGATTGCAAAGCGTATCATCCGCAAGGTTTACGATATCTGCCCAGTGCTTGAACGCTCTGAGAAGTACAATGCCAAAGGCACTCTATCTATCCCTTACTACGGCGAAGATAGCACGAACTTTATCAATGTAGCTTATCAAGGCGCAGAGTTCACAAAGCTTTCCGCTAACTCTGGTAAGTTTACGAGCATCGACCTTACTGGCTATGTAGCTGGCGCATTGAGCCTAGTCTCTCGCTCGCTCATCAACAATGTAGACTTCCCAATCGTTGACTACATCGTTGACCAGATGGCTTACAGCATCAAGCGCTTCATCGAGAAAGAGCTTTTGATTGGTACTTCTGGCAAGATTGCTGGTCTTTCTGGTGTCACTTTGTCAAAGGAAGCCGCTTCCGCTACCGCTGTTACTGCAAACGAACTTATCGAGCTTCATGATATGGTTAAGGACGACTTCCAAGATGGTGCTATCTGGATTATGTCGCCTGCTACTCGTACCGCTATTCGTGAGTTGAAAGACGGCATGCAACGCTATCTCTTGCAGGACGATATCTCTCTCCCATTCGGTCAGAGCTTGCTTGGTAAGCCAGTCTATGTCTCCGACAACATGCCAGACATGGCGGCAGGTAACACTGCTATTTACTACGGCAACTTGAAGGGTCTCGCTACTAAGTTCAGCGAAGATTTGAACATTCAGGTTCTTCGTGAGAAATATGCTGACCAGCATGCCGATGGTGTCATCGCTTGGCTCGAACTTGATGCTAAGGTTCAGGATGCTCAGGAAATCGCCAAGCTTGTCATGAAAGCTAGCTAATAGGGGGTCTTTACAATGTTAGTAAAAGCACTCGTAAGCTTCGCTGGCAAAGTCACGATGTATGAGGGCGAGATTGGGGTAATTGAGGACAAGGATGTCCTCAAAGACCTCCTCGATGCTAAGTACATTGAAGAAGTCAAAGAAGCTAAAACGGTCAAAGCCGAAAAGAAGAAATAAACTAAAGGAGGTCGTCAGATGAACGCAATAAGCAAAGTTAGTGATATTACCTACAGCGACATCGCTGACTATATTCGACTTAGCGAAGTTACGGCTGATGACCAAAACACATTACAGACTCTGTTGTCCGTAGCGAAGTCATTTATCGCCAACTATACTGGGCAAACGCAAGAGGCACTTGATAACTTTCCTGACTTCGTTATCGTGGTGCTGATTCTCTGTCAAGATATGTGGGACAACAGAGCTTTGTATGTGGATAAGTCGAATCTTAACAAGGTAGTCGATACTATTCTCGGCATGCATTCGGTAAACCTTCTCCCAACGGCGGAGGCTTTCGACAATGATTAACGCTGGGAAATACAATCGCAAGATTACGATTAAGCAAGTTCAGCTAGCTCGTGATGCTCAAGGGTTTCCAGTAAAGACCGAAGTAGTCATTCTTCAGCCGTATGCGGCTGTTAAGACGACTAAAGGCTTTACTCTTATCGCCAATAACAGCGACTTCGAGAAAGCTACGACAAACTTTACGATTCGCTACTCACAGACTGTAGTTGATGCATATTACAATGCAGAAAACGGCGAGGAGTCTAACAGAGACATGTTCATCGAGTTTAGAGACAAGAGATATGTCGTCCAATATCTGAACAACATCGATGAAGCCAATGTCGAGCTAGAAATGCAAGCTAGGGAGGTCATGAAGTAATGGCTAAGTTTATGACTGAGCTACCAACCGAAATCATGAAGGACTTCGAAAAAATCTACGGCAATACAGAAGAGATTTTCGGCGGAATGACAAAGGCTGGCGCACAGGTAGTCAAGAAAGAAATCGAAGCTGGAGCTAGGAGAGTTTTTAGCAGCAGTACGGCTTCTAAAATGGTCTCGAAGCTAAAGATAACTCGTATTTATAAGACTCCCTCAGACGGAGGCATCAATACGAAGGTCGCTTTCTATGGTTACATTCCTCGCAAAGATGGCAAGGCGGTCAAAGTCAAAGGCGGATACTACGGAGGAGTTCCAGCTCCACTCTTAGCATCGCTAAGGGAGTTTGGAGCAAGCTCTGGAGGAGCGATGCCAGAAGGCTTCAAAAAGTATTGGACTAAGAAGCCATTCATCCGCCCAGCGTTTAGCAAGAAGGGTAGCATCGAGAGAGCCATGTTGCAAGCTCAGAAAGAACTAAGTGGAGGACTACTCGATGAGTGACAATCCTAACAGTCTGATTCAACAGATATTCGCCGATTTTACGGTGGACGGTGTTGCGATTCCAGTAGCCTTTTTGCGATACGATGGCAAGAAGACCACTTATGTGACTTATCAGCTAACGGATTCAAGCGACCCCTTTGACGGCGATGATGAACTTTTGAACTATGTCGACTTCTATGACTTTGATATCTACTCGCAAGGGAACTATCTCAACATCATAGAAGCAGTTAAAACAATACTTAAAGACAATGGGTTTAGGTGGCAACCGACTCGCTCTTCTGGAGATTACTATGAAGACGAGACTAAGTTGTTCCATCGAACTCTAAGTTTTAGCATAGAAAGGAGTACTCAAAATGGCTAAAATCGGTCTTAAAAACTTCTACTATTCTCCAGCTACGGAGAATCCTGCGACTGGCGAGTTGACCTATGCAGGCGCAACCAAGCCAGCCAAAGCTATCAGCTTTACATTCGAGCCAAGCGTAAGCGATGCAACGCTTTATGCTGACGATGCTATCGCTGAGAAAGATACAAGCGTGAACGGCGGTTCTTGCACGATGGGCATCGACCGTTTGGACGAGGCTACACAGTCTGCGCTTCTTGGTCACACTGTGGCTGAAGGCGGCGAAGAGACAAGTAATGTAAACGATGTCGCTCCGTATGTTGGTCTTGGTCGTGTTGTGACTTTGATGCAAGATGGCGCACTCAAATATCGTGCTGTCTTCTTCCCTAAAGTCAAGTTCCAAGAGCCAAGCGCTGACAACTCTACTAAGGGCGAAACTACCGAGTTTGGCACTTACGAGATTCAGGGTACTGTCGTACCAGATGCAGAAGGCAACTGGCGCTACAAGCAGGTCTTCGACACTGAAGCCGAAGCTGTCGCTTACTTGACTGGCAAGATGGCACAGCAATAAAGCAAGGCGGAGAAATCCGCCTAGCCTTATTTGTATTAACTAAGGAGTAGGATGAAATGAAAAACAATATGCAAGAACTCGAATACAAAGGCAACAAATACAATTTAGTCTTCAATTTGAATGTCATGGAGGCTATCCAAGAGGAGTACGGAACGCTAGATAAGTGGTCTAACCTTACGGACGGCAAAGATGAGGAAGTCAACGCTAAGGCTGTTATTTTCGGCTTTACGCAAATGATTAACGAAGGCATTGACATCAAGAACGAAGAAGAAGGCACAGAGCTTAAGCCACTTACACTTAAGCAAGTCGGTCGCATGCTCTCGGAAGTAGGCATCGACAAAGCGGCAAGCCAGATGCAGACTACCGTAGTCGAAAGCGTAGGCGCTTCCGAAGAGAATAAGTCAAAAAACTAATAATCCAAGACGAAGAAGAGAATGAGCCGATTGACTTCTCTTGGTTTTATTACATCGGCAAGGCAAAGCTTAATCTCTCATTCAAAGAGACTGGGCGATTAACTTATGCGCTATTCAAGAAGCTCTATGGTCATTACAAGACGACCTTCGGCATAGAGATGAGGCTTACAAATGCCAATATGACTTATGCTGAAGCCGAGTTTAAGGCTCGAAAAAGACAAGAAGAATCAGACAAATACTTTTAAGGAGGTGTAAACAATGGCAGGATTTGGCGGTGCGGTCAAGTTGACTGGCGAAAGCGAGTACCGTAGAGCTTTGCAACAGATTAACCAGAATCTCAGAGAGGTCGCCTCCGAGATGAAAGTAGTCTCTAGCAGCTTTAGTGCGAATGACAAGTCTCAAGCGGCTTTGGCGGCTAAATCTCAGGTTCTTAACTCCAAACTTACCGAGCAGAAAAATAAGCTGAGTACGCTACAAGCTCAGTATAAGGCGATGTCGGCTCAATATTCGGAGAGTACTGCTAAACATCAGCAACTGATATCCAAGTACGATGCTGAAAAGTCGAAGCTCGACCAGATTGGCAATACTCTCGGAACAACATCGAAAGAGTACCAAGCTCAGAAGAAAGTTGTCGCAGAGCTTGAGCAGGAAGTCCGCAAGAGTACTACTGCGCAAGAAGCTAACGAGAAAAGCATGTCTCAAATGCGAGTTCAGATGAACAATGCGCAAGCAGACATCAATAAAACGGCGAAAGAGCTTGATGAACTTGGCAAGGAGGCAGAAGAGTCTGGCAAGCAAGCAAAGGATGCTGGCGATGGTTTTACGGTCTTCAAGGGCATTCTCGCTAACTTAGGCACTCAGGCTATTAACAGTGCGATAAACGGTCTCAAATCGCTTGGGAGCGCTCTTATCAGCGTAGGAAAGCAAGCGATTGAAAGCTATGCAGACTACGAGCAGTTGGTCGGTGGTGTGGAAACTCTCTTCAAGGACAGCGCTGGGATTGTGGAAAAGTATGCGAACAATGCATACAAGACGGCTGGCATGTCCGCTAACGAATACATGGAGACCGTCACTGGTTTCTCGGCGACTCTTTTGCAGGGCTTAGGAGGAGACACTAAGAAAGCGGCAGACATAGGCAACTTAGCAGTTACCGACATGGCGGATAACGCAAACAAGATGGGTACGAGCATGGAGATGATTCAAAATGCCTATCAAGGTTTTGCTAAAGACAACTACACGATGCTCGATAACTTAAAGCTTGGCTACGGTGGTACTCAAGCTGAAATGGCTCGCCTTATCAATGATTCTGGAGTTCTTGGCGGTAGCATGAAGGTCACTGCCGAAACGGTCAAGGATGTTCCATTCGACAAGATGGTGGAGGCTATCCACAAAGTTCAGACCGAAATGGGCATCACTGGCACTACTGCGAAAGAAGCCAGTAGCACTATTTCTGGGTCGGTCGCATCAATGAAGTCGGCATGGCAAAATCTCTTGACTGGCATGGCAGACTCCAATGCTGATATGGAAACGCTGACGGACAATCTCGTAGACAGTATTGGAACGGCGATGACGAATCTCTTACCAGTTGTGAAAAGAGCTATCACTGGCATCGTTCAGGTCATCTCAGAAGTAGCGCCACAGCTTGTAGCGATGATTCCAGAGGTCGTCCAAGACTTAATCCCAGCAATCAATACTGGCATTCAAACTCTCTTGCAGACGATTCTACAAATCTTGCCGCAACTGACTAGCTTGGTCACAGAAATCGCCATGAGCTTGGTTAACATTCTGGTGCAGAATCTTCCGCTCATCATCCAAGTTGGCTTGCAGATGATTGTCTCGCTTATTAACGGCATTACTCAAGCCTTGCCACAACTTATAGCGATGCTTCCGCAGATTATTACAGATACGGTCAATACACTCTCTCAGAACTTGCCTGCGATTCTGGAGGCTGGCATCATGCTCCTGAAGGCATTGGCTGACGGTATTTTGCAAGCGCTTCCAGACCTTCTTGCGATGTTGCCAGAAATCCTTACTGCCTTCATCGATTACTGGACGAACTCGCTTCCAGAAATCATTGACATGGGCATTGAGGTCTTACTAGCTCTTATTGATGGTATTATCGAAACGATTCCAAAATTACTAGAGCAGATGCCAATAATTATCGATAAGGTAGTTACAGCTATCACTGACAACCTACCAAAGATTATCCAAGCTGGCATTACGCTTCTTCTGAAGCTCATTGAGGGCATTATCAATGCTTTGCCAAAGCTCCTAGCTCAAGCTCCAGTTATTATCCAGAAGCTCGTAAGCGCTATTACTCAGAACTTGCCTAAGATTATTCAGATGGGCATTACGCTCATTGTCGAGCTTGCTAAGGGCTTGATTCAAGCTATCCCACAGCTTGTCGGTCAAATCCCTAAAATCATTACGGCAATCGTAAATGGTCTCAAACAAGGTGTGAGCAGTGTCTTCAATATCGGTGTCGACCTCGTAAAAGGTCTCTGGAACGGTATTAGTAGCGTTACTGGCTGGGTCATCGACAAAGTTAAAGGCTTCGGCGATAGCATTATGAGTGGTATCAAGAGCTTCTTCGGCATTCACTCGCCATCTACGGTCTTCAGAGACCAAATTGGTAAGAACCTTGCTCTCGGTATCGGAGAAGGCTTCAGCGATGAAATGGATGCAGTTACGAAAGAGATGCAAGATGCCGTCCCAACTGACTTTGACACTAATATAACGGCAGATACTAACTCGGTCGGAGCTGAGTTGAGCTATTCGAGCATCGTTGGAGCGTTCAAAGAGGATCTTCAGGGTGTGAAAATCGTGATGGATGACGAGGAAATGGGTAGCTTTGTCGATAAGACGGTCACTCGTTTGGTATATAATTAGAGCAAGGAGAGTCTAAATGCGAAACTATATCATCTTAAACGGAAGTTCTAGCTTAAACATCAAAGGACTCCTAATCCAATCTTTAGCTCCAATTAGTAAGCCTCTGATTCGCACTCAAATTGAGGAAATCGATGGTCGAGACGGAGATATCATCACAAGTCTCGGCTATTCTGCCTACGATAAGGAGATAACTGTCGGTCTTTATGGTAATTACGATGTGAATGAAGTCATAGAGTTCTTCAATAGCGAAGGTACAGTCGTATTTTCTAATGAGCCAGATAAATACTACAAATATCAAATAGTCGCTCAGATTGATTTTGAGCGATTGATTCGCTACAAGACTGCTACGGTCACTTTTCATGTCCAGCCATTCAAATACTCGGCTGATGAGAGTGCAAGAACCTTCAATATCGCCTCAGGAACTAGCTCTATAAGCATCAGCAACAACGGCAACATTTACTCTAAGCCAGCCATTACGCTCTACGGCACTGGAACTATCAACTTGAGCCTTAATGGTAATCAGTTATTCGTAATCAATCTTGGGGAGACGGCGAACTATCTCACTATTGATGCTTCGCTCTTGGAAGCTTACAAAAATACGACCGAAACTCTCATGAATCGCTCAGTAGATGGGGATTACGACAATCTGAGGCTTAAGATTGGCTCAAACACTCTAACTTGGACTGGCTCGCTTACTAAAATCATCATAGAAAACTATTCAAGGTGGCTATAAGGAGGTCAAAATGGTAACAACCGAAAAGGATATAAAACTAACTAGAGGCGATAGCTTTGGCTTCAACTTTGAAGTAGCCGACTCAAATGACGAAGAAGTCACTTTGGATGCTGTCCATTTTTCATGCAAGGAAAAGCCAACTGATACGACTTACATCTTCCAAAAGACTATTGGGAACGGCATCACAAAGCTATCCGAAGGCTACTATGTGAAGATTGACCCATCCGACACTGAAAATCTGGAATACAAAGCCTACTACTATGACCTCCAAGTAACGATAGGCGATGATGTCTTTACATTCCTTAAGGGCAAGCTCGACATTAAATGGGATGTGACAAAGGAGTAAACTATGGACGAACTGAACTTTACTTTTAAGATGCCAGACGATGAGACTCTGGCGAAATATATCTCCATTAAGGGCGAGAAGGGCGAAAAGGGAGACCCAACAAAGCTCTCTCAGCTAGATAACGATACTGGCTTTGTTACGGCTGATACTGATGCTTTGACAAACTACTACACGAAGGCGCAGACAGACAGCGCTATCGATGCTGATGTCGAGGCTCTTGAAACCGAGCTTGGTGTACCAGATGGCTTCTTTACTGATACGAGCGAGACTGCCACTGGCGAAGGTACGACTATTACTTTGAACGATACGGCTAACGCCGTTTTCAAAGACATCAGGTTCTACGGCGATACGCAACAAGACGGTACTCCGACTCCAGAAAATCCAGTAGAAGTGCAAGTCGTTACTGGAGACCAAACGATTATTATTTCGGACAACGACCAACAGAGCCAAACTTATACCATCTCGCTCGGCAATATTGAACTGCGTAAGCTTGGCAACTACCAAGACTACATCTATAAGGGTAATGACGGATGGTATCTCCACAAAGAAACAGACCATGCCACTATTGACAGCTTATCGGATGGAGTGAGCTACTCAATCGATACATCATCGACAAATACGACTAGGGTAACAATGACTAAATGTCTCGCTGGGCAAGGTATCTATACTCCTGAGTCAGCTCGCCTATTGGCTAAATGTAACTACTTGCCATGCAAGATTATGTGGAGTTCTGACCAAGTTGGATTCTTTATTGATACTGATGCCAACCTTACTAAGAATGGTCTTGTTATTCGTGTACCTAAAAGCACAATTGGAACAGATTCTACATCAGTCGAAGCATGGCTCAATGAGCATCCTCTCGAAGTTTACTATGTTTTAGCTACGGCTACGGATGAGCTAATTACCGATTTGACTCTTATTGCACAGTTAGAAGCTATTGCAAAAGCGAAAAGCTATGACGAAACAACAGTTATAAGTATTTCTGGCTCTTTGACATCGCCTTTGTCTGTTGAAGCTTATACGAATAACTGGAACGGCACTATTTCTGGAATCAATAACGGTCTTGACAATGCATTTACGAAGAGTGAGGCAGAAAGCGTATTCAACGATAGAGTTAGATTCATCTTTCCGAAGTTTTGGGCGAATGTTTTCTCTGGCGACTGCAACTTGATTAAATACAGAGACAAAAACATCTTGATTGACTGCTATAATCCAACAAGCGGCAACATAGATGCGTATGCTTATGTGAAGGCGATGCTTGACGAGAATGATGTGAAGCACATTGATGTCTTCATCTGCTCTCATTATCACTGGGACCACATTGGAAGCTTTGACAAGCTCGCTCAAGATGGCTACTTTAGTTCTAGTACAAAGCTCTTTATGCCAGCAGAGACGACTAAGTTTGGCTGGGAGCAGTCTATTGAGAACCAGAAAAATAGATGCAGAAATCATGGCTTGACTTACTATGTACCAAGCGAGGGCGAAGTATATACGATTGGAAATCTCAAGTTTACTTTTGGAAACTGCGATGCGGATGCGATGGATGAATACTATCCAGAGGGTACAGACTCGCAAAATGCGACTTCTATGGTCGTTCTTGTTGAACATAAAGATGTCAAGGCATTTTACGCTGGCGATGCTACAAGGCGTACTTATACTCGCCTACGAGAACAAGGCTTTGTGACTGGCAAAGTAAATCTGCACAAGATTGGGCATCATGGCATCGAGACAGCAACGGATAACGACTTTTTCGATAAGTATAATGCAGAGTACGCAGTTATATCTGGCGGCATTTTAGATTTTGCAAAGAATAACTTTGGCTTAGGTTCAGAAGCAACTATCCTGCAAGCAAACGGCACAAGAATCTATCCGACATATATGCAGAATGACTATATTGAGATGGTCTCTGACGGCTCTACTATGACTTGTGTCAAAGGCGACCAATATGTATCATCGCATAGCGCAGAGGGGAAAACCGTCTATGTAGATATAAATGCAACTGGCAACGATATCCAAGATGGCACAGAGGAGCATCCATACCATGAAATCATGCAGGCGATAGGCAACTATCCTAAGTCGACAACTACCGTCTTGCGCATTGTACTAGCTGAAGGCGATTACTGCTTATCTCACGAGGCTGGTGCAAACCATCAAAAAAATACTCTTACAATTAGAGACCTTAAAGTAAGTATTAGCGCATCGTCAAACGACCCAACTGCTACCACAATAAACGGCATCGATGTATCCAATGGATTCCTTAGCTTGACTGGTGTGACTGTCCATGTCGACAATCATAAGTTTGTCGCCTATAACTCAAGAGTTCTTGTTCGTAATTGTATAATCACGACAAGCGATGGAGAAATAACTAGTACAAATAATGGGATTGATGTCCACGAAAGCGATGTTTATATTGACGATACTACAATCGAAAATGTCAATTATGGAATCTATAGCATAACTGGTTCGGTTGTAGTGACGAAAAATGTCACTTTTGGAGACCTAAACAGCACAGCTTTTGTACGCAATACTAATGATACGATTCTTTATGATTACAATACTACTTACACGAATACTGCCGACAAATACTCCGATGTGAAGCATTATAGTCATAGTATCGCTCCAGTATTGCTTTACCAGAGCAACGACTCATCATATCCAACAAGCCTGAATATCAATAGTGCCTTTAACAAGTTCGACCGTATCCGTATTGACTATGTTACTGGGAGAATTACAAGAGGGAGCAAGACAATTTATGCGCCTAATAACAAAAACTTCGTATTGCATGATGTCGCACATAATACAACGGATATGTCAGAGTATTTCCTTAGAGTAGAGCTATCTGGTAGCACTGTAACTCTCCAGTATCCACTCATTAGGAAGACTACTTTCGCAACCGATACGGTAGAGTATCAGCAAACGGCTGGCATCAGGATTACTCATATCTGGGGATATAACGATGACCAACAAATAAACTTGGCTTAGGAGGCTCTAAATGCTAAAACTATTCGGACAAACAGACCGAGACTTTACCTCGAACGGCGACCGAGTTATCGATGCAGGTCGAGCGAAGGTCAAGAAAGTCGACAATGGCGACTTCTATCTTGAGCTTGAGACCGACCTTAGCTATGTAGACGACTTGACGGAAGGGCGCATCATTCTTGCGCCTACTCCGCAAGGCGAGCAACCGTTCAGAATCTCTAATGTCCAGAAGACTAAGAACAAGCTAACAACTAAATGTCCTCATGTCTTTTTCGATAGCAAGAACTATCTCATCGCAGATAGCTATGTAGTGGAAAAAACAGCAAACGATGCTCTCGACCATCTAAACAGCGCTACAGAGCCTGTGAGCGAGTTCACGACAATCTCCGACATAAATACCGTCTCCAGCTTCCGATGTGTCAGAAAATCGCTCTACGAGGCTTTTACGACCGTTCAAGAGCGTTGGGGAGGTCATTTCGTCCGAGATGGCTTTACGGTCGCTCTTCGTGAGAGCATTGGTCAAGACAATGGAGTAGTAGTTCGCTATGCGAAGAATCTGAAAGAAATCACAGTCGATGAGAACTGGGATAATGTCGTTACTAAACTCATGCCAGTAGGCTATGATGGTCTTTTGTTGCCAGAAGTCTATATCTCGGCAGAGAACCAGTATGACTTACCATATACGAAGACTGTTAGCTTCGACCAGTCAAATATTGACCAAGATAATTACAAAGATGCGCTCGGCGACCTTGACGAAGAAGCTTATACTGCCGCTCTTACTGAAGACTTGCGACAGCAAGCTACTAACTATGTAATGGTCAACTCTGTTCCACAAGTGAATTACACTCTCAAAGCGAATCTTGAGAAGGTTACGGATATTGGCGATACGGTTTGGGTGCAAGATGAGCGACTAGGCTTGACTATAGAGACTAATGTACTTTCGTACACTTATGACTGTATTCTTGGTAAGTATATTGAACTAGAGTTCGGCAACTTCAAAAGTACGCTTTCTGGACTTGTGAGTAATATCAGTGGGAAAGTTGACTCCGCTGTAAAGCAAAGCACAGAAACGCTCCAAGCTACGCTTACAAGCGAGCTGAACGAGGCAACAAATCAAATCTGGGCTGCGCTCGGCAACTCCTATTGTATATACGAAGGCGACAAAATCCTTGTAGTAGACAGCTTGCCGAAAGAGACGGCGAGAAATGTCATCATGATTAACAACGGTGGCATCGCTTTTGGTCAGAACGGCATCAATGGCACTTTCAACTCGGCATGGTCTATCGATGGTACGCTGAATATGCAAGCCATCAATGTAATCAATTTGACGGCAGACCTTATTAAAGGTGGTACGCTTAAATTAGGCTCGAATCTTAACCAGAGCGGCATTATGGAGCTTTACGATGACACTAATACGCTCATTGGTCAGATGGACAAGGACGGCTTGAAGATGTTTGGTCAAGACGGCTCGTATGTCCTCATGAATCAGCAAGTCGGCTTTGCTGGCTACGACCGTAACAATAACAAGATATTCTGGGCGGATTATGATGAGTTTCATACGAAGAAATCTGTCGTAGAGGAAGAGATTACTCTTTGCAATAAGATTAGGTGGATTCCGATTACATTGACGGATAGTAATAATAATATAACTAATGATGGCACTGGCATCGTCTCGGTGGCAACTGATTAGGAGGAGAAAACATGGCAAGCTCAGGTAGTTTTAACACAGGCGGATATGGCGAACGCTATCTGACTTTTTCATGGAGCGTTAAAAGCCAGAGCATCGCCAACAATACGACTACTATTAACTGGTCGCTCAAGGGCGCTGGCGGTTCAACGACTAGCTGGTACATGGCTGGCAACTTTAAGGTAGTCATTGATGGTAGCGTGGTATATAGCAACTCGAATCGTATCCAGCTTTACAACGGCACAACGGTAGCGAGCGGCACTTACACAATGACCCATGATAGCGCAGGTAATCGCTCTTTCGGCGCATCCGCTGAGGCTGGCATTTACACATATGCGGTCAACTGCTCTGGAAGTGGCTCATGGTCTTTGCCGACAATCCCAAGAGCCGCTACTATTACTTCTGCTCCAAACTTTAATGATACTGGCAATCCAGTGCTTAAATATTCTAATCCTGCTGGCAATAGCGTATCTTCGCTTCAAGCTTGTATTGCCGACACTTCAGCAAATGTTATTGTTAGCTATCGTAACATCTCGAAGACTGGCTCGTCCTATACATTTAATCTGACAGAAGCGGAGCGAAATGCTTTGAGAGCGAAGACCCCAAACAGTAATACGATGACTGTTAGGTTCTATGTTCAAACCGTTATAGGCGGTCAAACTTACTACAACTACGGCACTGCGACCATGACGATAGTTAACGCTAATCCGACCTTTTCTGTCGCCTACTTAGACACAAACTCGGCTACAACTGGAGTTACTGGCAACAATCAACAGATAGTTCAGAACCAATCTACTCTAAGAATCAATGTATCGAGTGCTTCAGCTTTGAAGTCGGCTACGCTCAAGACGGCATCTTGTACGGTTCTAGGTACTAACTATAGCGCCAATATCTCCAATGGAGCGGCTACTCTTAATATCGGCAAAATCAATAGCTCGTCCAATCTAACTATCGCAGTTACAGTCACAGACAGTCGTGGAAACAAGACTACGAAGAATCTCAATGTCCAAGTCCTTGCATGGCAACTCCCAACGGCTATCATTACGAAGCAGAGGCATAATAACTTCTATTCCGAGACGGACATCAATGTCGATGCGGACTTTGCGAGCGTAAATAACAAGAATACGCTCACTATTCAAGTACGATACAAGAAGATTAGTGCAAGCACTTGGTCTGCATATACGACAATGCAAGATAACGAGACCCAGACTTTTGACCTAGATAATAACTTCGAGTGGAACATCCAAGTATTACTGACAGATAAGTTCGGCTCAACTACATATAATCTTACGCTGAGTCGAGGCTTGCCGATAATGTACTTCGATGTTCTTAAAAGCTCTGTCGGTGTAAACTGCTTCCCTAAGTTCAGCGGAAGCCTAGAAGTCAATGGCGCTGTAATGAACAAGAACATTATGACTCGCTCACTCAGCGCTAACTTGACGAACTTGACGGCATCAATGTATACGACAGTAAATCTAAATCTTTCTAACTCGGTTGGCAATTTGCTAACGGCGACCAATGATGGTGGCATAAAGATTGGCGCTGGGGTCAGTAAAATTATGGTATCTGGACGAGTCGCTTTTCAGGCTGGCAATACTACTGCAGCTCGGCATGCTCGTATTTGCAAGAACACTTCTTCGACTAACGATACGCTCGCTTGGGCATATATTGGCATTGAGGCGACCTATTATGACTCGATTACTTTGACTCCAACACTCGTTAATGTTCAAGAAGGCGATGTCATTTATCTCTACTATTACACTCAGAACTCTGGCGATACTATTGGTGGCAATACATACGGCGCAAGGACTAGCTTAACGGTCGAAGTGGTGGCATAATATTAGTGAAAGGGTAATAATGGATTTTGGCGAAGTAGTATCAGCAATCTTCCAGTATGGTGGCACTGTCATTATGGCTGGACTATTCGTGTGGGTCTTTGTCCAAGACAAGACGAAAAACACGAAGCTCCTAGAAGAAAACACAAAGATGGTTCAGGCTCTAGTCGAAAGCAATCAGAACATAGCAAAGAGCCTCGACATCATTTCTAACAACTTGGTCACGATTGACCATAAAATTGACCGCAATTACGAGCAAGAGATTAAAAATAGCAAGGAATAAGACGATAGTTATATCAACTTTTTGTCTAAAACTTAATGTCGCACAAGATAATGATTAAGCAATACGGACTATACTTGCTTCGATGGCAACTTTCGACCCCTATATTGGCTCTATGCCTCTACTTTCTGACCGACCTTAACGAATGGGCGGCAACTATTATTGCTAATCTCATTGGTGGTCTTATTTTCTTCTGGGTTGACCGTTGGATTTTCGGCAAAAAGAAATCGTGATATAATTAAACCGCTCTAGGCGATGCCCACCCTTGCCTAGAGTTTTTTATCCAAAAAGCCATCGCAGTTTTTCCCGCAGATGGTTTTTTGGTGGTATAATGGAAAGATATCTGCGCCTCACGCTTTGGCATCGTCCAGCGGAGGCTTTTTTATTGCAGAAGTCGTATAAAAGTGTCAAAATGGCGCAAAAATAATAACATGAAAAATCTAATTGTGTTATCAGTCGCTATACTCTTTATTCTCATAGGCACACCAGTGAAAGCACAACACTGCGATACTCAGCGAGGCGATAGCATGTGGCGCATCGCAAAACGCTACAAGATTCCTTTTTCGGTTCTCTTGGAGCTTAACAAACATTATCCTAATCCAGACCTTATCCATCCGACTGACAAAATCGAGATGCCAGAAGGCGAGCATGGGGTTAATACGGAGACGGACAATACGCAGAAAGGGACAGACGAGGCTCAAAAAGCCGATGCAACTCAACAAGCCAAAGAAGTGCTTGAACTCGTGAACCAAGAGCGAGCAAAGGTCGGATTAAGAGCCTTAACTCTTTCTCAAGAACTTACTAATGTAGCTTCTCTCAAAGCTAAAGACATGGCAGAAAAGGGCTACTTCGACCATACATCGCCTACATACGGCTCGCCATTTGATATGATGAGACAGTTTGGAGTCCAGTATCGGAGCGCTGGCGAGAACATCGCCGCAGGGCAATCGACTGCTCAAGAAGTTATGAATGCTTGGATGAACTCCAGCGGACATCGAGCGAATATCCTAAACGCTGACTATGAGCAAATCGGAATCGGCTACTACACTGGTGGTCGCTACGACTTCTATTGGGTTCAGATGTTTAAGAAGTGATATAATAAATGGGCATAAGAAAGCACTCTGCTGTATAGGTAGAACAAAAGACCGCTCCACTCCTGAGGCGGTTTTTTGTTATATCTTTAATGTGATGATGTTATATCTTTTCTTATAAAGTCCACTATACAAGAGCTACTTTTCCACAGGTTTAACAGAGGTGGATTGAGGACTTTTCTTAATGTGATTGTTATATGATAAATCACAGAATGTTAAGTTTTAGACCGCCGTTTTCTCACACAATGCAAAAAAGGAGGCATCTGCCTCCTTCTGTTTTATTCTTCTTCAATTAGATTCTCTACGATTTCTTGTAGCACTGCTATGTCTAAGATTGAAGCCAATCCTCTCATGCTCGTATCAAGTCCTCGACTTTCCATCATCTCAATCAGGTCTTCTCCAACATACATTGTCATTTGGTCATATACTCCGTAAGAATCATTTTGGTAGTTTACCCAGCCTCTTGCGACTAGTTCCCACAAGGCAACTCCATAAGTGAAGCTTCTGCCGTTCAGGTCATATTTGTTAATAGCTTTCTCGATGATTGTCGTGAACTCTTGTTTGTTTTGCATTTCATTTTAACTCTCTTTCGTTTTTGTTTTTCTCGGTCTCTCAACCTTACATAAAATATTATAACATCAAATGCGTCAAAACGCAACAAAATGCAACAAAAAAGTTGCAAAATGTATCAATATTTTTCGTGTTAAAATTGAGACAGAAGCAATTCGTACCTTATGAACGCTAGAAGGAGGGGAGTTCTATGAAGGTCACAATTTTTGTTCAAGTCATAGGCAAAATCAACAGCAAGGAGCTTTTCGAGATTGTCGAGCAGTTCGGCATGAATGTTACCGACATGGGCGATAAAACTCTCGTCTACGGCGAGTGTTATCTCGAACAAGCCAGCCGCATCGTTTTCCACTGTTCACTCTTCGGCAACACCATGACCGAGATTACTCACTAAGGAGGCGATAATGTGGGTAGAAAGGGCAGAAGACTTCGCAAGAAACAAAGAGCGAAGCATCAAAATCTTCATCATCTGCTGTTCCAGCGCTGTCACTGGTCGACTGGATACGGCTTCCTCTTGAGAAACGCTTTCAAATACGAGCTGGATATCGACATCCACAATCAGCTCCATCATGACATTCTCCATGACATCCCTAAACCGTCCGAGCATGAGCTTAAGAGGGCTTGGGAGGCTTACCAGAAGGACAAGTATATTATTGACATGTACGATATCTGTCAGGCTTGTGAGTGGCTTTCTAAGGCTTGTCAGGACAAAGCTTTCAGAGCTTGCATGGAGCGCCAGACGATATTTCTCAAGGATGCACTTCATAACTTTTAGCGATTTTAAGGCGGAGCAACAGATGCGCCGCCTATTTTTTGTCAAAATCGTCAAAAAAGTCCAAAAATACTATTGCATTATAGGTCGGACTGATATAATATTAAATCAGAGCAGATAAGAAAGGAGCAAAACAATGAAAGCAATATTCATCCACGAGGACTTTAAGAATCCACTAGAACTAACTTTGGAGGAGGCGAAAAAGATGTTCAAGGTCACTGGCTACACTGAAGACCTGAGCGAATATCGAGAGAAGGGCGGAATGGTTCACAGAGCCGAACTCGATAACCAGCCAATCTTTGAAGGCTTCGTGAGTCCAATGTGGGACAGCGGATGCCTCCGCTACGAGAGCTACAAAATGTATGACTTAATGAGCAATTAGGAGCAAGAAAATGACCCATCCAAAGTATAAAATCGTCAAAGTAACAATCGAGAACGGAGAAAGGAGAGAAGAGGTCGTATCAAAGGAGCTAATGTTCAAATGCGATGCGCAAAGAGTCGTCAATTATAAGAATAGCGTAGACCAGATTCGCACAGACAATCTTGAGGTCTGGTGGCAAATCGAGCATAAGGATGGGAAGAGCTGGTAGGCTCTTCCCTTAAGAAAGGAGAAAGTAGAATGAAACGCAAAGTAATGACATTAGACGAAATTAGAGCGGAGAGCTATCTCGAAGATGCGAACGAACTTGGAATCTGCGCTCTAGTAGATGTCGAGAATATGGGCTTCTGCGATGGCGACCAAACTCGCTGGTATCACTTCAAGAATGCCGCTGGCGAAGATTGCATCTATTACAAGTACGGAAACTTAGCGGATTTTAAGGGAGAGGAGGAAGAATGAATTTTAGTGAGTGGAGCAGGAAAGGAGCAACTAGAGTATTCAGAACATGGAAAACTTGGTTAGTTGATGACTACTACACCAGAAAATTCGTCGATTTGATTTGGGAGGTTCTCGAAGAAAAAATGGAATATCGACTTGATTATGAATTTAGACTTAGAAAACATGTTCGTAATGATAGCACTTGGGGTTTTGATATAAAACTTAAAAAATATAGCGATAAAGAATACTTCGGGCTATTTTATTGGGATTCAAATAAATCGTTATATCACATATGCAATTTTGCTGAAGTGAAAAAATATATTGAAAACGGTATTAAGAAATATAAAGATGAAAATTATGCAGAGTTAATAAGATATGAGCGATGGCATTGGTAATGTAGAAAGGAGGAATAATGACTGAACAAGAAGAGTACGAGCTAGTCAACAAAGTTGTTAAGTGGGGTCGAGACAAAGGTCTTAATGACCCCAAAGCTCAGCTCAATAAAGTTATTGAGGAAGTAGGCGAGATTGCTCACGAAATTAGCCGAAATAAAATTGAGTTCAACTCATTTCTAGTTGATGCTATTGGCGACTCTATGGTAACGCTGATTATATTGGCTGATATCTGCGGCTATGACATTTTCAAGTGCCTAGAAGCGGCTTATGAAGAAATTGCTGGGCGCAAAGGGAAAACAGAGAACGGAACTTTTATTAAGGAGGAAGAATGAGCGAGAATATAGAGCAAATGGAGGCTATGTTGAGGTTAATGTTCGGCGACCTTTATGTCTCAATGTTCCATGTTATTGACGATGACATGATAAGGAAGCCAGTCTTCCAGTCGCAGAAGATTAAAAGCTACGAGAATGGCGACTCTGTTTTCAAAGTGACGATAAATTGGCGACTCTTAAATAAATTGCGAAAAGAACGCTGTGGAGAGGAGGAAGAATGAGGGAGCTAAAGTTTAGAGCGTGGGTATATTATGGCGATGAGCTAGAAAAGCCACATTATAGCCGAGACTATGGCAGTCTGGATAGGTTCTTTGAAGACCATAGCGAAGATGACATCGACCAATGTATCGAGCAATATGTAGGTCTCAAAGACAAGAACGGCAAAGAGATATATGAGGGAGATATAGTGAGATACAGCCACAAGCTTCTCTGGAATACTCCAGCCGTAAGCTCAACGACAGTGGTAGATTGGTTGTCTGGAGAGGAAGAACATTACCCATGTTGCACAACTAGCGGATTTTCGTTGCCTCATAGCGAAGATGGTTACGAGATTGTCGGCAATATCCACGAAAATCCTGAACTCTTAGGAGGCGAATGATAATTGCACTCGTAATATTTGAAATATTAGCATTCGCATTTCTATGGGCTGTCTGTAAATTAGGCAAAGACCCAGACGGTAAAGAAGACAAGCGTGAATATTGGGAAGCTTTCCGAGAACAGCGATGGAGAGAAGACGAAGAAAGGAGGAAGAAGAGTGACAACTGAGGCTCAAAAGCGAGCATCTAGTAGATATGACCAAGCAAAGACCAAGAAGGTCTCGGTCAAGCTCAATAAGACTACGGATGCGGATATCTTGGCGAAGCTTGACCAAGTGGAAAATAAGCAAGGATACATCAAAGAACTAATTAGAAAGGACTTAGAAAATGAGTAACAACGCACAATATGTAAGGAATCAAAAAGGACATAGCCTCTTGATGGCAATCCTATTCGGATGGACGACTGGCTATATCTTGCCGATATACTGGGCAATCAGTCCGAATCACTACTACCACTTGTAAGAAGTAAGGCAGGGCTTAGGCTCTGCCTTATTTTAGTCTCTTAAGGTCTTTTCTGCTAATCTTTTTGTATAACGAATATTTAGGTTGTCCGCATGATTCGTTATCCACAATGTGAGCAAAAGGATAGACGACCAAGTGTAGCTCGATTCGGTCGTCATAGACTTCAATCTTTTCAATTAGTTTATCGAACAGCATTTTCGTTAATTCGTCATTTTCCGAGCCGTAGAGACTTAAAAGCTCTTGAAGGTAAGAATATACCGTTTCTGGTGTTACGGCGCTTTGTAGAGCCGTTTTGAGGGCTTGTAGGCTATTTCCTAGCTCGACTAGCTCTTGCTCATACTCGACAGCCATTTCGTTACCCATCTCTTCGCTTATCTTCTCTTCGTAAACATCTTTCTTAATCTTCTTCAAGATGCCAGCTATCTTCTCTCTTCGTCTCTCTGCTTTGACTAGAGCTTCTCTCATCTCGTCCGAAGAGTCGCCAGCCGCTGTTGCTATCTGCGCAGAGATAGAGCGCATCGCTTCTTCATTTAAGATATGTTCTTTGATTTGTCTTAAGCAGTAGGCATCGATTTCATCTTTACGGACAGAGTAGGACTTGCAAGTGCCTTTTCTTTTCTTATTAGAACAGTGATAGTAGGTGTAATCTATACCGTTACCTCGCTTGTCTTTGACATGAGTGCCGAACATGTGAGCGCCGCACTTTGAACAAATTATCTTTCCAGTCAGACTATAAAGGCGCTTAGTTTGTCTTGGACTGGCTGGTCTGTTTTCTATATGTCTTGCTTGAACTCTGTGCCAAGTGTCCATGTCGATGATAACAGGCACAGAGTTCTCCATTCTGAGAGGCTCGTACCCTTTGACCGTATACTCACGAGTTCCGATATAAAACTCATTCTTTAAGATGCGTTGTATAGTCTGCTTCCCCATAATATCGCCTCGCCTACCTTTTACGCTCTTTCTTCGCAAATTGGTTTGGATGAAATTAAGCGAAAAGCCATCGGCATACAACTCAAATATCTCTCGAACTATTGCCGCCTCATCTTCATTAGGGCGGTATTTTTTGCGTTCTTTGCCTCTAGAGAACTCGCCAGTTCCATAAAGTTCGTAGCCGTAAGGCACGAATCCGCCTAAGAAATAACCTTGTTGGGCGGCAAAGTACATTCCTGACTTTACATGAGCGGCGATAATATCCGCTTGAAGCTCGTGCATAGCAAACAGATTTGTCCCTGAGAACTTCCCATGTGGGTCGCTCATGTCAATCTGCTCGATTACGGACTCTATGAGGACACCGTACTTCTCGGACAGCTCATAATTGTAATTGAGCGCATCTCTCGTATTTCGGAAGCTTCTAGAGAAGGAAAAGACGACTATCTTGTCGAACTTTCCTTGAGAAGCATCGAAAATCATCGAATCGAAGGCATCACGACCAGCAGTCTTCTTTCCTGACTTGGCTTCGTCTATGTAAGTTCCTTCTAACTGGTATCCCTTCAGCTCAATATACTTAGTGCATTCAGACACTTGGTACTCGATTGAAAATGACTCCGCTTGTCTATGAGAAGAGTAGCGGATATAGATTACTGCTTTTTGTTTCTTTTTCATGGTGTTTCATTCCTTACTTTTCAAGTTTCAAATAAAGCGCCGCTATTTCACGATATAACTCGTCTTTAGCCTCTTGAGAAATATCTTCGCTATTGAAGACATCTCTAGCTCTTGCTAGGAGGTCTTGAACTTCGTCAGCCGTAGCAAGGTCGAAGTAGTCTAAGCCTACCTTATAGAATTGAGCCAGCCTTTTGAGGTCAGTCAGGGAAGGCGACCGTCTATCTATTTCATAGTTGCTTAGCGTACTTCTCTTCATGTCGAGCCTGTCCGCCACATATCGTTGTGTATATCGTTTAGCTTTACGCAAGGATTGTAGCTTTGAGCCGATTGATTCGCTCATATAGTCACATCCTTTCATTAAAGAATCCGCTCTGGCTATGCCAAGCGGTTGATACATATAGTATAGCATCTTTGTGTCAAAATGCAACCAGATGTAAAGTTTTCGCAATATTAAATTAACAAAATGCTTGCGTTAGATTCCATTTTTTGTAATAATGAAAGTGTCAGGACGGCGCAAATTAACAATAAGTGCTTCGATAAATAGCAAGTCGTCACTGGAGCTATAAAACGAAGAGAGGACAATCAGTCCTAGAAAGGAGAGAGAGGCATGCAAGAGAATATATCGCTAAAAGTTCTGCGAGCTAGGTACAGCCTAACTCAAGAAGAGATGGCTCAGAAGCTAAATATGTCACGACAAGCGTATGCAAAGATAGAGAATGGCTTGTCTGATGGCACTGTCCGCTTCTGGAGCAAGATGCAGAAGACCTTCAATCTTACTGGAGAGGAGATGTGGCATCTTATCAATGGCAAAGAAGAACCAGCGAAAGTTTGAGACTCATCTCAAAGAGGGCGAAGCAGACCTAACAAAAGTGTGGCAAGAAGTTATCTATAGGATAAGGAGGGGAGACCATGAGAGAAGATTCTAATGCGCAATACATGGCACTGCTTGGCGCACTTGGAGCGTATATCGAGAACAGCAAGAACGATATAGTTTTCGCTAAATACGAAATCGAAAGGCTTGAGAAGAAGCTAGAGGAAGCACAACAAGAAATAGCGACATTGAAAGGAGCAAACGATGCTAAATAACATTTCAATAATCGGACGGCTGACGAAAGACCCAGAAGTCCGAAAAACTACGACTGGACGAAGTGTATGCACATTCACAATCGCCAATGAGAGACCGAAGAACAGTCAGGGCGAGAAAGAAGTAGACTTCCTAGAAGTCGTAGCTTGGAACAGTTCTGCCGACTTTGTGGGTAACTATTTTAAGAAGGGCAGTCCAATCCTCGTGACTGGACGAGTGCAGACTAAAACATGGAAAGACAAGGAGGGTAACAATCGACAAAGCTGGAACATCGTAACGAATACAGTGGAGTTCGTACCAACTTCTAAGAAGCAAGACGAAGCTACTGAGTACATACCAACCGAAGGCGAGTTGCCATTCTAGGAGTTACTATGGCTGGAACTAAACTAGGAGGTAAAAAGGCGGCTCTGACCAATAAAGCCAAATATGGCGATAAGTTTTACGCAAACATTGGTCGCATAGGCGGTCGCAACGGTCATACTGGAGGCTTCGCCGCTAATCCAGAACTAGCGAGAAGAGCTGGCGCTAAAGGCGGAAAGATTAGCAAGCGAGGCAAAGCTAAAAGCAAGATAAGTAAGGAGAACAACATGAAAAAGACTATCGAAATCAACTACGAGGCACTTCCTGCAAAGCATATCGAGGTAGAAATCAAGAATGGACGATAATCTGCTAAAAGCGAGGCTCGATGTGCTAGATGCGGCGAACGAAGCCATCATCAAGAGACAAGGCATTCTCGGTCGCATGATTATCGACTACCAAAATCGCAGTGACTATGCAGTCCAGATGAGCGAAGCTCTCGATGGCTACATAGCAGCTATAGACAAAATACAGAAGGAGTTAGAGAATGGCAAACAAGCTATCAAGTCTAGCCAAAACGCTTAAAAAGAACAGCAAAGGCTACAACTACAAGTACACTGACCTAGCTGGCATTCATGAAGCGCTTGCTGAAGCTGGCATTAGCTACTGGCAGGAAGTCACTCAGGTTGAGGGCAGGGACTTCATCAAGACTCATGTTATCGATGACGAAACTGGCGAAGAAATCAGGTCTGGTCTCGGTAGCGAGATTGTAAAGGTCGAAGAGATTAACGGCAAAGTCAATGCGCCTCAGGCGCTTGGAGCATCAATTAGTTATAGTAGGAGGTATTCGCTTTTACTTATTCTCGGATTAGCGACCGAAGATGACGATGCCGAGTCGCTTACTCAGTCTAAGCAATCCAATCGCCTAGACTTCGATAAGATTAAAGAAACGCTCAAGACTATCACTACACCAGAAGCCATCAGCGCTTATGCGCAAAGCATCGCCTCATCGTTCCCTAACATGACCGATGCGCAACGAACAGCGATTGGACGAATCTTTGATAGCCGCAGAAAGGAACTACATGGCTGAACAAGATAAAGACCTCGCAGAAGCCGCTAAAACGCTCTATGACGAGCCTACAATCTTCGAGACGGAAGACAAGTGCCTTCCGAACGGACAACAGCCTTACAGCTTGCCTGAGGGCTTCACAGCGCATATTGCGCATCGCCAAGCTATGCAAGAAAACGGCATTGAAATTGGATTGATATAGGAGACAACCTAATGAGCTTAATAATTGAAGTATGCAAAGCACTGATACTGGTCGCTGGCGCAACTATCCTGCTCGCTATCGCAGTGATATGCATGTACGCAGTATTGGTAGGCATCCAAGCCAGCATCAAAGACATTAGAGATAAGTACAAGAAAGGCAACAAATGAACAACGGATTTGATTTAACGACAGAAGAACTAAACATCTTGATTGGCTCAGCTAAAAGAGCCGTCAGAGAAGAAGTTGAGTACATTGGGCAGGTAGAAGACTTCGAGAGCATAGAAGCAGGAGCAAGAGATATCCTTACTCGCATCGAGCTACTCAAGAAGCTTGAAGCTACTCAAGACAACATAGGAGAAAGCCATGACGAAGAAATCTTTGCGGAAGAAACAGAGGAAGAAGCGTAATCGGAAGCAAAAGGAGGTAATATGAGCTGTGAATATTGTTTGAACTGCAAAATCGATGACAAGCTTGAGGAATGGAGCAAGACCAGAAGCATCGCTACTGCTACAGAGATATGTGAGATGCTGGTTGCGGCTAAGATTCTGATGGAAGTCACAAAGAAAGAGGGGGATTCTATTGCTGAGCAAGGCGGAGAAGAAGCTTCTCTTTGAAAAGTTAGAGATAATCGATGCAACATTAGAGGTTATCATCCAGCGACAATGGTACATCGCTAGTGTTGCATATCTCCACGATAACGAAGAAGTCTCTGCTTATATGATGGCGGCTATGTCAGACACCATAGACGAGTATAAGCAAAAAGTTAAGGATATTAGGACAAAGTATGAAGGAAAGTGACTTGCAAATCATGGTAGCGGACTACTTAAGACTCCGCTACCCAGATGTAATATTCCACAGCGACTATGGCAGTGGCATCAAGCTTACAGCAGGTCAAGCCGCTCGCCAGAAGCGAATGAATGGCGGACGAAGAGCTTATCCAGATATGTTCATCGCCAAGCCTAGACTTACGATGCAAGATGATATGCCAGTCTACATTCATGGGCTTTTCATCGAGCTGAAAAAAGAAGGCACGAAGATACGCAAGAAAGACGGCGAGCTTGTGGCAAATGAGCATATCAGGGAACAAGCTAAGATGCTACGAGAGTTAGAGCAAAATGGCTACATGGCTGTCTTCGCTTGCGGATTCGACCAAGCTAAAAAAGTCATTGATTGGTACTTGGTAAAATAGACTTGGGGGAAAATTAACAAGGAGATGAATGGGAAAGCGCAAGATTGTCATCAACGAAATGAACTGGAATGAGTACATAGAAATGCCGATTAAACGCTGAAACGATGCTATAATAGAAACGGAATGAGGCGGTACGACCCGTCCGCCTCCTTTCGTCCTAATAACACTAAAACGGGTCGAGGACGAAAGGACAACAAGATGTCAGAACAAAAAAGATATTATTGGATTCGGTTGAAGACCGATTTTTTTAATCAGGAAGCGATTGACTTATTGCTTTCACAGCCAAATGGCTGTCAGTATGTCGTTCTGTATCAGATGCTTTGTCTGAATACGGCAAACAACAACGGCGAAATGACAACCAGAGTCGGCGAAATGATTGTTCCGTACAATATCGATAAAATCGTGCGAGACACAAAATATTTTGACCATGACACAGTTACAGTCGCTCTAGGGCTATTCCAAAAGCTTGGGCTTGTCTACCAAGAAGAAAACGGCATTCTCAAGATAACTGACTGTGCGAAGATGGTTGGTCACGAAAGTGCAAGTAGAGAAGCAATCAAAAAGCGTGAATATAGAATGCGTAAGAGGTTGGAAGAGGACAATTGCGTGGACAAAAAGGGGACAAATTGTCCGACAGAGATAGAGATTAGAGATAAGAGTATAGAGTATAGAGATATAGATATAGATAAAGAAAAGAAGAGTAAGAAGAAAAGCGCAAAGCGCTTCACTCCTCCTACAGTAGAGGAAGTAAAAGCTTACTGCGAAGAACGGAAGAACAGCGTAGACCCAGAGCGATTCGTGGACTTCTACGCATCTAAGGGATGGAAAGTCGGCAACAGCTCCATGAAGGATTGGAAGGCATCAGTAAGGACTTGGGAGAAGCGAGACTTTGGAGACCACAAGCCAAAGCAGGACGACTCAAGATTCTGCAAAGATGAAGAAGTGTATGACTACCCATTCTAGGAGGAAAAATGAACTTTGAGAAGATAATTGACGACTTAGCAGATAAAGCAAATGAAGCAGTCTCGATGGAAGACACTTATTTGGACGAGGAAGGCTTCAAAGTATGCAAGCTGTGCAACACTAGGCGAGAGCAGTTCATTGAGATTCCGAATCTCGGCATAGCGAGGAAAGTATCTCATCAGTGTAAATGCCAAGCCGAAGCTGTCGAGAAGGAGCGAGCAGAAGTCGAGAAACAAGAGCGTATGCGCCAAATCGAGATGATGCGCAGAACTGGCTTCCCAGACAGCGAGCTTAGGAAGTGTACATTCGAGAATGACAAGGGAACTCAGCCGAAAGTCATCGAAGCCGCCAAAAGATATGTGGAAAACTTCGCAGACTTTAAGAAGGATGGGAAAGGATTGCTCTTTTACGGAAATGTCGGCACTGGAAAAACATTTATAGCTGCGTGTATCGCTAATGCGCTTGTAGATAAGGGAATCCCAGCTATGGTCACGAACTTTGCTCGAATCGCAAATAAGCTACAAGAGAGCTTCGATGGCAGACAGGCTTATCTCGACAGCCTCAACAGATTTGACCTACTTGTAATCGATGACTTAGCCGCTGAGAGAAAGACGGAGTTCATGCAGGAGATTGTCTTTAATGTCATCGACTCTCGCTATCGTTCAGGCAAGCCAATGATTATCACGACCAACCTGAGCGCCGAAGCCTTCAAAAAGCCAGCATCAGAAACCGAGTCTCGCATCTTTGACCGCATTTTAGAAAGATGCTTGCCGATTGAGGTAAAAGGCAAGTCGCATCGCAAGAATAATGCAATCGAACAATATGCGGATATGAAGGACAAGCTCGGACTAAACTAAAACCAAAAAGGAGCTGATTACTATCTCTCAGCTAGAAATATGGGCAATTATCGCTCAAAGCGCAGTTAACTTTATCGTTGTGTATGTGATTACTGGAGCAGGGCAAAAAGCGACCGTTACAGATATGAAAACAGACCTCAGAAATACCAAAGATGATGTAATGACGGAGCTGAAAGACAGCCGAGAAGTGCTTATAGCAGAAATCGAGACAGCCACGAACTCAGCCATCGACATCATTGCGCAGACCGTCAAAGGTCATGAGGGGAGTAAAGATGGATGAGAAGCATGTTTTGGAAGTTCAGGAAATGGAAATCGAGGCTAAAAAAGAAGCTATTGCGGAAATTAAGCTAGAAGAGATTCTTGAAGAGGCATGCAATCGCCGTCTGAGTTCTTCAAGACTCATCGAATTGACTTGAGAGGGGTTGTTCCCATGCGTGATGCACAAAAAGGGCATGATTTAGCGAGTCCAGCTAAACGAAGACCACAAGAAGAGACGAAACAAGGGCAAGAACAAAAATAAATCAGAGCGAGCGAGCCATGCGCTCGCTTTTTTGCATAAAAGAAAGAGCCTCAGTGTGAGTGAGGCTCTCTGCGAGATAAGTAGTGTGGAGTTATAATACCGTTTTTATTTTAGAGCTTATTGTCGGAGCATCAGACTTGGCAAGCCTGACAAGTCCAGTATAGCACTAAAATTGTCATGCTATAATTTTGGTAAGGAGGTTCAAATGGAGATAAAAGAACTTATCACTTATTTACTAACACCAGTAGCTCAGGTCGCCATCATCATGGCTATCGCAGAGGTAGCCAAGAGAATGGGACTCAAGAGCAAGTACATTCCGCTGGTCGATTTAGGGCTAGGATTAGCCTCAGGATTGCTGATTTACACAGCGCATCTGAGCTATTCGCCAATCGAAGGAGCAGTAGTCGGCATCGCACTGGGATTAAGCGCATGTGGACTATTTAGCGGTGTTAAAAACTTAACGAAGGAGCAATAAAATGGCACTATACGGAATAGACATTTCTAAATGGCAAAGCGTAGGCACTGGAGACAGGGCTAAGGACTTTGTTATCTGCAAGGCAACAGAGGGAACTGGATTTGTCGACCCAAATTGCGACCCACACTATCAAAGAGCTAAAGAGCAAGGTAAATTGCTCGGTGTGTACCACTTCGCTCGTCCAGATTTGTGTAGCGCAGAGGCAGAAGCCGAGTTCTTTGTGAAAAACATCAAAGGCTATATTGGCGAAGCTATTCTCGTGCTTGACTGGGAGCAAGCTGGCACGACTAACAAAGTTTCTTGGGCTAAGGCATGGCTAGACAAGGTCTACCAGCTTACTGGAGTTCGCCCACTCATCTACATGAGCGCAAGCGTAGTCAACAGCAACGATTGGTCTAGTATCGCTAAGGATTACGGTCTTTGGATTGCTGGCTACCCAAATAAGTACAATGTGGCTTATCCGCCAACTCCAGAAGTCGGCGACATGCCTTATGGCATTGGCGCATGGGCTTTCTGGGCTATTTGGCAGTACAGCTCAAGCGCTGGCTCGCTAGATTTAGATATCGCCAATATGGACAAGAAGGCTTGGAAGAAATATGCCAAATCAAACCAAAGCAAGCCTACTCCAGCTCCAGAACCAAAACCAGAGCCAAAGCCAGCCAAGAAAAGCAATGAAGAGATTGCTGATGAGGTAATCGCTGGCAAGTGGGGTAATGGAGAAGAGCGCAAGAACAGACTTACTGAGGCTGGCTATAACTACGATGCTATTCAGGATATTGTGAACAAAAAGCTAACTCCTGAGACTGTAATCTACTATGGAGTAAGGAGAGGGGATACTCTCAGTGGTATTGCCCAGCGATATGGTACTACTGTAGACAAGCTAGTCAGGGACAATAACATAGCCAATCCTAACCTTATCTACGCAGGACAAAGACTTGTCATTCGTAAATAGGCACTGTAGGGGTGTGTAAAACTATGTGGAAAAGCTGTTCTAGGTGTGGAAAAATGCACAGAGCAACAGATACATGCTCATTAAAAAGACAAGTCATAAAGAAGACTGCAGACCAGAAGCTCCGCTCTACTCGGCGATGGACTAATAAGTCGGCTGAGATTAGAGAGAAGAGTAAGTGGCTTTGTGCAATATGTCTTCAAGAAGGGCGCTACACTTATGATGGGCTAGAGGTTCATCACATTGAGAAGCTCAAAGACAATGAAGATAGACTGTTGGATAACTATAACCTAGTCTGCCTCTGCAAGCATCATCATGAGTTAGCTGACGAAGGTAAAATAAAAGCGAGCTACTTAGAAGAACTCGCCAGATGCCGAGAAGAGGGGAAAGACCCCCCTGCCACCCCTGATAATTTCTGACAGTCGGCTGGAGAC
>ODAI014394219.1_pt1 | contig 33665 bp, 25 predicted proteins | sample 1539321 | NCBI WGS metagenome assembly ODAI01 (sample SAMN02144231, study PRJEB22623) | gut metagenome | biome: sheep rumen | host: Ovis aries | place: New Zealand
CTTGCAATCTCACAAGGAATACCTATGAGATAAAAGGAGGGTATGACCTTTTTTTGACTTACGGACAGATAAAGGGCGTCTATGATGAGCTGATTGCAAACATTGCATCGCTCGCACCCGGAAAGTATTCGGAAATGCTGCTGAGCTGTTTTACCACCGGCGCACTTCTTTCCGCCTACAATGCAGATAACACCCATGTTTTCTGCAATGCCTTTTTCAAGTACGCTGTCATCAGCAAAGCGCACAGCCCTGAGAATGTTACGGCAACCAGATGGGCTGCTGTTGTTGTGCACATTTTGCCATCAGACAGTGAGGAAATACTGGCAAATGTCGTTATCCGCACAATCGGCGAGATGTACAACGATTGCGAGATCCATTTCATTACCGACGAACCTGCGCACGCCAAAGCAAAGCTGATGTTCGATTATGATGCCTGCAGGATGGCAATAGTTTATGATTCTGCTGCCATGACCTTTGAAATGATTGGCGGCACATTGTTTTTCGATGATATTATTCCGCTTTCAAACAATGGCGATATACATGATTTGATAGCATTTTTCTCGCCTTTCCTCGACACGAACTCAAATGCCAGCTTTATGTCGGAAGACGAGTTTATAAATATTACCACGACCTCAGCCGATACATACGGAGGATATTATTTCAAGAGATTCCTCTTTAGCTTCAGTGAGGATTGCCGCTGGTACGAACTCGCCGTTTTGGCACTGGATGATGATTGCCAAAAATATCTGGTAACGCTGAAGGACATCCATGATCTTCTGAGTGAAAAAACGTATGTAGGCTTTGTCAATAGCGAAGGCAGCTTTGATTATGAAAAAATCAGGTCTGTTCTTTTGCAGTCATCGAGGCTCATAATGAACCGCATAAAGCAGCCTTACTGCTCGTTTGCAATCGAAGCGGGCTTTCCTGTTCGCGCTGCGAATGATCTTTTCTACAGAGCGATAGGCTATACGCCCGAGGCCTTTGAATATGCCCAGAGCAATAACCTGATTTCCTTGGTTCATCCTGCCGACATTCCTTATATGCGTCACATGACCCGAGATGTAGTCGCAAACGGAAAGGATTCGCAGACCTTTGAGATTCGCATCATACGAAACGACGGCAATATACGCTGGGTGCGACTGGATGTAAGCTATGTCATCGCACCTGATGAGATACTGGGCTTCCTCGCCGGCGAAGACATTACCGACAAAAAGCTCAGTGAACAGTCAAAGCTTTCGGACAGGCAGAATTTCAACCTGACCTATGCAAAAAATACAAATATACTGTTTGACTATGACTGTCGCACGCATGTGCTGAAGGACAGAGGCGGCCTTGCGGAAAAGCTGGGATTTCCTCCGGAGGTCCCTGCTTTTGATGCATTCATCAATTCAGGCGAGCTGACATCCGAGGATGGCGAGGCGGAGCTGAAACGAATCATAGCCAATATACGTTCAGGTGCCGAAAGCATCAGCGGATCGCTCCGCATCAAAGTGCCGAAGTACAACGACCGCTTCGCACGCATCGGCTTTACCCTGAGCGCTATCTTTGACTACAAGGGACAGCCAAAGCAGCTGATAGGAGTAATCGATAAAATTTCTCTCCAGCAGGATTCGCAATCACAGGATACGGGAGAAGCCCGCCCTGCCGCAGAGACTCCGGAAGAGCTCAATGCGGCTCACGAATCCGAGAACGTTCCCGACCTTTTCAAAGTCGACCTCAACGCTGTCGGAATGCAAAATGTCCTCGGTAACTTTGTAGTTAATCTGACAACGGATACCGTGGAAAGCCACGGTGGTTTTTTGGCAAGCTCGTCGCAGGGGCTTAAGCGCCTTGACGGAATAACACTCAATGAGTTAATTCAAGAGGTTGCGGCGCAAGTCGTTTCCGCCGATTCGAGGCAGCTGCTGTTTGAAACGGTCAATACAGCGCATCTCCTTGAAGAATTTGAAAATGGAAATACGGATATCTCTTTCGTCTTACTGCTTTCGAGCCCTGCAATTTCAAACAAATGGGCAAAGGTTTTCATACACACCGCACGAGATGAAAGCGGCGATGTCCGCGCCCTCATATACGGAATCGACGTTTCCGAGGAGTATAGAAAGATTAATGCCCTTGAAAAGGTTTCGACAAAAGACCCTCTGACGGGTCTGATGAACAGAGCCGGCGCCAGTGAAAGCATTTCTGCCTATCTGAATACGATTTCGGACAACGAAATCTGCGCCTTTATGATTATGGACCTTGATAATTTCAAGGAGATAAACGATATCTACGGACATCAGACGGGCGATGATTATCTAAAGAGTCTCGCCGAAGCACTTACCGATTTCCTGCCTGAGGCCATCGTCGCCAGACTCGGGGGGGATGAGTTTGTCGTGTTCCTGAAGAACTGCGACAACACCAGCCAGGTTTCAAACACCGCTCTGTCGATACTGAAAATAATCAGAGATGTCAACCACAGCAGAATTACCGCCTTCAATACAACCGGCAGTATCGGAATCGCTCTGGTTCCTTCCTACGGCAAGGATTTTGACACACTTTACCACAATGCCGACGTAGCTCTCTACGAAGTTAAAAACAACAACAAGGACGGATTCATGTTCTGCGATGACAGAAATCCGACCGTTCAGCATACAAAGGATGCGGGCAAGAGCGCGAGGAACGGTTTGAAAGAGTTCTTTTCGCATTTCAGCCTTGCAATGTACGGACTGCTCATCACAGCACTCCTGCTGGCAGGCCTCATAACCTTTGGCATATTCCGAAGCGCCGCTTCGGAGGTCTATGACCAGGCTAACAGCCATCTGGCTGCGCACTCCGAAGTTTCCGGCAAATACATGAGCCTCTATCTTTCAAATCTTCAGGATGACGCCAGCTGGATTACACAAATCGCCACAAATCATCAGGATGCGCTTTTGAATCTGCGTGCGGGTATCAGCGAGGAGCTCGATTCCCGAATCGACGATATGGTTGTCCGGACAAGCTTTGACAATGTCATGGTTGTCACTGAAAACGGCAAGCTGGTTTATTCCTTTGCGGAGCCTGCAAAGCCGGGCATTACCACTGTCGCAGAGGGGCTGCAAAACAGAGGCACAAAGCTGCCTGATGCGGTCGGCAGGATTGCCGTAAATGACGGTTCTTTGGTCTTTGCATCCAACATCTACAGTGACGAAGGAAAGCGCCGCGCAATACTGCTCTGCACTGTAAACGGCAGCACCATCTCCGATGTCCTTCAAAAGCTCAGCGTCTATACCTCAGAAGAGGTATTCCTCGCAGATGCAAAGGGCGTGGTAATCGGAACCGGTGGCAGCGATTATTCGACACTCTTTAAGTATTATTCGGATGAATACCTTGAAAAACGGGGTTTTGTCCGCCGAGCGCTCGTACCTCATGTCATTGTGGGCACGGACGATGTAAGACATCCTTCACTTCGTAATCATCAGGATTCGGAAATTCTGATCGGTTCGCGTGCAGAGGTAAAGCTCGCTCAGCTTTATACGAAATACTATGTATTTTCCGCTATTCCGCAGAGCTCCATCCTAAGCGAGGCTTCAATATCCTTAAAGATTATTATCACTCTGGTTCTGTGCCTGTTTGGAGCAATTGCTTTGGCAACAACGCTGATAGTCAGAACAAACAAGCGCTCAAGCAAATACGTGGACAACCTTGCATACAAGGATTCTCTCACAATCCTTAACAATATGAATTATCTGGCCGACAACTCAAAGACCATACTTAAGAAATGTGGAGAGCCTTGCGGTATAGTTTCGCTGAATATCGACAACTTCCGAATCATCAGAGACGCCTACGGGCCGTCAAAGAGCAACAAGCTGATTTCCTGCATAGGAACCGCCATTTCGGATTTCATCGGCAATGACGAGGCCGCGGGACGTGTGTCCGATGCAAGCTTCTGCCTAGTTCTAAGCTATGTCGGCGAAAACGCATTCAACAGCAAGCTCAAAAATCTGAGGTCCTACATCTTCTCAAGCTGCTCGACCTACATGGCTACGCCTGTTAACTTCAATATCTCCATAGGCGTTTACATCTCCGAGTCTATGGGCGAGTCCATAAAGCAGTCCTACGACTTCGCGGATCTGGCAAGGTCATACATGAAGGAAACGACCGGAGACGGGATTTACTATTACAACACCCGCCTGCAGCAGAGCATCCAAAAGCAAAAGCTGATCGAAGATTCGCTGGATGCCGCACTCGAAAACGGCGAGTTTATCCCTTACTATCAGCCGATAGTAAACATCTTCAGCCACCAGGTTGTGGCCTGCGAAGCACTCGCACGCTGGATCAAGCCGGACGGCACAATCGTTCCGCCGAGCGATTTCATCCAGCCGCTCGACAAGCGAGGCAGCATCATCAGTCTAGACTACTACATGCTCGAAAAGGTCTGCGCACAGATGCAGATATGGAAGGATACACCGCTCGACGGCATTGCAATCTCAATAAATATGTCAAGGCAGCATTTCTACCAGCCTGACTTCATCGAACGCCTGATGCGCACCACGGCGAAATACGGAATACCGAACTCGCGCATCCACATTGAAATAACCGAGAACATCTATATCGGTGATACGGATCTGATAAACAAGACTCTGACAGAGCTTCGTGATAACGGTTTCCTTGTTTCGATGGACGATTTCGGCACGGGCTATTCTTCAATGAGCATGCTGCAGACTATGCCGGTCGATATACTCAAAATCGACAAGAACTTCCTTGATTCTTCGCTTTCAAAGGACAACGGTATCATCGTTTTGGACGGTATCGTAAACATTGCAAAGCAGCTCGGTCTTAAAACCATCTGCGAAGGCGTGGAAACGAGCACGCAGCTTAACTGGCTGAAAACCGTCGGCTGCGACATGGTTCAGGGCTTCTACTATTCAAAGCCTATTCCTTCCGGCGAGTTTGAAAGGTTCGTTATTGACAATCTCTACAACTAAAGACATACAAAAAACCTCTGGTCCTCCCGGAGGTTTTTTATTGCTATTTAGATTGAAAGTACTTCCGCAATTGTGAGAAGTGTCGGATCCGGCTCCGACTTATAGTCGAGAGCATCGGACAAATCGTAAGCGATAATTTCATCACCACTGATACCGATTGCCTTTGAAGTGCTGTCTTCCTTCAGGAGCTGCACAGCCTTGTAGCCCATACGTGAAGCAAGCATTCTGTCCCTAGCTGTAGGCGAACCGCCGCGCTGGATATAACCGAGGACCACAATTTTAACCTCTAATCCGGTGCGCTTTACGATTTCCTCGCTTAGCTCCTTTGAAGAAATTTCAACGCCCTCTGCGCGGATGATGATGCTGTGTTTCTTTCCTCTGTTGATACCCTGAAGAATCTTTCTGCAAAGAGCATTGAGATCAACGGGGATTTCCGGAATCAGAACCATTTCAGCACCGCCTGCAACCCCGGCGTGAAGACCTATGTCACCGCAGTTGCGTCCCATTACTTCTATGATTGTTGTCCTCTCGTGCGAAGAAGAAGTATCACGTATATTGCCGATAGCCGATAAGACCGTATTTATGGCCGTATCGAAACCGATTGTATAATCGGTATATCCCATATCGTTGTCTATCGTTCCCGGCAGGCACATCACTGTAACGCCACACTTTTCAAGCTCTGCAGCGCCGTGCATGGAACCGTCGCCGCCGATTACGACAAGTCCGTCTATTTCAAAGGTTTCAAGCATGGCAAGAGCCTTTTCCCGTCCCGCTTCAGTCATGAACCTGTCGCTCCTCGCAGTACGCAGAACAGTTCCGCCTCTGTGAAGGATTCCACCGACATCCTGTACTTCCATCTTGTGAAATTCACCGTCAATTAAGCCTTCATAGCCTCTTTCTATACCGTAGACTTCAATACCTTCATAAATTGCTGTTCTGACAACGGCTCTGATAGCGGCATTCATGCCCGGCGCATCGCCGCCGCTGGTAAGTACACCTATCCTTCTCATCTTTTCCCTCCTTATTCGCTGATTTTTACATTCTCACTGCCTATTAAAGCAGTAATTTCCTTCATAAAGCTTTCGTCAGGCTCAACCCAAAGGTCCCGGCCGGCCTTAAATCCTTTACCCGAGTCGAGATAAACCTTTACCGGGTGCTTCCCCGGATGCTTTTCAAGAACGCTTCTGACAATTTCAAGTGCTTCCTTCATTTCATGACCTCTGACTCTGAGATTCACTGTGGACTGCGGCATTTCCATGCTGCGTACATCCGTCAGGCGGTCCGCAAGAATTGAAGGAGCCTTTTCCTCTTTGAAGTTTACCGTTCCCTCGATACAGACTATGCTGTCGGGTGCGGTAAGCTCCATGCTTTTTTCATAAACATTCGGAAATACGACCACCTCTATGCTGCCGTAAAGGTCCTCCACCTCCAGAAAGGCCATCATCTTGTTCGACTTTGTAATCAGTGTCTTTCTCGTGGTAACCATTCCGGCAAGCTTTACCTTCATGCCGTCCCGAACGCGCGAGCCCTGCTCGTCGGCGCCGAGGAGCTCCTCGGTAGTTATATTTGCTATCTGCCTCAGCAGCTCGCTGTATTCGTTAAGAGGATGATCGGATACGTAAACACCGAGCATCTCCTTTTCCATGGCAAGCAGGCGATCCTTCGAGAAATTGCTTATATCCGGCAAGGTTCCCGTGCTTGCTGCTCCCATCGCTTCCTCGGCGCCCGCCATCGAGAACAGATCCATCTGGCCTTCGATGTTCTTTTTGGCATCGCCCTGAGCTGCTTCGATCAGCCTTTCGTATACAGCAAGGTGCTGCGCCCTGTTCGGATTCAGCCCGTCAAGCGCTCCCGCCTTTATCAGGCCTTCAATTGCTTTTTTGTTTACCTCGCGTATATCCAGATCCGATATGAACTGGAATATGTCCTTCGGCACGCCTCTCTTTTCGCGCGCATTTATTATCGCGCGGATCGGCCCCATTCCGACACCCTTTACGCCCAGCAGGCCAAAGCGTATCTTTCCGTCCACAACAGTAAACTTCGCACGGCTTTCGGTAATGCTCGGAGGCAAAACTTCAATTCCCAGGTCACTGCAGTTTCTGATGTATTTGGCCACCTGCGCAGGCTCGCCGATTACAGAGCTCATCAGTGCCGCCATGAACTCCACCGGATAGTAACACTTCAGATAAGCCGTTTCATAAGCGACCACAGCATAGGCTGCTGCATGGCTCTTGTTAAAGGCATACTCGGCAAAGCTTACCATCTGGTTGTAGATGGCTTCTCCGGCTTCCTTCGGAACGCCGCGCTTTATGCAGCCGTCTATGCCGAGCTCTTCGTTTCCGTAGATGAAGCTTTCTTTTTCCTTGAGCATTTTTTCCATTTTCTTTTTGCTCATTGCGCGGCGCAGCTCGTCAGAGCGGCCGTAGGAAAAGCCCGCAAGCTCACGAACCACCTGCATTACCTGCTCCTGATAAACCAGACACCCGTAGGTAACATCGAGAATTGGTCTCAGCGACTCGTGAATATATGTAATCCCGGCAGGATTTTTCTTGTTTTCGATATATCTCGGAATGGAATCCATAGGTCCCGGTCTGTAAAGTGAGATACCGGCTATGATATCTTCAAAACAGTCAGGAGCGAGGTTTTTCATGAATGCGGTCATTCCGCCCGATTCGAGCTGGAAGACTCCGCAGGTATTGCCCTGCGCAATTGCCTCGAACACCTTTGGATCGTTATATTCCATATTGTTAAAGTCGATTTCGACTCCGTGATTTTCTTTAATCAGCTCCAGAGAATCCCTGATTACGGTCAGCGTGCGGAGGCCTAAAAAGTCCATCTTCAATAGCCCCAGCCTCTCAATCGTCGTCATGGTGAACTGTGTCGCTATGCCTTTATCGGACATGTAAAGCGGCACATATTCATCAAGCGCCTTGCGGGATATTACCACGCCCGCAGCGTGTGTGGAAGCATGGCGCGGCATGCCTTCGAGCGCCATCGACATATCGAGTACCTTTTGAGTTACCGGATCGTTTTCGTATTTTTCCTTTAACGCGGGATTCATTTCGATTGCCTTCGCAATGGTCATGTGAAGGTCGAAAGGTATAGCCTTTGCAATAGCGTCCGCCTCTGCATAGCTTACATCGAGGGCGCGCGCAACATCTCTGACAGCAGCCTTTGCCTTCATCGTGCCGAAGGTTATAATCTGGCTTACCTTATCAATTCCGTATTTTTCTATAACATAGTCAATTACTTCGCCTCTGCGCTCATAGCAGAAATCCACGTCTATATCCGGCATGGATACACGTTCCGGATTCAGGAAACGCTCGAAAATCAGATTGTATCTGATAGGATCTATGTTTGTTATATGCATGCAGTAGGACACGATGCTTCCGGCTGCGGAGCCTCTGCCCGGGCCTACTTCTATTTTATGGTTTCTCGCATAATTGATGAAATCCCAAACAATCAGGAAATATTCCACATAGCCCATCTTTTCTATGACAGCCATTTCGTGGTCAAGTCTTTCGTAGAGGTTTTTTGTGCGCTCGTCACTGTCACCGCGCTTTACACCGTAGCGCTCGCTGATTCCCGCCTCACAAAGCTCGTGAAAGTAATCCGCGTTTGACTTGCCGTCCGGCGCAATGAACTCAGGCAGGTGATAATTTCCGAACTCAAACTCCACGTTGCACTCATCGGCAATCCTTTGTGTGTTGTCCAGGGCTTCCGGGAAGCGCGCAAAGATGGTACGCATTTCCTTTTCGCTCTTTAAGTAGAACTGGTCATTCGGAAAGCGCATGCGCTTTTCGTCCTTCATGCTCGTGGCTGTCTGGATGCAGAGAAGCACCTCGTGTGCCTCGGCGTCGGACCTGTTTATGTAGTGTACGTCGTTTGTCGCAACAAACGGTATGCCCGTTTCTTCGTGAAGCCTTTCCATCATCGGAAGTATGCGTGCTTCCTCCTCGAGGCCCTGATCCTGGAGCTCGAGATAGTAGTTGCCCTCGCCAAAGATGGAGAGCATTTCGAGAGCTTCTTTTTTTGCGCCCTCGTAGTCGCCTGAAAGGAGGCGGTGCTGCACTTCGCCCGCAAGACATGCGGAGGTTGCGATTATTCCATCGCTGTGCGCACGGAGTACATCCTTGTCTATGCGCGGCTTGTAGTAATAGCCGTGAACGTAGCCCTCGGACACAATCTTTATCAGATTGTTATAGCCTGCTTGGTTCTTTGCAAGCAGCAGTAGATGACCCATGCGCTTGTCCTTTTCGGCGTCCTTGTCGTACATGGTTCTGGCTGCCGTGTAGACCTCGCAGCCTATAATCGGCTTTATGCCGTTTGCCTTGCATTCGTCATAGAAATCGATGACACCAAACATCGCCCCGTGGTCGGTTATAGCCACAGAGTCCATTCCCAGCTCTTTTACGCGCGCAACGAGATCCTTTATTCTCGCCGCTCCGTCGAGGAGGCTGTACTCGGTATGTACATGGAGATGAGTGAATGCCATAGGTTCCCCCTAATTCTGTCTACTTTATTACGTGTAAATCGACCTGCGGATAAGGGATATTGATATCGCCTTCGTCGAATGCCTTTTTAACCTGCTCCTGCATATAAAAATATACTGTCCAGTAGTCGGCATTTTTGCACCAGACTCTGCTGTGAAGCACTACTGCCGAATCGGCGTGATCGCCCACGAGGACAACAGGCTCCGGGTCCGAAAATACCAGCTCGTTTGATTTTGCGACCTTCAGAATAATTTCTCTGGCCTTGTCAATATCACATTCGTAGCCGATGCCAAAATTGTTGTCGACTCTGCGGTCCTTTGCTTCGGAATAGTTTGTGACTACGGAGGTTGACATATTGCTGTTCGGAACGCGAACAACCTTGTTGTCAATCGTTCTGATTGTGGTTGTCATCAGGTCGATTTTATCAACCGTTCCCGCTGCGCCGCCGGCCTCTATATAGTCGCCTTTACCGAAAGGCTTTGTAACGAGGATTAGAATGCCGCCCGCAACATTGCTGAGCGAGTCTTTGAGCGCCAGTGCGATTGCCGCACCGCATGCGCCTATTACCGTTACGAAGGTGCTGGTCGGTATGCCGAGCTTGCCGAGAGCCGTTACTATGATGAGAAGCCAGAGCGCTACTTTTGCAATATTCTTTATGAACGTGTGAAGCGCCGGGTCTATCTTTGTCTTTTCAAGTGCCTTTGTCATCAGCTTCATTACGGCCTTCACAATAAATGCGCCGACAATGATAATCAGAAGTGCGACGACAATCGGTGTTCCCATTGCAATTAAACCTTCTTTAGTAAGCATTTTCAATCCTCCATTCTTCTAATTTATCTCTATTTTATCTCTACTTTTCATAAACTCTGCCGCTTCTCTTGCGCTCGAGCTCGCCCAGAATCTTTTTGCGGAGTCTGATGTCGTCAGGCACCACTTCCACGAGCTCGTCATCGTTTATGAACTCGAGTGCTTCCTCGAGCGTAAAGTGTCTTGCAGGTGTCAGCTTGATGGCATCATCGGAGCCTGCTGCGCGCATATTTGTCGCCTTCTTTTCCTTGCAAGGATTTACGACCATATCATCGCTGCGGCTGTTCATGCCGACTATCATGCCTTCGTAAACGCGGGTGCCCGGCTCAACGAACATCTGCACGCGCTCCTGAATATTGTTCAGTGCATAGCCTGAGCATACGCCCTCTTCCTGGGCGATTGCAACGCCATTCGTTCTCTGAGGTATATCGCCCTTGAAAGGCTCAAAGCATTCAAAGCGGCGCACCATAGTGCCCTCGCCCCTCGTTTCGTTTATAAACTGATATCTGTAGCCGAGCAGCCCTCTGGTCGGCACGAGATAGTCGAGTCTGACATAGCCGTTTTGGCTGTCCATTTCGCGCATCATGCCCTTTCTCAGGTTGAGAGCGCTGATAACGGAGCCCGAAAATTCTTCCGGAACAGATATGATAACCTGCTCCATAGGCTCTAAGGTTTCACCCTGCGGTCCCCTGCGCATGATAACCTCCGGCTTTGATACTGCCAGCTCGTAGCCCTCTCTGCGCATGTTTTCAATCAGTATGGAAAGGTGCAGCTCGCCTCTGCCCGAAACCTTGAACTCGTCTGTGGAGTGGGTAGGTTCAACGAGAAGCCCCACATTAACCTCGAGCTCTTTTTCAAGTCTTTCCTTTATATGGCGCGATGTCACGAATTTCCCGACCTTGCCGGCGAATGGCGACTTGTTTACGATAAAGTTCATCGAAAGAGTAGGCTCTTCGATATGAATCATTTCCATCGGGTCAGGCTGACCGTTTTCGCAAATGGTCTCTCCTATTGAAATGTCCGAAATGCCGGATACCACCACGATATCGCCCGAGCCTGCTTCGGGAACAGGTGTGCGCTTTAATCCTCTGTAAACAAAGACCTGATTTACCTTGCGCTGAACAACGCTGCCATCGCCCTGGCAAACCGTAACGGTCTCGCCTTCTTTGATCTTTCCCTTTGTGATACGGCCGATACCGAGTCTGCCGATATAGTCATCGTATCCGAGCGTGCTGACCTGCAGCTGCAGAGGCTCACTGTCTCTGTCCGGATAAGCCTCGCAGTGCTTTACTATGGTTTCAAACAGCGGATTGATGTTGAGATTTCCCATGCCGCCCGCTGTGTTCTTTCTGATTTTGTTTTCGCCTGTGCCGATTTCGATGCCTGCCACCTCAGCAGGATCGTATACTACGATGCCCTGGCGCGCGATTCCGTAAAGAATCGGGAAGTCCAGCTGCTTGTCGTTTGCCTCGAGGTCCATAAAAAGCTCGTAAACCTCGTCAACAACCTCGTCGATGCGGGCATCCTTTTTGTCGATTTTGTTAATTAAAAGGATAGGGTTTATGCCCTGCTCGAGTGACTTTTTTAGTACAAATCTGGTCTGCGGCATAGGTCCTTCGGACGAGTCTACGAGTAATATTACGGTGTCCACTGTCTTCATGATACGCTCTACCTCGGACGAGAAATCCGCATGTCCCGGAGTATCTACAATATTAATTTTGTAGTCCTTGTACATTACTGAGCAGTTCTTTGAATAGATTGTGATTCCTCTTTCTCTTTCGATATCGTCGGAATCCATTACGCAATCCACAACTGCTTCGTTTTCGCGGAAAACACCGCTCTGATTGAGGAATGCATCCACGAGGGTGGACTTTCCTGCATCAACATGAGCGATTACCGCTATGTTAATAATCTTTTTTTCATTTGCCAATTTAATTCGCCTCTTTTGCTTTAGTTTATTTATTCATCATACATAGAGACAATCGGATATTGATATATCTTTAGTTCTGCCTCCGGCACCGGCTCCAGGCCGTCTTGTCCCACTATGCCAATCGGCCTCATCGGTGCACCCGAAACCTGATATCCTATGCTGTCTGTATATCTGGCCACAAATTTATCCACCTGTCCGAGTTCATCCGGTGCTCCTTTGAATTTAACCTGAGCGACCTCGATTTCAGGCAGTTTTTTAAACTCCAAAACGCCCGTGCTGCCTGCCGGCTCGCTAACGGGAATCTGCAGTTCCGTACTGTATATGCTGTAAACGTGATCCGCGCTGTGCGTAATCGCAATTACCGGTTGTCCGTAGAGCAGCCTCAAATTGCAGCTCTCGCATACCTCAAGCATACTTTTGTAAAGCGCTGCTTCTCCGCCTTCACTGCGGAGATTTGCCTTGAGTGATACAACAGTTCTGGCAGGCACCCACTCTCTCGATATGGAGAAGGAATGCTCTGCGTACAGATTATAGTCCTCCTGAGCCTGCTTCATCCTCTGGATTTGTTCCTGAATGGCAGAAGCCTCAGCCTGCTTTTCAACAATCTTCATACTGATCATGAAACGCACTTCCATAGGTGAAAATGCGTTAAGTGCAGGGATCTCCTTTAGGGAAAACCCCACATCTTTGAAGATCTGTATTCTGTGGGCAAGCGGAATCTGCTCCTGAGAATAATATCTGTATCCTGTTTTCTCATCAGTCAATGCAGGCACTAATATGCCCTGACGGTCATAATTTCTGAGTGTGCCCACGCTTATCCCTGTTATGCTTGAAAACTCACCAATTTTCAACATTTTTAGTAGCCCTCACTCTAATAAAACAGAGATTTTCATTTTAAAGTCTATATCTAGTCTATTATATGTTAGAGTTTACTATTTTTCAATAGTTATGGTATAATTAATCGTACTAAAATCGTACTTGTTATTGTGACTTGTACAGTTTATTGTGACTTGTACAGTCGGAGGTTTATATGGACAAAATCAGGGCACTGCTTGAAGAAATACTGACTGCCGACCTTGAAAAGCTGGTCTTCAGCGCAGCCAGAAACAAAAGTGTTCCATATAAAAGAATTACCATGAGGCCTGTGGCGCTGCATGGTAATCTCGCATTTCAAATTGAGCTTGCAAGCGAGAAAAAGGTCCTTCATGAAAACGTGGACAAGGACCGCGCAATTGCTCTTTCGCTGGAATATATCAGCGACTGGTTCAAACAGATAAACAGCATTTCGCCGTTTGAAGAGGTGCAGGTGCTCGCGGCAAAGCCCGATAATCCCAGGATTATCAGAAAATCCACGGGAAAAAGGGTTGCGGGCGGTCCGAGCGGCAATGCGGTCAGTGGGAAGATTGATCCCCGCAAGGTTCTGGCGCACAACCGCGCAAAGAACTATATCATACCGGACGGCGTACCCTGCGACTTTTTAATCGAGCTGGGCGTAATGGACAGCGCCGGCATGGTTTTCAAGAAAAGCTATGCGAAATTTCGCCAGATTAACAGGTATCTCGAAATCGTGGCCGACTCGCTCAAGTCCCTCGGAGCTGCAGCAGGAAGTGGCGTTACCGCCGCTGTGGCCGGCGAAAGCAGTCCGTTCAGAGTCATAGACTTTGGATGCGGCAAGGCTTATCTGACTTTTGCGCTGTACTGGTATCTGAAAATCCGGCGCGGAATGGATGTTGAAGTCATCGGCCTCGACCTCAAAGAGGATGTCATAGAGTTTTGCGGCGGCGTTGCGAAAAAGCTTGGCTACGACGGGCTTACATTCATGCACGGTGACATCGCAGACTTTGAAAGCGACGGTGCAGACATGGTTGTAACGCTTCATGCCTGCGATACTGCGACGGATTATGCGCTCTCGAATGCGGTAAAGTGGGGCAGCAGAATCATCCTGTCGGTTCCGTGTTGCCAGCACGAGCTTTTCAGGCAAATAAAAAATCCGCTCATGCAGCCGATGCTGAGGCATGGCATACTAAACGAGCGTTTTACGGAAATTCTTACCGATGGTCTGAGGGGTCTCCGCCTCGAATCCCGCGGCTATGATGTCGATATGATTGAGTTCACATCGCTCGAGCACACTGCGAGAAACATAATGATAAAGGCAATTCGCAAGGGTGCAGGTGCAGCGTGCGGCGCAGATGGCGTTCAAAACGCGCGCGATTTCCGCGCAAAAAAGGCAGCGGCCCAGTATGATGCGCTCTGCGCAGAGTTTAACGTCAGGCCAACGACGTCGATTATTTAACGTAATCAGAAAATCGAAAGATATGAAAGGGAGAATAAGACCATGAAACAATATGTAGTTGATGCATTTACCGACCAGGTGTTCCACGGCAATCAGGCCGCTGTCTGCGTGCTGGATAACTGGCTGTCCGAAGAGCTCATGATGAGCATCACCAGAGAAAACAATTTTTCAGAGACGGCATTCACCGTAAAGGAAGGAGAAAAGTGGCACCTGCGCTGGTTTACTCCCGGTGGGGAAATTGACCTCTGCGGCCACGCTACATTAGGAACTGCATTTGTTCTGCTGAACTATTATGAAAAAACCGCCCAGCAGGTGGTATTTACCACGCTGAGCGGCGATCTGATTGTTAAAAGGAAGGGTGATCTTTATGAGATGGAGTTCCCGGCATACGACCTGAAGCCGGTAGAAGTAACCTCTGCCATGGAGGATGCCGTAGGCGCTTCCATCAAGGAAGCCTACATCGCACGAGATCTGCTCTGTGTTCTTGACAATGAAAAGACAGTGCGTGAGCTTACACCCGACCTTGAAAAGATAAAGCAAATCGACGGCCTGCTTGTCCACGTGACCGCCAAAGGCAAGGACGAGGACTGTGTTTCGCGCAGCTTTGCCCCGAAGCTCTCCGTGGCCGAAGATCCGGTCTGCGGCTCCGGTCACTGCCACATCATTCCTTACTGGGCAGATTTGCTCGGCAAGGACGAGCTGGTGGCGTTCCAGGCGTCAAAACGTGGTGGAACACTCTACTGCCGCAGAGAAGGCAGCAAAATTTTCATGGCAGGTAAGGCTGCACTGTATTCAATAGACGAGCTTTTTGTATAAGCTTTGATATCCTATTCCTCCAGCAGCGTCATTTCGAGGCCTCCGCGGCCTGTGTCCCGGCTTCCGTAGCCGGTTGCACGGGCTATGACGGAGGCTTCTTTTGGATATTCCGCCTCAGCTGCGCCCAGCCCCACCAGTATTCCGAGACCTGACGGCGTTACCAGCTCTGTGCTGACATCTTCGGTTATGTAAGTGTGCCCCTGCGCGGCCGATTCTTTCGACTCCATGATGGCGCGCACCGCAGGCACAGGCACAGGAATAATCCCGTGGCTGCACTCGATTTCGCCCTGCCCGTCGTGAACCTCAGAGCAGATGATGCGGTCCGGCGATAGCGTGCTGATGCAGGCTGCGATGCTGAGGATATTGCCTACAGCCTCGGGTCTGCCGACCTCGTGGAAGTGAACGCTTGAAAGTGTGGCTCCGTGGACATTGGCTTCCGCCTTTGCGATGGTGCGGTAGATGTCCTGAGCGATTTCCTGTGCCTTCTCGGGGAGGCCGGAGGTCGCGATTATGCGGCTTATATCCATGTAGCCATAGTGGCCGTGCTCGTGCTCGTGGTCGTGCGAATGGCTGTGTGAGTGCCCGCTGTTATAGGCTTCGCACACCTTTGCGGTGATTTCCTCGGGATCTATATCGATTCCGAGGCCGCGCAGTGCCGAAAGCACCATATCCGAGCATATTCCGTTTCTGCAGTCTATGTAAAGTGTTTTCATTCTATACTCTTTATACTCTTTCCGAGCCGCGTTTGCGCATCATCAGCATATCCACGGCGTCATGGGCATCCATCCGTCCGTTTATGACTTCGTAAATTGCTTCGGTGATAGGCATATCAACGCCAAGCTTCTTTGCGAGCTCATGCGCGGCTTCAGTTGTGTACATACCCTCTACTACCATTCCGACCTTTTTGGTTGCAACCTTTGGGTCTTCACCGGCACCGATCATCAGACCGCAGCGGCGGTTTCTGGAGTGCTGCGAAATGCAGGTTACAATCAAATCGCCCATGCCTGCAAGGCCCGTGAAGGTTTCCGGCTTTGCGCCGAGAGCTACACCAAGGCGTGTGATTTCAACGATTCCTCTGGTCATCATAGCGGCCTTTGTGTTGTCGCCATAGCCCATTCCGTCGGTGATGCCGGCGCCGAGAGCGATAATGTTCTTCATTGCTGCGCCGATTTCGGTACCGATGACATCGTCATTTGTGTATACTCTGAAGTAATCATTCATGAATGCGTCCTGAACTGCCTTTGCAACTGCCTGATCCTTTGAAGCAGCGGCTACTGTGGTCGGCATACGGATGCCGACTTCCTCTGCATGCGATGGACCCGAAAGCATTGCATATTTCGCGTCGGGAATCATTTCATGCGCAATCTGAGAAATAGTCATCAGACTCTTTTGCTCGATACCCTTTGCAGCATTAACAATGAGCATATCCTTTGTGAGGTACGGCATTGCACTGGAAAGAGCGCTTCTGAAATGCTGCGCCGGTGCAACGAAAAGCACCATATAAGCGCCTTCTACCGCATCCTTTATATCAAGCACTGCCTCCATATCGCCTACGAACGGGCAGTTAGGTAAATACCTGTTGTTTACCTTTTGCGCCTGAAGATTTCTGACGTGCCCTTCATCCACATCCCAGATGCGAACCTGATGGCCGTTTCTGCCAAGTGTAAGTGCAAGGGCTGTTCCCCAGCTGCCTGCGCCGATTACTGCAATTTTTTTCATTTCTTTGCCTTTCGTTAGTTATTCTTTTACATTTTCCGCCGCTTTCCGCTTTTCGCTTTTCGCGGCTCGCGGCTCCGGCGGGTTTTATCCATAAATTGAAATGTGCCCCGAGGCGCCTGCCTCGGGGCACAAGAACATTATATCATATTCTTTACGTTTTCTGTATTTTTTCTTTTCTTTATTTAAAACCTGCTGCGGACATCGCTGTAGATTGCATCTGCTTTTGCTCTGTAAGTATCCAGCATCTGATTAGCCTCGCGGTTTATCTCTTCGGCTCTTTCACGGTTTCCCATAGCCTTTGTATTGATAAACACGTTGAGGGCCGCGGCTTCGAGAGAGGCGCGGCATACGGAAGCTGCGCAGCCGGCATCGGAGATGGCGAGTTTGCTGCCTTTGGCGGCAAACTCTGCGATGACCTCCAGGGCATCGCAGGCTGCGCGCATTATTTCAAGCGGCACCTCACATGCATCCTTCAGCACGCTCTCCATAACGCGGGCCTTCTCGGCCGCTTCCTCGGGAGTGTCCTTTGGCATACCGTAAGCCTTTGCAAGCGGCTCGAACACTTCTGCATCGCGATCTATCAGCCTCAGCATTCGTGCCCTGATATCGTCCGCCTTTCCCATAAGCGCACGAATGTCGTCCTCCACATCTGCGTATTTCTTTTTCCCGAGCGTAAGCGACCCAACCATGCTGCCGAGAGCAATGCCTATGGCGCCTGCAAGTGCGGAAGCACCGCCGCCACCCGGTACAGGCTCTTTTGACGCAAGCACGTTTACAAAATCCGTACACGATTTATCAGCAAATTTCATATTCTTTTCTCCCGCTATAATCAAAGCTTTTCAAAACTGCGAGCAGAGATTTCCCTGCCCGCAGTCCTATCATCAATACTATACTAGAATAATCCGGAAATAACTCCGTTCTCATCTACGTCAATCTTTTCAGCTGCAGGAACCTTTGGAAGTCCCGGCATAGTCATAATATCACCTGTCAGTGCTACGATAAAGCCTGCTCCTGCCGAAACCTTCAGGTTTCTAACCTTTACGGTAAAGCCGGAAGGTGCGCCCAAAAGTGAAGCATCATCAGAGAATGAATACTGTGTCTTTGCCATGCAGATAGGCAGGTTTCCAAATCCGAGCTCTTCGAGCTGCTTCAACTGCTTTGGAGCATTTTCAACCAGCTGTACGCCGTCTGCGTGGTAAATCTTCTTGCAGATTGTTTCGAGCTTTTCCATAATGCTCGCATTAACATCGTAGGACTGCTTGAAGCTGTTTGGCTCTTCGCAGAGTCTTACTACTTCTTCAGCAAGCGCCTTGCCGCCTTCACCGCCCTTTGCCCATACTTCGGAAAGTGCCACATTTACACCCAGCTTTTTGCATTCTGCTTCGACCATATCGAGTTCTGCCTTTGTATCGGTAGGGAATGCATTGATAGCTACCACGCAAGGAAGCCCGAATACATCCTTTATATTCTTTACATGCTGGAGAAGGTTTGGCATACCCTTCTTCAGTGCTTCGAGGTTTTCATTATTGAGGTCAGCCTTTGCAACACCGCCGTGATACTTCAGTGCCCTTACTGTCGCTACGATTACAACTGCGCTAGGTGCGAAGCCTGCCATACGGCACTTGATGTCGAGGAACTTTTCAGCACCAAGGTCTGCAGCAAAGCCAGCCTCTGTTACTGCATAGTCAGCAAGCTTTAAGGCCATCTTTGTAGCTGTGATTGAGTTGCATCCGTGTGCGATATTGGCAAATGGGCCACCGTGAATGAAAGCAGGTGTGCCTTCAAGTGTCTGTACGAGGTTTGGCTTTAATGCGTCCTTAAGAAGTGCTGCCATAGCACCTTCAGCCTTCAGATCATGAGCTGTCACAGGCTTTCCGTCATATGTATATGCCACGATAATCTTGGCAAGTCTTTCCTTGAGATCCTTGATATCCGATGCGAGGCAGAGAATAGCCATAACCTCGGAAGCAACGGTGATGTCAAATCCGTCTTCGCGAGGAACACCCTGCATCTTTCCGCCGAGTCCGTTTACAATATGGCGCAGCTGACGATCGTTCATGTCAACTGCTCTTTTCCATGTAATCTGCTTTACATCAATACCGAGAGCATTGCCCTGCTGAATGTGATTATCAAGCATTGCAGCGAGCAGGTTGTTTGCTGCTCCGATTGCGTGGAAGTCACCTGTGAAGTGCAGGTTAATATCTTCCATAGGTACTACCTGAGCATAGCCGCCGCCTGCGGCACCGCCCTTTACTCCGAATACAGGTCCGAGAGATGGTTCTCTGAGTGCAACGATAGCATTCTTTCCAATCTTTCTGAGTCCGTCTGTAAGACCTACAGAGGTTGTAGTCTTTCCTTCACCTGCCGGTGTAGGAGTAATTGCTGTTACGAGGATTAGCTTTCCATCCTTTTTATCCTTTAAGTCTTTTAGCAGCTTGTAGTCTACTTTTGCCTTATAGTTCCCGTACTGTTCAAGATATTCCTCCGGAACACCGGCAACCTTTGCAATTTCAGTAATCTTTTTTTTGTTGCAGCTCTGTGCGATCTCGATGTCTGATTTGAAACCCATTTTCTTAACCTCTTTTCTTTACTTCATAAAAAGTTGTACCATACATTTAATTTTATATGATGTTTTGCTTTCGTCAACCGTTTTTATGTCTTATTTTATGTCTTAGTTTTGTGTCTTTGTATTTCGTATCGTTTCACATTGTGGAATGCAATATCGTATTCCGAAATACAGTTTAATATTACTCCTGCCGAACGCAAAAGTCAAGCCTTTCAAATTAAAGATTGTGACTCTAAATCGATTTTTTGCAAATGGAGTCAACCATTTGAGAGGGTAAAAATGATTTTAAATGCAAAAAAGGCAAATATAGTCAATATTCTCTGCCTATTTTGCCTTTATATACCATTTATTACCGTTTTCTGTGCCTTTCTATCGAAAAAACACCGGATTTCGATGACTCCAAATCGATTTTTTGCAAATGGAGTCAACTCCTCGCAAATTTTAAACGTCCTTGTCGAGCTTGGTTGCCCTTGTTGCGCGCTCTGCAAGCCGACCTGACCTGTTATATGTGTGGTTGCTGAGGCTACGCTTTGCAATATTTTCAAAGGTTAAAGCCTTGCTTTCCACTCTGCCGCCAAACGAGCTGTGCCCTGAAAAAGCAGATTTGAACGAGGATACGGTTGCCTGGTTCAGCTTTGCCTCATTAAACGAAAGCTTGTTGTCCTTTCCTACAGTGATTCCCACCTTTGAAAGGAGATTTTGGTTGCTCTTTGTATTGTTTACCATCCACACTCCGTTTCGGAGTGCTTCCATTGATTCCGACTTGCCTGCCTCGTCCACCATCTTGTTGTAGTCGTTAACGAAGGTGTTAACAGCTTTCCTGATTTCGTCGAGGTTGTACTGACCGTTTTCATCCTTTTCGTAAAGACTTGCCTTGCTGACATCCGCTGCACTTTCCTTTAATGAAGTCGCCGCAGTCTTTACAGATGTCATTTTTTCATTCGAATCTTCAATGTTCGAATTTGCGGCACTTTTTTCCTGCTGGTAGTAAGCCCGCAAAGCCTTGCGATAAGCACCGTTATTCACATTGTTCATCTGCAGCAGATTCACGCTCGAAGATGTGTTTTTATTCTTGTTCAGAGCATCAAACAGCGAGTTAACAGTGTTACCGTTATTACTGAAAAGGTTATTTGCAAGCATTGTACCTACTTTAATTGCCATAATATCCCTCCTATGAACTACGTGCTAATGCGGCTCTCCCTGCCGCCGTTAATGTATCAAATATTATACCTCTGTACACTGAAAAAATCAACCTTTTAGCTAAATTGCGCCCCCGGCTGCCGCTAAATTCCCACAAATTGCCACTCAAGTGCCGCCTTCGAGACTAATGCTCCGAAAGGTTCCTCAAAAATGTTTTCCTGTGAATCGGACACATTCCAGCTTTTTTTATGCCTGCATAGTGAGCTGCCGTACCGTAGCCCTTGTTTGATTCGAAGGCATAATCCGGATACTGCTTTGAATATTCCACCATCATTCTGTCTCGCGTTACCTTCGCAACAATCGAAGCCGCAGCTATTGACACGGATTTCGCATCACCTTTAATGATGGAGGTCTGTGGAATTTTCACAGCATCCACCTTTACTGCATCAAACAAGACATGCCCAATCCCGCCGCCGGCTTTCCCAAATGCAGAATCTTCTTCAAGCTCCCCGCTTTTAATTTTCTCTGCCAGCTTTGACTCTGCATCCGCCACAGCATCAGCCATTGCTTCCTTTGTCGCCTCGAGGATATTAATCTCGTCAATCCTCTCGTTATCCCTGATGCCGATTCCGACAGCGACCGCTTTTTCACAGATAATGTCAAACAGCTCCTCCCTGCGTTTTTCGGAAAGCTTTTTCGAATCATCCACGCCGAGCACGTCAAAATCCTCCGGAAGTACCACGGCGGCGGTAACCACAGGTCCCGCCAAAGGTCCGCGCCCGACTTCATCAACTCCCGCTATATATTTTACGCCCTCGCTGTGAAGTCTGTCCTCAAACTCCTTCATTTCTGCCAGCCGGGCGCGCATCTTTTCCATTCTTTCAGCTTTAGTCATTTTTCCCTTTCGTGAAAAAAGGCTCATGCCTGTCTGCACGAGCCTTTATTATCATTCTTAACAACCTCTGACTCTGTTTCTGCGAAGAAGTGCAATGATGTTAACGGCTAAAATGCTGCCGCCCACTGCCATTACAACGCCACCGAGTGCGATATTTGTAAGCAAGGTTCCCTTCATAAAATATACCTCCTTTAGTTTTATCACTTATTAATCGTTCCAGAGCCGAGACTCGATTTTTTCAAGCACCAGCCTGACAAACGCATTCGTAGTGATATAATTGACATCACTACCCTTTTTTATTATTATAAAGCCTTTTTCAATTCCGGGCAAGTCCTCAATTGAAGATGTATTAACGCAAAGCGCCACGGAATCGGCCAAAAGCAGAGGTGGTATCTCGGCGCTCTCATCCCTGCCACCAGCTCTGACCAGCGGTACATCCACAATAAACCTGCGCGTTTCCTTTCCGAAATGCATTTCCATCGGAAAGCCCGGCCTCTCAAAAGCGGAATACTCTATAGGTTCGATATTCTGCTTTCCCATTATACTGAGTTTTGTCTTGTCGACGCTGATTTCACCAATCTCAAGACGCCTCCCGACCGGAAAGCCCAGATGGAACATTGCCTTGTGCATATCGACCTTTCCGAGTATCGGCAGCAGCCGGTAAAGCTGCGCGCAGTCGTCGCTGTTGTGAAGTATAATTGTCGACTTCAGCGCTTCCTTTTCTGCTCCTTCTTTGCGTGTCAGATATTCATAGTAGAGCTCCACGCTGTCTGCTCCGCTGATCATATCCGTTCTGGTCTCCCAAAGTCCCATATAGGATTCAACAGTCTTCTGTTTCAGATTCGGAAGCAGCTTTCGAAGGTCGGAAAACTTGTTCAAAATCCTGTAAATATCCAGATTGTACGGAAGACCCTCTTCATACTCTACGCCCAGCCTTGCACAGCGCTCTTTAAGGAACGGCATGTCAAAGTGCGCTCCGTTGTAGGTTACCACCACATCCGTCTTCCTGACAGCCTTCATGTAGCCCTCGAGCAGCTTCTTTTCGTCCGCATCGTTATTAAACTCGCAAAAGAATTCTTCCTCTGTCATAGTATCACTGCCGGGCTCTATGGTTATGAGTCCGCCAAGTATCACGCGCGCCGTGCTCGCTGACAGGCCTGTGGTTTCTATATCGAGAATCCCGATCTTTCTGCCACCGAAGTATCTTTCAAACACAAATCCCGGTTTCAGCTCATTTTTTTCAATCACCTTAGTGTGCTTCATTTTTCTCCCCCCTTTCGTTCTCCCCTTTTCTCACAACATATTCCTCAGCTCTTTGCTCCCTGCAATATCGACCGTCCCCGTGCACCCCGAATCGGATTTAAAAACAAAATAGACCGCAGGGGTGCAGTCTATTTTGTTCAAAAGGGGTATTGGGATTAGAGATTAATGAGGTTATCAGGGGGATAACCACATTTTCATTATATAAAACTGCACCCGATATTGCAATAATTTTATTTAAAAAAATGTTCTTTTTTTTAATCTTTCCTTAAAAAAGTGTCAATTTTGCTGTTTTCACCCGACATAAGCTTTGATTTATCTGTGCAGGCTCTAAAGGATTTTCGGATTATTCCCTCGAAATCCGAGGCCTTTAGCATCTTTACAGCTTCTATCGTAGTTCCTCCCGGCGAGCAAACATTCTCACAAAGTTGCTGTGGCGCTTCCTCTGTTTCGAGCACCATCTTTGCTGCTCCGAGCACAGCCTGAGCCGCAAAAATCCGAGCCTGCGCCCTGTCCATGCCCTCTGCTACGGCTTCTTCAATCAGCGCATCTATATAAAGATATGTGTACGCCGGACTCGACCCGGACACGCCGATTACCGTATGAATCATATCCTCAGGCACATCCGCAGCCATTCCTATCGAAGAAAACAGGCTCATCACTTCGCCCATCTCCCCGTCCGTGACATTTCCGTTCCTGCTGACGGAGGTCATACCCGCGCAAACCTTTGCCGGTGTATTTGGCATAATCCTGACAATTTTCGCATCACTGCCAAGCACTGCCTCAATAGCCGCTATCTTTACTCCTGCCGCCATCGAGATCACAACCTTTTCCTTCAGCTGTGCCGGCGAAACCGCATCGCGAACCTGCTCTGCGATATTCTCAATATCCTTCGGCTTCACGCCAAGGACTATGTACCTGCAGTTAACCGCAATCTCCGCAGCGCTGTCGCAGGCGTTTATTCCCAGCTCCGCAGCGGTTCTTTCCGCCTTTTCTTTGTCTCTGCCACACACGTATGTAGTCTTTTTATCGAGCACCCCGGCTCCGAGTGCGCCCCTCAAAATAGCTCCGCCCATATTGCCTGCGCCTATGAATCCCACATTGTTCATTTCGATCACCTCCGATACTCTAAATGTATTATACCCTTTTTCAAATAAAAAGCCACTTGTTATATACAACATTATTGTAAACCCGGCTTCTTTGTGGTAATATGGCTATACGAAAAAAAGGGAGGCACATGGTATGAAACTCGCTGAATTTAACAGCTATCTCACAGCAAAGGGAAAATCAAACAACACCATACTGGCTTACTGTAACGATGTGAACATTTTCGCAAAGGCAGTCGCGCTGCGAGGCATCACAGCGCTCGAGGAAGTCACCGAAACCGACATAGTTTCCTATGTCTTCGAGCTGAAGCTCGGCGGCAGCACAGCGCTTACAATTAACCGCAAGCTTTCGTCGCTCCGCTGCTACTTCGACTTTCTGCTGGCACGTGGCGAGATTGCGAAAAACCCCACAATCGGTGTAAAGCCGCCAAAGATGGCTTACAGGAAGTTCGACTACCTCAGCCCCGGCCAAGTCAAGAAGGTTTTGGACCTGCCTGACGACAGCATAAAAGGCCTTAGAGACAGAGCTGTGCTGGAGCTGATGTACGCCACCGGCATCCGTGCAAGCGAGCTTATCAAGCTGAAAGTGGCAGACATCAATCTGCGCATGGGCATGCTTTCGTGCCACGACAAGCCGCGCGTTATTCCTTTCGGCAAGCACGCAAAGGCTGCGCTCGATGACTATCTGAAAAATTCGCGAAAGATTCTGCTCGGCGAAGGCGAGAGCGAGCTGCTCTTCCTCAACTACAGCGGTGCGCCCCTTTCGAGGCAGGGCCTTTGGAAGATATTTAAAGACTATGCTGCAAAGGCAGAGCTGGACGTACCTTTCACGCCTCAGTCACTTCGAAATTCATTTGCGGTTCACATGCTGCAAAACGGTGCGGATTTGCCGAGTGTTCAAAAGCTGATGGGTCACGACGACATTACCGCAACGGAAATTTACCTGACTGCGACAAAGAGTCGCATAAAAGAGGTTTACGACAACACTCACCCGAGGGCATAACTGCGTAATATTGCCTAAGAATGTTCAAAAAAGTGCTTGCCAAAACCTTTCCATTGTGTTAAAATTGTTCTGTTATTACGGGCGGTCCTCTGGGCGCAATCTGCGTATTTTATTTTGATCCACGAACGTCTTGGGAAGGAAGGAGGAGAATAACACAAAATGGATATTATTAATGCAATCACACAGGAATACAAAAAGGAAAATCTTCCAAAGCTTGGTATCGGTGACACAGTAAAGGTTCACATCAAGATCAAGGAAGGTAACAGAGAAAGAATTCAGGTTTTTGAAGGCTACATCCTCAAGATGCAGAATGGCGGCATCAGCGAGACTTTCACAGTTAGAAAGCTTGCTTCAGGCGTAGGCGTAGAAAAGACATTCCCTGTGCACTCACCAATGATCGAAAAGATCGAGGTTATTCGTAAGGGTGATGTTAGAAGAGCAAAGCTCAACTACATGCGCGAGCGTACAGGCAAGGCCAGCAGAGTCAAGAGCAAGGAAATCGAAAAATAATCGTTTTCTCAGGGGAACCTATGGTTCCCCTTTTTATTTATATTATTTATATCATGTTATATTATGCGCTTATGCGGTCTCGGTACGGGCATACATTGTTACGCCTGCCGAAAACCGAACACAGAACGGATGGAAAAGATGAGCTTGGAAAACATTAACTGGTATCCCGGTCATATGAAAAAGACCAGGGAACTGATTGCGGAAAATCTAAAGATGGTGGATGTTGTCATAGAGGTAATAGATGCGCGCATCCCTGTTTCGAGCAGAAATCCAATCGTAGGCGATCTGGTTTCCGGAAAGCCTCGTATTATAGTTTTAAATAAAAGCGATCTCGCAGACGAGAATGCAAATGCCGCGTGGATTGATTATTTTAAATCCGAAGGCTTCACGGCGATGCCGCTTAACTGCATGACCGGTTCAGGCATACAGGGACTGCTGAAGGAGCTTGAAAAGATGCAGGACAAAAAGAACGAAGGCCAGGTCAGGAAAAAGCAGCTCCGCATGATGATTGTCGGTGTGCCGAATGTCGGCAAGTCCTCTCTGATAAATCGTCTGACAGGCAAAAAATCCGCAAAGACAGGCGACAGACCGGGCGTCACAAAGGGCAAGCAGTGGCTCTCAATTGAAAACGGCATGCAGCTTTTAGATACGCCGGGAATACTCTGGCCAAAGTTTGAGGACCCGAAGGTAGGTCTTAATCTGGCATTCTGCGGCTCGATAAAGGACGAAATCCTCGACACGCCTTCTCTGGCTCTCGAGCTGATTACGGTACTGAGACAGGACTACCTTAATATGCTGACCGCACGCTACAAGCTGACCGAATCGGACCTCGAGGTCGACGAGTACGAGCTTTCCATGTCGGACGATGCCGAAAAGACGACATCTCTTGCCATAATGGAAGCCATCTGCCGCCGCAGAGGCTGGATACTGCCGGGGAAACGCATTGACTATGAACGCGGTGGGCGTACCATCCTCGATGAGTTCCGCTCGGCTACAATAGGTCGAATCACACTGGAACATCTGCCCTTAAAATGAGCAAAAAAATAGAAATGAACCGCAATGCGGTTCACCCCTATTGAGATAAAATAAGTTGGAGTATATTATGAATAGGCCTAACGGCCGCCTTTTCAAAGTTAATCCGTTTTGTTTTCCTTTTGTAATTTTAATATACACCATGCCTTGCAACAAAACTGCAAGCATCTGAAAAATATTTTAATAAATTTTTTTATGAGAATGTGGCCACTTCTTCTACCGGAGGAGCGGCCTTTTTATATTCCTTTACATTCAGTATCGGACCCTCTTCACCGTAAACCGGGTGATAGCCGACGGAGATTCTTCCGGTAAGCTTGTACCACTCTCCGTGCTTTAGTTTCTTTTCACATTCCGGATATGTACCAATCAGACCCGCAAACTGAATATCTTCTACGCAGCAGGTCATAACATGTCTTCCGAAAATGAAGACCGAGCTCGGCAGGTCATTTCCGACCAGACATCTGCCCTTTACGGAAACCGTTTTACCCTCGTATTTCTGAGGCTCCTCGTTTATATCTCTGTACCAAAGGGCATAATCCACATCTCGAATCTCGATTACATCCGCATTTATGTCAAACGGCAGCGGATCCTCTATATCGTCAAGCTCTATGCGGTCATCTCCAAACTCGTAAATAATGTCCGCACTTCTGTTTGCAGCCCTGACAATTTTGTGGAACTCATCCTTGCTCATGTCGTCGGTGAAGCGGTTGAATACAATCATCTCCATGGCGTTTAGCTTGTCGTACATGAGATTCCTCATGTTTTTATTGTACACCATAAACGTCGTTGCATCAACCACCATCAGAATCTGGTAAATCATCCATTTCTGAGGCATAGCCTCGTAGAACGATTTCATCATCCACATGCCGTTGTATTCCACCAGAACCTGCTCCGCCATATATTTATCCGTGAGCTTTTGAAGGTTCTCGGGGTTGAGCTCGCTTTCGCTGCCAATGGTTTCTATGAAAATGTTCGGGGCAGAGAATTTTTTCGGATTATATTCATTTTCACCCTCTTCACACACGAGAAGCAGTGTCCTCTCGCCACGGCAAAAATCATTTCCCTCCAGAACTCCCTGCATAAAGTCCGTCTTGCCTGCTTCGAGGAAGCCGACAAAAACATATACAGGTATTTCCTTTTTCTTTGCTTTAAGCATTTTGGTACCTCTGATATCCCAATTTATTTCAGGAAGGCCTTCTTTATTTCATCCTGATTGAGCTTTGAACCGATCACACAGATTCTGCCCGTAAGCCCCGCAGCCGCACCGGTTCTGACCTCCGGCTCGCCCGGCACATAATCAAACTGCATCCAGCCGTCCTCTGAAGGAACGATGCCCTTTGCACGAAGCACAAGCCCGAACTTTTCCTCATTTTCAAGGCCTGCCAGCACCTCTTCGAGTGCCTTCGGTTCGAACTTTCTCGCCGTCTCGATGCCTATGGACTCGAAAATCTCGTCTGCATCGTGGTGATGGTGATGGCCGTGGCAGCAGCAATCCTCTTCGCCCTCATGATGGTGCTCGTGCTCGTGGTCGTGATGGTGGTGATGGTGATCGTGCTCATGGTCATGGCAGCACTCGCCGTGCTCATTATCGTGGTCATGGTCATGGCAGCACTCACCATGTTCGTGATGATGCTCATGGTCGTGATGATGGTGATGCTCGTGCTCCTCGAGCTCGTGGAGTGCTTCCTTGAGAGTGCTTCCGCTCTCCATTGCCTCGTGGATTTGCTTTGCATCAAGCTCCGACCAGTCGGTTGTGATGATAGCCGCATCGTGATTGAGCTCACGCAGCATCTCTACCGCCTTTTCTATTTTTTCCTCTGAAACGCCCGCAACGTGGCTTAAAATCACTGCGTTGGCGCTTTCTATCTGGTTATTGAAGAACTCGCCAAAGTTCTTCATGTACATTGCACATTTCTTTGCATCAACAACCGCAATGGTGCCGGAAAGTTCGAGGTCCGCATCCGCTCCCGCAACTGCGGCGATTATATCGGAAAGCTTGCCGACGCCGGACGGCTCGATGATGATGCGATCCGGATTGAACTTTTCAACCACCTGATGAATCGCCTTTGTGAAATCGCCCACGAGTGTGCAGCAGATGCATCCGCTGTTCATCTCTGTGATTTCAATGCCTGCGTCCTTTAAGAAGTCGCTGTCTATGCCGATATCGCCAAACTCGTTTTCAATCAGCACGACCTGCTCGCCCTTGTATGCTTCAGCGATAAGTTTTCTGATAAGTGTAGTTTTTCCTGCTCCCAGGAATCCCGAAAATATATCTACCTTTGCCATAATCTCTCTCCTTTCGCGCCTCATCGCGCAACGAATATTATACCACAAAATCAAGGATTTTTAAACTGCGACGCAGGAAAAATGTTCTGTAACGAGGAAAAAGAGGGATTGGACTCGCAGCGTACACGTAGTACGTGAGAATCCAATCCCGAATTTTGACAAAGTTACAGGTTATTTTAACGCGTCGCCAAAGCATCGCGGGCGGCATTTTCTAGGAGACATGCATTATTAAATGCCGCCGGCAAATCCTTGCCGCAGACTATCATGCCGTGGTGTGACATGATTGCGCCAAGCCCGCTGCCCACCGCCTTCGCAGTATTACGGGCAAGCTTTTTACTGCCCGCAAAGCCGTACTTTGCAAGGTGAACGGTTTCCCCAAACACCTCTGCCGCTTCACCGGTCAGCTTCATTTCCTTTTCGCAGGCCGAATATACCGAGCAGTAAGTGCTGTGCGTATGGATTATCGCATTGATTTCGGGGCGAGATGCATAAAGCATTGCGTGGAGGCCGCGCTCGCTTGTCGGCTTCAGTCCCTTCGGATCGTACTCGAGGGTGTCGATGTCGACCCTTACCATATCGGCTGCTCTGAGGCTTGCATAATCAATGCCGCTCGGTGTTACCAGAATCGTCTTTTCGTCCAGTCTGACAGAAAGATTGCCCCAGGTTCCCTGAACGAGATCCTCTGAAACCAGGCGATTCCCATATTCAACCAGAGCCTCACGAAGCGCAATTTCACGCTCCGTCGCATCGCTTGGCATCTTTATCCTTTCAAGCGCCTGCGCCACCTTTTCCTTGTCCTCACCCTCGGTATTTCTGGAGTACTTCTTTACGTAAACGTAATGCTCCAGATTCGCGCGAAACCACCCGAGCGGCTTTACTCCGCCCAGCTTTTTGCCCGCTTCATATACCAGCTTTGCTTTATCCAAAACGAATCTCGCAATAGCCTTTTCTCTGTCGCTCCTGCCCGTAATCTCCTGCTCAAAACTGAAGACAGGGCCTATTATCTGAGCTGTATCGTCCAAAAACGCTTTAATCTTTGGCATCAAATTTTCCCCCTTAGATTTCACCCTCGAAACGCTTTGCGTTTGATCTGGCATAAGGTTTTTTCAGGCTGTAATAAACTTGCTTGTAATCCTCGAACAGGCTGTCGTACACGCTTTTTCGCTGTTCATTTGGGTGATACTGCTTTTTCACGTGAACAAACTGCTTTACCTCTTCAAAGCCGCCGAGGTGTCCCAGCCCTATCATGGCAACAACTGCAGCGCCCAGCGCTCCCGAGTTTCTCGGATCATCGAGCACTTCAAAGGACCTGCCGGTAACATCGGCCAGGATCTGCATCCAAGGTTCATTCAGTGCCCCTCCGCCGATAACGCGGAAATTGTCGCATGTGAATCCGTAATCACTCCTGTAGTTTTCCATAATCCAGCGCAGGTTATATGCGATGCCCTCGTAAAGAGCCTTCATAAAATGCGCCTTTGTGTGGTCCATGGAGAGGTTATATATGGTAGCTCTGGCGGTAGTATCGCTGACTGGGCAGCGCTCGCCGAGCATCCACGGTGTAATCACCAGATGGTCGCTGCCCGCAGGGACACCGCTCACCTGCTCGTTTAAATACTCCCAGATTCCGGCCTCACCGTATTTTTCCAGCTCAGCCGAAAAGAAATTATCTATCATCCACTGGAGGTTTGCCCCTGCGGACTCTGTTATACCCGCAATCAGCAGCATTTCCTTGTCTGCAGACTGAATAGGTGCCGCACCGTGTTTGAATTTATCCTTGTCGCGCGTTGCGACAGATACCCATGCGGATGTTCCGAGGTAGATATGGCAATCACCGTCTCCTACCATGCCCGATCCGACAGCCGCTGCCTGAACATCATCGCAGCCGCCGAAAACCGGAGTTCCCTGGCAAAGCCCCATCTGCGCCGCCGCTTCAGGCAGCAGCACGCCCACCAGATCGGTGCTTGTCACCAGACTTGGCAGCTTTTCCATATCCATTCCGACCATCTTCAGGACACTCATCCATTCCTTCTTTTTCAGATCAAGCGCAAATGCGGAAGCTCCCGAAATCTCGGTTACCATTTTCCCCGTGCATTTGTACTTCATCCAGCCGTTCACGTCGAGGATTTTGTATATGCGCTGCCAGAGCTGCGGCCTTTCCTCCTTTAGCCAGATGACCTTTGCCAGAACGTCTTTTCCCATAATCGGCGTCCCGCTGAACATCTTGAATATCTTTTCTCCACCGACCTTTCTCATGATAGCCTTTGCCTGCTTTTCAGCACGGCCGTCCACCCATGTGATGTTTCTGTAGAGCAGCTCTCCTTTTTCGTCAACGGGAATTATGCCCTGAGCCTGAGTCGAGAATACTACGCCTTTTACGTCCGAAGGGTCTATGCCCTGCTCCTCGATTATGCGTGCGCTTGCTTTGCAGCTCGCATTCCAATAGTCCATCGGCTCCTGCTCTACCCATGCGGGCTGAGGATAAAATGTCGGATAGTCTTCCTTTGCTGTGGCAATGATATTTCCTTCAAAATCTACTAATGCTGCTTTATCGCTCGATGTCCCCAAATCGTGGGCCATAATGTAGCTTGCCATCTCTTTTTCCTCTCTTTATTTCAGAAGGCCCTTGTCAGTCTTCTTTACGTGCCTAAATACTTCTTCAAAACGATTCAGTGCCTCGTCAATGACTTCATCGGTATCAGCCAGTGATGTGTACAGGCGGCTGCCTGCAAGCGTTACGATACCGTTTGCCATATAAGCCGCTCCCATTCTTTCCATGGAATCCTTTCTTTCATACATCATATCCTTGTGCTTCAGAATTCCGAGAGCTGACTTTAACATACATCTCGACGAGAAGTCAAAGCTCATTGCAGCTGCACACTCAAGGTGCACGATCGAGCCCTGATTGTATGCCACAAACGGCAGCCCGTATTTATCGACAAGCATCTTCAGTCCGTCGCAGAGTCTGTCTCCCGCACGGCCTGCTACTTCGCAAGCGTTGGTTCTCTCAATTTCCTTGATTGCCACATAACCCGCCATAGCCGAGAGCGGATTAGCCGAAAGCGTGCCACCCACATAAGCTCTGTGCCCCTTGTTGCCGAGACCTGCCGCCATAATGGAAGCATACTTGCGCTTGCCGCCTACGCCGCCCGCAGCCGGATAGCCGCCTGCCACGATCTTGCCGAAAACTGTGAGGTCAGGCACTACGTCAAAGTAGCCCTGAGCACCGCCGAGGCCCACTCTGAAGCCTGTAACAACTTCGTCGAAAATAAGCAGTGCACCGTACTTGTCGCAAAGCTCTCTGACGCCCTTGTTGTAGTCTTTTGAAATCGGGCGTGTGCCGCTTTCAGGGCCAACCGGTTCTACGAGAACTGCAGCGGTGCCGCCCTTGAGCTTGTTTCTCTTCAGCGTTGCTTCGAGGAAGTCGAGGTCGTTAGGCTTAACCTCGTCTGTTGCAGCGTATGCGCCCTTTGGAATGCCGTGCGATTCGAGCAGGTTTCTCGAGCCCGGAATCTTCAGACCGTAAACGAGCTGGTCGGACCAGCCGTGGTAAGCGCCGCCCGCCTTTATAATTCTCTTGTGGCCGGTTGCGATGCGGGCAATTCTGATTGCTGCCATATCCGCTTCGGTACCGGAGCCGAGCATACGGAACATTTCAACGTTCGGCATATGCTTATTGATTTCCTTTGCGATTAAGAGTTCGCTCTCGTGGAGCAGACCCGTAACAGGTCCGCAGGTGTTTATAACCTCGATTGCTGCTTCCCTGATAGGATCATAGTTCGAGCCTAAAATTGTAGGGCCGCCTGCCTGGAGGAAGTCAATGTACTCATTGCCGTCCTGGTCCACAAGATATGCTCCCTTTGCCTGCTTGAAGGCCACAGGGAAAGGCTTGTTGAATGCGAGGTTGTGCTGAACGCCGCCCGGTAGATAGTTTTTTGCTTCGTCATAGATTTTGCGTGACTCTCTGCATTTTTCGTCGTAATACTTCATTACCACGTTGTTGTAGTAGTCATCGTCAACCTCCCAAATGTTCTGGTTCTTTAGTTTGTCAAGTCTTGCATTAATTTCAGCCGGGTCATCCCATCTGCTGATGCCACAATTTTTCATTGTATTTACCTCCGTTTATTATGTTCTATGCTTTCAGCAGCTTGTCCAGCATTGAAGAAAACTGCTTGTTTAATTTCTTTGCATCAAATTTGAGTCCGTTCATCAGATAGTGGCTGACCATCCCATAGTAAGAACCGATAATCATCATGTTGAGTTCTTCGATTTCGGCTTTTGACATTTCATCTTTACCCGGCAGATTGCCTGTGATGGTCTTTTCGATTTCTATGATGGACTTACTTTTTTCACCGTTTACTAAAGCTGTAACTATCAGCTGTACCATCAATCTCGGATAGTAAGTGGTGTCCTGAATCAGCTTTGCAAAGAACTCTCTGATCAGCTTTTCACCTGTGAGTCCCGCTGCCTGACAGTGCTCATTGATGTCGTTTATTTCCTGCTCATAAATTGCTGACATCAGCTCACTTGATGATGCGAAATGATTGAAGACGGTGCTCCTGCAGACATCTGCCGCCTCCGCAATCTGGCCGAATGTTACATTTTCGATTCCGTTCTTTTCATAAAGAATCTTTGCCTGATGCATTATTTTTATCTTGCTGCGCTCACTTTTTCTGAGTCTCTTTTGTTTTGTTTCCATAGCTTTTATTCTCCTATAATGCCTGTTTCGTTCTCGGCTTTTTCGGTTTTTTCGGCTTTTTCGTCGTTCCCCTTCCGGATCATCTTGACGACGTCCCCGATGCCGGCGATCGCCGCGTCCATTTCGCGCATCCGGCCTTCCAGCCTTTCCAGCTTTTCCTCGAGCAGGGC
>ODAI014081485.1_pt1 | contig 33659 bp, 20 predicted proteins | sample 1539321 | NCBI WGS metagenome assembly ODAI01 (sample SAMN02144231, study PRJEB22623) | gut metagenome | biome: sheep rumen | host: Ovis aries | place: New Zealand
CCCGCCCGCGATGCGGCAGAAAATGCAATCGTCCATGTTGGTTTCCCTCGTTTGCGCCCGATTCTACCACACCGCCGGACCGCCGCCGGAGCGTTCGAGGCGCGCGCCAGCCCGCCGGGGCCTTCGCATTGAGTTTTCAGGAACGATCCCGGCGGACACCAGCGCAGGGCGATCTCCTGCGAGCCGACGCGGACCGTCGTGCGGGCGCCGAACAGAGGGGCGGCGGTCTCCAGACCGCCGTTCGCTCCCACGGCGGACTGGAATCCGCCTCCCCCCTGCGGCTCGCCGGTACGGCTCGGCCCGCCCTCCTTCTTGGCCTTGAGCTCCGCTTCCGCTTTTTCGCGGGCAACGCGCTCGGCCTCTTCCTTGGCCTTGCGCTCCGCCTGCTCGCGGGCGAACCGGGCCTTGCGCAAGGCATCGAGGGCGGATTCCACGCGATTCAGGCTCTCATCGGCGGCGGCGAAGCGGCCGAACTTGCACGCCTCTTCGGCAACCGCCAGTTCGTCTTCGGCCAACGAAACGCATTTCGAGAATTCCGCGTCGGCGCGGACGGCTCCGGGCACCGCCTTCAGGTCGCGGGCGAAGGCGAGTTTGCGGCGCAGGACGTCGGATTCGAGGGCGGCTCCGCCGCGACCGTCTCGACCATGACATTCCCCGGCTTGACGTCGCGGTGGACGATCTTTTCGCCGTGGGCGTAGTCGAGCGCGGAGGCGATCTGGCGGGCGACCTCCAGCGCGAGGTCCGGCGGGACGCGCCCTCCGGGAAACTGCTTCCGCCACTTCGAGAGCGTGACGCCGGGGGCGTCGTTCATGAAAGGGATGGCGCTCTACCCGAAGCGCTGCCGGTCGAATGCGTCGTACTGGGCGAGAAGCGCGGGCGTGATGGAGGACGGGATGGCGCGGACGGCGGCTTCGAGGTCGGAAGCGCGGACGACGGGGTCGGCGCTTTCGTCGATCGAGCGGCGGAAGGCGATCTGCGCCGCCTTGCGGGCGAGGCCGACGACGTCGGAACCGGAGTAGTTTTCGAGGCGATCCGCCCAGGCGGGAAGATCGACGTCCGGCGCGAGAGGCGCGGTCTTGAAGGAGCGCTTCAGCATGCCGAGGCGTGCGGCGGCGTCCGGAACGCCGATGTGGAGCTTTTCGTCGAAGCGGCCGGTGCGGAACACCGCTTCGTCGATCTCCCACGGCTTGTTCGTGGCGCCGAGGAGGAGGAGCGTGTTGGGGGAGTCCTTGAAACCGCCCACGTCGGAAAGGAACTGCGTGACGAGGCGGTTGTCCACTGCGGAGGAAGACTCCGTGCGGCGCGGCAGGAGGCCGTCCACCTCGTCGAGGAAGAGCACGGCGACGGGACGGCTCCGCGCGGCGTGCAGGAGCCGCGAAAGCTTCTGTTCGCTCTCGCCGTGCCACTTGGAGCGGATCTGGGCGCCGGAGGCGTAGAAGAAGGGGGCCTTGATCTCGTGCGCGATGGCCTTGCCGAAAAGCGTCTTGCCGTTGCCGGGCGGGCCGTAGAGCAGGACGCCGCCGCCGGCCTTGATGCCGAGCGCGGCGGCCTTTTCGGGCGCCTGCATCGGGAGAACCACCATCTCGCGGATGGCGGCCTTCGCCTCCTCCATGCCGTCGATGTCGTCGAAGGAGACGCCGGTGTCGTCGGAAATTTGGAACTCCGATGCGTTCGCTTCGCCGTCTGGCGAAGCGAACGCATCGGGGTGGGGCAAGGCGTCCCCGCCGAGCCGTTGCGGCGCGCCCGGAGAGCGCGCCCTCCCGTCATGCGGCTCGCCGGGACGGCCCGCCCCCCCTTTGGGCAGGGGATTCCTGCGGAGGCGCTCGGCGATTTCGAGCCATCCCTCGGCGTCCTCGGCGTGGCGGACGCCGATCACGCCGCCGGTCTTCTCCGCGAGGGCGAAGCCGAACTCGGCGGCCTTGGCCGCGTGGAACACGGCCTTTTCGGAGTCGCCGGCCTTGATGGCGGCCTCGCAGGCGGTTTCGTGTTCGGTCTTCCGGTCGAAGAGATAGCTCATGGGTGTCACGCAAGTTGGAACGGTGATTGTGTCGAAAGGCGGACTTCACCCGCGCGGTCCACCGCCGGTGAATTTGATCGACTCAAGCAAACCGGCGGATTCTTCCGGCGACAGCGAGGCCAGCAGCCCCCTTGTCAGTCCGAACGGTGCCAGAACGTTTTCGACGTGCTGCCAAACGATCCGATCCGTAGTGCACTCGTCCTCCTGCCAACCGAACAACCGCGAATGGAGGCAACCAGCGACGCAGAGTGCCCGCCATTTACATGCCGGACATTCCTCGGGGCGGGGCCGTGCCGCTCCGAGGCGAACCAGCTCGGTCCTCTTGGCGAGAACCTGTTCGACCGTGTCCGTCTGGTAGTTCCCGATCGAATGCGTGTCGGAATCGAACCGTCCGCAGGGCAAAAGGACTCCGTTCGGCGCGACGCACAGGAAGCTCCGCTCACAGCCGCCCGTCGCGGCACAGAGATTGGAAACATTGCGCAGGAAGGACATCACGACGTTCTCGACCGTGACGGCATGCGCCGGTTCCGGGTCGGACAGCCAGATGTCGATCAGCTCGCATAGCGCGCCCGCGTATTGCTCGGCCGTCACGGAGCCGGCCAGAACGCTCGTGTCCTCCGAAGACGTCGGAAAAAGACGGTTGAGCTTGAAGGGGATGCGAAGCGTCTTGAACCAGTTGTACAACTCCCGCATGTGCCCGACGTTGAAGGAGGTCGTTAGGCAGATTGCCGCCAGCCGGATGCCGGAATCCCGCAAAGCTTCCGCCCGGACGCGAATCGTTTCCGAGGCGTCGGAGCCGTCCGGAAACACGCGGTAGGGCGATCCAAAGTCCAGCGAGAAGCCGACGGCAGAGTCGAAACGGGATTTCAGCAACGGAATGAAATTCTCCGTCGCCAGCGTGAGATTCGTCTGGATTCGGTTGCTGACGGAGATTCCGGATGCTTCAAATAGCCCGGCATACCAGTCAATGCATTCCTCGATGAAATCCGCCCCCATCAGGAGAGGCTCTCCGCCATGCCAGATGACGGCAAGGTCCGAAACGTTTTGCTTCTCGCAATACGTCCGAATCCATTCGAACGCCGCCTTCGTCTCGTCGAGGCTCATTGAGGCGTCGAACAATTCGCGCTCGCGGGCGGCATAGCAGTAGCGGCACCGCAGGTTGCAGCGGCTTGTCGGCTTGAAAATTACGGTCAGCTGTCCGCCCATAGACGCGCCCTCATATCCGCAGCGTTTCGGCCGGAACGGCCGTCCGCACGGTCCCCGGGAGGAGGGGGGAAAGAGCGATCCGCTCCGTCCCGGGGGCCGTCCGATCCGCTAGCCCTGGATCGTTCCGAACGAACAGTCGACGTATTCCTTGTACTCGCGGACGGTCCCTTTCGGAGCCGCGCCCCTTCCGAGGGCGGCCTTGAGAATCCGCGACAACGCCGAATTGGACGAAGCGGCGCGGCGGACGGAATCCGACGCCGGGGCGTGTTCCGCCGAATTCCGGGGGGCGGAAGCGCCCCTGGTCCGCATAGCCGAATCGAGATCAACGGCATCGGTGAAGTTTTTCGGGTTCTTGTTCATGTCTCTCTCCTTGGGTTGGTTCGGGTCGGTGGAATCCGCGTTCCGGTCGCCGGTGCGGCCGGCGACGACAGAAGCGAGAAGGTCGGGATTGGAATACTGGGGAACGTGGGCGTTGTAGGATGTCGTGGGAACTGCCACGACGAGGGATCCTACTTGCTGGACGGGGACGAGACTGTCATCGCGCGTCAAGTATTGGCCCAATTCGCATTGCGCATAGCGGACCAGGTCGAAGAACGAGACCATCCCCGATTTCCGCGGGGGTTCGGCTTCCCCGTCCTCCTGCATCCGCTCGCACCAGTCGGCGACGCCGTCCGCCAGGCCGGCGCGCCAGCCGTTGTTGATGAGCGTGAACGTCGTGAACTTTCCGCCGGTCCCGGAAACCTGAGCGTCGAGCGACGTTTCATCCGCCCCGGCCGCCGTGATCCAGCCGACATTCGCGGACAGGGCGCCCTTGGGCGGCATGAAAAAGGCGCGCGATGACGCCATCCGTGGGGCCTTCGTCCTCTCGCTTTGCGAAAACAACCCCCCGGAATGGCACGCATCGATGACAACGACGACCCTCACGTCCGGGCGGAACATCTCCAGATCCCCGCGAAGCATCGCCTCTTGATACGGTCCGTCGAGCAGACACAGCTGCGTATCGTTCGCGGGATCGTCCAGCCGGGTCGGACCGCCGTGCCCGGAATAGAAAACTAGGACGACATCTCCTCCCTTCGCCAGACCGGCTAGACGGAGCAATTCGGAGCGGACGCCCGCCACCGTGGCGTTTTCAAGAACCGTCTCGTTTTCCGGAAGCCACCCGCCCAAATCCCGGCAGACGGCGGCCATGTTCCGTGCATCCGGAACAGCGCCGGTCAGGTCGGACATCTCCCAGCCAAGACGTTTCCATTTCGCATGGTCGACGGTATTCATCCCCACGAACAGGCCGTAGCGGACGCCGCCGTCACCGGGAAGGGAAAGTTTCACGGCCGAGCCTTTCGACCCGCCCATCGCGCGCAATCCGATTCCGGATGCCGACGCGTTCGAGCGCAGTCCTCCGTTTGTCTCCGTTTTCCCGAAACGCGCGCCGATGCGGGCGTCCAACTCCGATGCGCGGGCGGACAGGCGGGCATCAAGCCGTTTCATTCTGCCTTCGAGGTCCGACATGTGTTTCTCCTTTATTTCTCCCGTGAGTCAAGTGCGTGGCGCCGCTGCTCGATACGGGCATCAAGCGCGGACAGAGCATCGCGAGCGGAAAGGACCGCGCCGCGTGAAGAGGAGCCGCCGCGGGCGGGCGGCGTAGCGGAGGAATGGACGACCGGACGGCATCCGGGCACAACAGGGGACTCCGCTGACGACGGAAAAGACATCCTTTTCCATAGCCCGAAATATCGGACAAGACACGCTCGTTCCGTCGTTCGCCGGGCTTTGCGCTCCTCTCGCGTTCCGGACGCGGCACCACGGTCGGTTGCACCAAGCGACGCGGTCCGATCTCCCCCGGATAGGGATCGAACGTCCTCCGCCAGTTCCGCCGCCTCGCGTCGGGACCGACGGAGGCGAAGGATCGTAGCGACAAGGAGAAAGGGGGCCAGAACGACTCCCACAATCGTGCAGAGGATGATCCGCCCCTGAAGCTTGAAAAGAGAAAGAAGAATGTCGGCGGGGGACGAAAAAGAGAAGCCGACTGGGCCCGCGTGCCGCCAAGCGACCAGAAAACCGACGAACCCGGCGATGGAAACGAACATCCCGAGACTGTCCGTGGCAAACGCCAAGATCGCGCCGGCGACAAAACCGATGGAAAGGAAGACCAGTCGCCGCTTCGCCGAACGGACCTCGAGTTCGGCCCCTTCAAGTAACTCTTGCGCAAGCCGTAGGTTGCAGTCGTGGCAGAGGGGCTTGTTTTCCCATACATAGAGGCTGGACACACCGCACGGACCGCAGAGACCCGCGCCACAGATGCCGCACGTCCGGACGGCTTCTAGATTGGGATGGGAGATGCAGTGCACGGACAGCTTCTCCTATTTGACGTAGGCGTCCACCGACTTGGCCTGGGCGAGCCAGTCGTCCAGAAGGGCGGAAAGCGCAGCGGCGTCCGCCTTGGCGGAAACAGGGACGAAGGGGACGGACACGCGATCAAGATGGATGCCGGCCCCGCCCTCGGCGAACGCGCCCTTGGGGGCCCGGGCGAGTTTCGCCTTCGCGGCCGCGACCGACTCGGCCGTGACCGGGCCGTCGAGCAGAACGGCGGCGACGCGAGTCTCGGACACCTCCTTCGCGCGTCCGAGAAGATCCTTCTTCTCGGACGTCTCGGTGACCTTGAGGACGAGCTTCCCGGTCGAACGGACGGTGGATACCTGATCGAGGTTCACGTAGCCGCCCTCAATCGGATACCAGTGCGACCGGCGGCCGCAGGGCGCGGCAACAAGACAAGCGAGGAGAATGACGACGGCGATGCCGAGGACGACCGGAACGGCCTTGCGGCAGGCGCAGGGGGAGGGCTTGCAGGAGTCGGTTTCTTTCGTTTCGTTCATGGCGGAATCTGGGTGGAAATCGGGAAAAAGATCAGCGGACGGCGCAACGGGAAAGAATCTCGCAAGAAAGGAGATTCCAAGTAATGCACGCGAGGACGACGGCAATCACGGCGGCAGCGCGGTCGGAAAATCCGTAGAAGAGCAGGCCGCCGGCCATGAGATCCGCGCCGACGAGTCCCGAGAGCAGCGCCGCCGAGGCGGCATTGGAGCGGGCGCGGCGGACACGAAAGGCGATCGGAGCCGACGCCCACGGAAGAAGGAGGGCGAAGATCAAGAAGATCCAGACGCGCGTCCGGATCGACGTCCGAACCGCGGCGCGCGCAACTGCCGTGCGCAGACGCGGGAACTCGCCCGCGAACGACTCGGACACGGTTTTGGCGCCGTTGCGCGTGTCGTAGGCCGAAACGGTGAGTACCGCCCGGCTCACGCCATTGGAGGTCGAGACGCTCCGCAATGATCCGTAAAACACCACGTCGATGCCGACCCGGGCACCGGGACGAAGATATTCGTCCACGCTCGTCGCCTCGTAGAGCGTTTTGCCGACCGAGCGGATAAAAGCCACGGCCGGGGACCCCTCCACGGGCGTCCAGCCCTCGTGCTCCGACAGTTCCGCCCGGAACGCCGCCGTCGCCTGGTCGGTCGGATCGTCGTGCAAGTGGACGACGGCGGCCTTCGCCGGTAGCGTACCATCGACGGCGGCAGCCTTCCCGACAGCCTGCGAGACGGCGTCTCGCACGGCCTTCTCCTGGTCCGGTGTTAGCGGCAACGGAGCGGGACTCAACCAAAACCAGATTTGGACGGCAAGAAACAGAACGACGAATCCGCCGAACCACAAGAACGGCCGCGCCGACAGAAACGGCAACGCGACGAAACGGGAGGCAAAAAGCAGATGCCCGGCAAAAAGCAACAAAGCGATGCCAAATAGGATCCACATGGCTTATTTCCCTTCGAGAATGCGCCGGACGCGTTCGCGGCCGGCGGAAAGTTTTTCGTCGACCTCGCGGCCGGCTGCGGCGGGCGCGCCGCCGATCTCGGCGGCGACCTCGGCGTCGGTCTGCCTGTCGAGCTCCTCCATCGAGGGGATGTAGTCCTCGAGCGACCCTTCGGCGCCGGCCATCTCCTTCTCGTAGAGCTTGTTCCAGAACTTGTCCGCGTCGAGCTGCTCCCCGAGAAGCTCCCGGGAGGCGTCGAAGACGTCCGCCACGCGCTCCGGATCGATCTTGACGACCTGGTTCACGGCGGCGAGGGCGGAGGCGAACTCGTTGTCGCTCTGCGCGGTCTCCATCTTCACCAGATACTGCTCGAAGACCCAGCGCTTCTGCTCGAGCTTCATCGCGAGCGTGAGCGCCGCGCGGTAGCTGATCAGCGCCCGGTTCGCGGCGGCCTTGTCGCCCGCCTTCTTGGCGGCGCGGACAGCCTCGAGGTTCCTCTGCGCCTCCTTTTCAAGGCGCTTCTGCTGCTCCTTGACGTTATCGACGGCGTTCTCGGCGTCGCGGAAGGCGTGGCGCCGCTCGCGGCGCGCTTCGCGCTCGCGGGCCTTCCGGGACATGAAAAGAGTGAAAAACGGCATGGCTAGGCTTCGGTGGGGCTTTCGGAAATCGGGGCGGACGGAGCCGGCGTCTCCGGGGAAGCCGGGACGGGCGTCGTGTCCGGAACGACGTTCCCGTCCGGCGCGTCGAAAGCGGCGAGTTCGTCGGCGAAGGCGTCGGCGTCGCCGCTCTCGCGGCGCTTGCCGGCCTTGTCGAGGTCGCGGACGGCACCGGCGATGTTCTCGGCGTCGGCGACAGCGTCCTCGATGTCGTCGGTGAGTTTGTCGATGTCGTCCTCCTTGAGCGTCTGCATGCCGAGGGCGATCTGCTCCAGGAGGCGGCCGCGGACGACGGTGAGCGCGTTCTCGTTCTCGAAGAAGGCGGTGAGCTGGCGCTCGTTCGCCTTGTATTCGGCGAGGAGGTTCCTGAGCTCCAGTTCGAGCATCTTCCTGCGGGCGGGCGGCGCGGCCTCGTAGACCTTCTTCTTCGCGCCGATCTCGGCGGCGAGCGCCGTATTGCGGTCGAAGAGGGGCTGGCGCCTCTCCTTGTTCGCGGCGAGCGAGGCGTCGAGGGATTTGAGCATCTCCTCGGGATCCTTCTCGTTGCGGATGCGGCGGACGAGGTCGCCGGCGAGTTTGCCGGCCCTGGCGGCGAATTCGCCGACGGAGGCGAGAATGCCGCGGAGGCGGGACGCGGGGAGCCTGGCTTTTGCGTCCCTCACGAGGGTTTCGTCGGAAGTGGGATGTTCGGTGGACATGGAATCGGATTCCCGCGGCCGGGATTCGGGGTTCGGGTTCCGGGATTCGCCGGACGACGCGTGCAGCGGGGCGGATTCGGAGCCTCCGTGCTCCGGGCAGCGCTTGTTCCACGTGGCGGCGTGGAGCGTGCAGAAGACGGCCTCGCAGCCCGGTTCGGAACACCGGGCCGCGACGGCGTATTTGTTGGGAAGTTCCTTCCCGCAGACGCAGCAGGCGGGCATGGGGGAGAACTCAGCGGACGCGCGTGACGGCCTTGAGGAAGACGACGGCGACGCAGAGCAGGACGACGGCGGCGACGGCGGCGCACCCGATCCCGATCCAGTTCCAGTCGTAGAACTCGACATACGACTGGATCGTGTCGCTCCAGAGAATGTCGTGCGTGTCGTTGCGCTCGATCGCGGCCTGGAAGTCCGTCGGCACGACGACCTTCGAAAAGAGCCTCCAGCCGGTGAAGGGGAACGTCACGCGCTCCTCCAGCCATCCGAGCTGGCGGACCGCGCCGTAGACGACCGCGTCGCCGGCGACGACGGGAATGTCGCGGAAGACGGCGCGGGCGCCTCCGAGGGAGGCGAGGTCAAGTTCCTTGGGCACGAGATCGGTCTGCACGATGGCGTCGCGGAGGATGTAGGTGCAGTAGCGGTCCTCGTCTCCGACGAGCGGGATCAGCACGACGGAACGGATGCCGGAAAGCTTGGGCTGGGCCTTGAGCGAGGCGACAAGGTTGGACGTGGCGTCGAACTTGAGCTGTTCGCGGACGGCGAGGGGCAGCTCCGAAATCCCTTTCGGGACGTCGGCGCCCGGCACGTACCAGCGCTTTGCGAAGAGGCCGCCCCAGAGGTGGGTCTTCGTCTTCACGTCGGTCGCGTGCAGTTCGAGCTCGACGAACACGCGGTTTTCGGTGACGTCGCTCGCGCGGACGACGCCGTAGACCAGCACGTCGGTCGCCTTGAGGGAGCCGATCTTCACGAGCGTCGCCGCGTCGAGAAGTCCGACGTTGCGCTCGTCGAAGGCCATCTCCTTCACGACCTCGTCCCACATCGGATCGGACTTGCCTTCGACGTAGGTCTTGCCGGCGTCGGTGACGGCGATCTTGACGAGACCGGAGACGACGTCGCCCTTGTCGCCGGAAAGCGGCAGGACGGAGACGGACGCGGACGCCGGGATGGCGGAGCCCCGGACGGATTCGGAAACGTCGGCCATGGCCGAGGCGAAGGCCTGGCGGACTTCGTCGGAAAAGGCGTCGGCCCCGGCCGCGCGGGCCGGCGCCGCGACGACGGCGGCACATGCGGCGAGCGCGGCGAAAGAAGTGCGGAGAATCGTGTTTTTCATGGTGTGTGCGGTCAGGTTTGGAAAGGTTTGGACGTTCGGTCGGGACGTGCGCGGCGCTAGCGCGCGAAGCGGAACTTGAACTTCGGTTCGCGGGCGACGATCGCGGGAATGATCCCCTCGGGAATGGCGTTGCGGTTGTAGAAGATGCGGAACGTCGCGCTGTCCGCGGCGGCGTCGACGGTCTCCGTCTCGCAGCGCATGACGCCGTTCATGCCGCGCACGACGGAGAGGAAGTCCCGGACGAAACCGGCCTCCTCGTCGTCCCAGCTGCGGATGCCGTAGACCTGGATCTGGACGGCGGAGAGGGGGAGCTGCGCGGGCGTCGCGTTGGCGACGAGCCAGTCGGCGAAATCGGGGCGGATCCGGTCGGAGAGCGCGACGGCGGCGCGTTCCTTTCCGAGCGTGGGCTCGGTGCGGGCGCGGACCGTCCCTTCGGCCAGGACGTTGCGGGTGGCGCTGTCGACGAGCCGCGCCGAAACGTCGCCGTCGAGCGTGTAGTATTCGCCGGCCGCCTCGTTGAAGACGGACTGGCGGACGGAGACGTCGAGCCCGAGATCGTCGGACCCTTCGGTCACGAGGTTGAACTTGCCGTCGCGCAGACACGTCACGGCCGTCTGGCGGACGCCTTCGGCGAACGCCTTGGACTCCTCGTCGGCCGCGTTCACGCGGAGGGCCAGCTTGAGGATCTCGGACTTCTCGGAAACGTGGTAGACGGCATCCGGTTCCGGAACGGAAACCGCGGGCGTGCGCGGACCGGGGGCGATCGGGCGCGTGACGCATCCCGTGGCGGCGACGGCCGCCACGGCGACGGGGAGGAGAAGTTTTTTCATTGTCATGTTGTGTTGGTCTGGGGTTGAGGTTGATCGGTGGAAAAGGGGGAGAACCGGTGCCGGTCAGGCGACGGAACAGGAGGTCGTCCCGGGAAGGACCCCGCCGGAAAGGAACGGAAAGCGCTCGGGCCGCGAACCGGGCCGGATGAAATAGAGACGCCCGCGGCGGCAGGCCACGGCAAGACCGCTGTTCGTGCCGAGATAGCGGTCCAGCGAGGCTTCGCCCCACACGACGAGCGTCGCGCGGCGGGGCGAATCGGACGAAGTGGCGAGGATCGACGCAAGGGCCCCCCGCTGGTCGGTTCCGCCGGCGGGGGCGCCGGAGCCGTGCGTTTCGAGCTTGAGGTCGAACGCCCCGCCGGGAACCGCGTACGGGGCGGGACGCACGACGAGCGTGGCGCCGGGGCGGACCGGAAGGCCCGAATCCGGCAGCGAACGGCCGTCGACCTCCGTGCCGTTCGTCGAGGGGAGCCACGAACCGTCGGCGCCCGGGCCGCCGTCGAAAAGGGAGTACGACGCGCCGCCGCGGTCGGCCTTCAGCGTGAAATGCACGCCGGAAAGGAACCGGGACCGGGCTTCGTCCTCCGCGCCGGCGCCGGATTCCGGGCGAAGCCGGACCGCGGCGCGCCTCGACGACCGCCCGAACGTCAGCACGTCGGAACCGGGAACGAGGACGAGTTCCGAATAGGGACCGCCGGCGCAGCGCAGGATCGCGGATTCGCGGGAGACCGGCCCCGGCGCGAAAGCGACCGGACGGTAGACTCCCCGGCGCGAAAGGACCTCGCGCTGGTCGTTCCAATCGTCGGAACGGGAGCCGCGGAGCGCGGACAGGTTCAGGTCGTCGTTCCGGACGATCCCGGTGTTGTTTTCCACGCGGATCGTCAGGCTCCCCGCTCCCTGCACGGAATATCGGCGCGCCGGAAGCACGGCGTGCTCGGGAACGCGCGCGGCGTCGAACGTCTCGCGGGAACCGCCGGACAGTTCCGCCCCGGCCCGGAGCGAAACCGACACGCATCCTGCCGCCGCGGGCCGGTAGTCGACGGTCGCCTCGCGGCGCTCGCCGCGGCGCAGGTCCGCCAGCCGGACGATGCGGGCCTCGGATCCGTCCACCGCCACCGAGATCGCCAGTTCGCGCAAATCGCAGCGCGCGGCCACGCGGAAGGCGAACACGCCGGAACAACCCTCGACGAACGTCCTCGCGTCGTCCCACTCGAGTTCGAACGGAAATTCGTCCGCTTCGGCCGCGGAAACCGGGAAGGCAACGGGCGTCCGGGCGGGAGCCGAAAAGGCCGGCGGCGCCGGAACCGCATTCCGGAAGGACGCGGACGGCGGAAGGGACGGAACCGATCCGGCCGGGGGCGGAACGGGCGCGGCACCCTCTCCCGCCACCGCCGCGCCGGCGGTGGGCAGCTCCGCGCCGCAATTCTCGCAGAACGCCGCGCCGGGACCGGCGGGCATTCCGCAAGAGGGGCAGATCTGGCGGGAAGGGGACATGGGTCACTTGATGATCTGCTGCGTGGCGGGCGGCGGCGGGGCGTCGGGCCGCTCCGCGGCCTTGGCCATGACGCCGGCCAGCGTGGCGAGCAGGCGCTCGTCCTTGGCGCTGTTGTCGCCGGCGAGTTTCTTGATTTCCTCGACGAGGCGGGTCATCGCGTCTTTTTCGCTCGCGGTCTTGGCGGCGAGGGCGTTCGCGGCGGCGTCGCTCGTCGCGGCGGCCTGGCCGAGCAGCTGGTCGGCGCTCATGGACTTCTGGACGTTCACCTTGGCCAGTTCGACGAGCGCGCGCATCTTCTCGGGATCGTCGGCCGTGGCGACGAGCGCCTCGATCGAAGCGCCCTTCGCGTTGGCGAACTCCTGGGCGCGCGCCTTCATCTTCGTTTCGTCGATGTCACGGTCGATCTCGCGCAGACCCTTGAGGCGTTCGATTTCGGCGGCGTTCTTCGCGGCGGCGGCGGCGGCCTCCGCTTCGCCGAGGCGGCGGACGCGGTCGGCTTCGGCGTCGGTCTGCGCGCTGGCGGTCGTGCGGGTGCGGTAGGCCTCGAGGTCGATCTTGCCCGTTTCGACCCGGTTCGCGATTTCGGACTCGCGGGCCTGGATCTTGAGGAGCTCCTCCTGTCCGAGCTCGTCCTTGAGCATGGCCTCGACCGTGTAGGCGCGGAGCTTCTCCTTGAGCGCGAGGTCGTGGTCGGTGTCCTTGAGCTCGGCTTCCATCTCGGCGGCGCGCGCGGCGATCCGGGAGGAAAGCTCGTAATTCGCCTCCTGGACGGAAATCTGGTTCTGCTTGGCCATCCGCACGAGCTTGAGCTCGGCGTCTCGCTCCGCGCCGGAAATTTCCTTCTCCTGCGCGAGCTGGTCGACGTATTCGGCCAGGTCGAATTCGCTCTTGGCCGCGTCCATCTTGCCGCCGTTCCCGGCGTCGCGCTCGGCCTGGTCGAGTTCGCGGTTGCGGACGGCGTCTTCGTTGAGCAGTTCGCGGGTCTTCCAGGCGAACTCCAGCTCGCGGCGCTTTCCGGCGAGCTCTGCGTTCGCGGCCTCGACCTCGCGGTACTTCGGCGAATCGAAATCGGCGGCGCCGACGCGCACGACTTCGACGCCCCACGCCTTCATCGTCTCGCCGGCGGCCTTGCGGAGCGAAGCTTCGAACTGTTCGCGGCGGGCCGGATCCTTCACCAGGTCCTCCACCGTCGACGTGTTGCACAGGTTCCGGATGCCGTAGGCGAGCGTGGAGGCGAGGCTTTCCGACATCTCCGCGTAGGAGACGCTTCGGGCGTCCTTCATGAAATTGGCGATGAAATCGTCCGCGCGGGAACGGACGAACCGCAGCGTGAGTTCCGCGTAGACGGAGACGGGGAAACCGTCGGCCGTGGCGAGGCCCTCCGCCATCCGGAGCGGAACCACGAACTCGCCGGCGTCGACGAGCACGACCGAGCGCGGCGGCGGATTGCCGAACCAGTTGATGGCGCGGAGCGTCCCGTCCGGCTCGTGGCGGCCGGGACCGAGCACCCTGCTTTCGCGGCCAGCGTCGAGCAGGACGGCGGCGGTGCCTTCCTGGACCTGGACGCCGTTCTTGAGCATGTTTTCGACTTCGCCGACTTCGAAGCGCTCGGCGAAAATCCCTTCGGCGCGGTTCCACACGCCACCTTCGAGGTTCGTCCGGGTCTCCGGATGCAAGGCGTGGTTGCAGTTCCAGCAGTGGGTCATTTCGTTGCCGACCCACTTGCCGCAGGACGGGCATTTCACCCACCCCTTGGGGGCGGGCGCGCCGCACTTGGAACAGAAGCGCGCCTTCTTCTTCACGCTGTGGCCGCAGACGCCCCAGCCGTGCTTGGCGAGAACCGCCTTTTTGGAACGGAAGGCGCCGGTTTCCTCGCGAAGGACTTTCTGCGCCTCGGCGAGTTCGTCGCCCGCGAGGTGGCGGCCCGTGGCGAGCGAAACGATCGCCGTGCATTTGTCGGAAAAGAGTCCCATGGTCTTTGTCCTTGTTTCTTGGTCTTGCTGTGTAAGCGTCCGACGGTCCGTCGGTCGATCGGCCGCCGTGGATTACTTGGGTTGGTGGTCTTTGCAGAAGCGGACTTTGCGGCGGGTCCAGCAGTCGTTGCAAATGACGGCCTCGCACCCGTCTTCGGTGCACACGTGCTTGAGCGAAAGGTCGCTCGCGTAGTGTTCGCCGCAGAAGGAGCAGTCGCCGCCGCGGGAAGACGCGGCCTTGTTGCGTTGCAGATATTCGTCGAGGTCGGCGGCCGACACGCGGTAAAGCTTTCCGAGCCGGACCGCCGGCAACGCACCGGAACGGACCAGCTTGTAGATCAGCTGGTAGGTTACGCCCAGTTTGTCGGCGACATCTTCGAGACTCAAGTATTCTTTATCGGTAGGCATGGCAGGTTGTCTGAAATGCGGTTTGTGCGTTTCAACGCCGATAAGACTATAATAAGATATTTTTGTTGTCAAGAGGTATTTTTTTATTTTATTAAAAAATTTTTCTTTATACCTATTTATGTTTGTTTATTTTTTCAATTCCTCTTCACCGGGGAACGAGCGCAACGCGGAAACCCACGTTGTCGAACCGCGCGGTACGCGGCAGTTTCATCCGACTGGCGCTTCGGGCCAGCGCGGCCGAATGGGCCCACGAACCGCCTCGGACGACGCGATCGCGGCCGACGCCGGCGACCACGGGATCGGATGAGGGCTTGTTGCCGAGCGACGGCGTCCACTCATCCGCGCACCATTCCCAGACGCCTCCGTTCATGTCGTAGAGCCCCCAGTCGTTGGGACGCTTGCCGCGCACGGGATGCGGCGCTCCGCCGCTGTTGCCGGCATACCATCCCATGTCCTCGATGCGGCCCGTTCCTCCGTAGGGCGCGGACGAACCGGCGCGGCAGGCGTATTCCCACTGGGCTTCCGTCGGGAGCCGCCACTCGTAGCCGTGTACCGGATGGTCGCGGTTGAGACGGGCGAAAAACGATTCGCAGTCGTCCCACGAAAGGCCGGTCGCGGGGCAATCGTCGGATTCTCCGTCGCGGCAATTCGGATCCGGCGGCGGCTCCGTGCCGGTCACGGCGCGCCATTTGCCGCGCGTGACGGGCGCGGCCGCGAGCTGGAACGGAGACATCGACACCTCGTGGAGACTTTCGCCGGGACGGCGCCCCGGTTCGGAATGCGGGCTTCCCATCAGGAAAGAGCCGGGCGGCAGGTCGGCCATGTCGAACGAAAGACCGTCCCCGAGATCGACCGGCGTGACGACCGGCTTGCGGACCTGGCGCTCCGTCCGCGGACCGGTTCCGGCGGAGAGTCCTCCCGAAAAAGCCGGTGCGGAAGCGGGGGTTTCCGCGTCGTCCTCCGGAGCGAAAAACGACTCGGGCAGCAAGTGCAGCCGGTCGAGAACCGCGCGGAAACGCGGCGATCGGTCGGCACCGGCGCAGGCGGCGCGGCGCGCCGCGTCCGCCGCGGCGCCGCAACACGAGCGCAGGAACGGAACGACGTAGGAAAGCGACCGAAGGAACGAATCGCGGAGCGAGCCGGAACCGGAACCCGACGACGGAGTCGCGCGCCCGGAAAACGCCGCGACGAACGCCGCGCACGACGGAAACCGGTCGCCCGGCGCCTTCGCGAGGGCCTTGCGCAGCGCCCGGTTCTGCGAAGAAGAGAGCGAGCGGACCGAAAGCGGCGGACGCCGCTTCACGGCGTCGAGCATGAGTTCGACGTCCCCGGTCCGGAACACGCCCTCGAACGGAACGGCGCCCGAAACGAGTTCGTACAGCATGACGGCGAGCGCGTACTGGTCGGTGCGCCCGTTCTGGTCGTCGCCCGTCCACTGCTCCGGCGCCATGTACGGACGGGTGCCCGAGGTGTCGCGCACCTCGCCCGCGCCCCGGGGATTGATCGAAGAGCGGATTTCCGCCGCAAGACCGAAATCGAGAACCTGCGCGTCGATCCGGCCACGGTCTTCGGAAACGACGACGTTGGCGGGTTTCACGTCGCGGTGGATCACGCGCTGCGCGTGGGCGTAATCGAGCGCGTCGGCGACCTGACGGCAGATTTCCGCCGCTTTGTCGACCGGAACGCGCTTGCCGGGAAAGGCGGACCGCCAGGCGGAGAGCGTCGATCCCGGCGCGTAGCTCATCACCATCACCGGATCGCCGGAAGCGAGACGCAGGTCCTTGCGGGCCTCTTCCGTGAAATACTGCACGTCGTGCGCCAGATGGATCACCATCGCGTCGGCGATGTGCGGATGGTGGAGTTTCTGGACGATCGCGAAGTTTTCCTTCAGCCTCCGCATTTCCTCCGGGTTCTGCTTGAGCGCCGGATGGATGGTCTTGAGCGCGTACTTGACGTGCGAAAACGAATCTTCGGCGAGATACACGACGCCGAAGCCGCCGCCGCCGATCTTGCGCTTGAGGACGTACTGGTCGATCGTCCCGAGCGTGCCGGGGGCGTTCGGTCCGGGAATCGTGACCGGTTCGCTCGCGGGACCGGAATTGTCGAAAAGATCTTGCCCGTCGCTCATTTTCCGTCCTCCTTTCCGGCCGTGCCGTTTTCCTTTTCCGAATCCCGGATCATCACGCGGAATTTTTCGAACTCCTCCTCGGAAAGCGGTTTCGAGCGTTCCAGCAACTGCGAACTGCACAGAAGCGCCCGCAACAGTTCTTCGCGCCGGGCCTGCGGCGTCGGCGCGCGGCGCACCGTCGCACGGAAGTCGTTGCACTCGGCGCACCCCGGGCACAATTCGACGTGACGGGCCACGCGCTCGAGTGTCGAAGCGGCGGTGTCGGATCTGGGTTCGGCACGCCCGTACCACAGTTTCGTCGCTTCTCCGAACGAGAACGCGCCTCCCCTGGGATCGTCGTCGGCCACGGCTTTGCGGAACGGTTCGACCCAGCTCGGAAGTTTGAACGCGAGGCGGCGCCGTTCGAACGAACACGTCCGTTTCGCGTCGGACTTCTTGGAATCGGACTCGACGACGTCCTTGCCGAATGTCGCCTGCTCGCTCGCCTTCCATCCGGAGAGGACTTCGAACGCTTCGGTCTTCGGATCGAGCCCGCGGCCAAGCGTTTTCGCGCGACGCGCGATGCACGACGCGCACCCGGCGCGACATTCGGAAAAATGTGCGACCATGCCGAGAAGCGCGTCGAGCGTCTCTTCGTCTCCGGCTTCTGGCCGTTCCGGCATCCGCAACGCGAACAGCGCCGAGAGCCGGTCCCTCGTGGCGGTTTTCTTTTGTTGCGCAATTTCCCCGGATCGATTGCTCTTTGCCCCCCAACCGACGATTGCCACCAGTCTTTCGTGGGCAGTTTCGATTTCCGCCGCTTTCGGAAGAGGGGGTGGCGGCATCTTCGGTTTCGTGGACGACGTCACGGCCGTTTTCGGCTGCGCGGCCGGCTTTACGGACGGCTTCACGGCCGGAACGGCCGGTTTCGGCTGCGCAACCGGCTTTACGGCCGGTTCCGGTTCCACCGCCGGCTTCGGGGGCTCGGGAACCTTTTCGGGAAGTTCCACCGGAATTTCGAGAACTCCCGTGCCGCGGCGTGCGGCAAACGTGTCTCCGACGACCTTCTTTCCCGCCGGATCGTACGCAAAGAGGGGGAACGACTTCTCCTCGATCCTCGGGGAAACCGTTTCGGCCCACCGTTCTTCGAGATCGACCGTTTTCGTGAGCCCGGAAAGCACCACGACCTCCTTTTCTCCGGCGAAAACCGGAGAGTCGAGCCGGATCATCCCGTCCGTTCCGTTTTTCACGACGACCTTGGGCCATGGTTTGGCGTCGGGCCGCATGCGCGACTTGGAAAGGACCGAGACCGGATCGCTCGCGCTGCACATCGCCTTCACGAGAACGGTCGCCGGATCTTTCGCCTGCGCCTTGAAAGGCTGCCAACCCGGCGCCCGGAGTTCGATCCGGATCACGTCGCGGTGGGGTTCGATTTCGGCGAACGGACCGTCCGCCTCGTTCCGGCCGACGATCTCCGCCGGAACCGGAACCTTCGGATCGTCCGCGTACGAAACCAGGGCCGAAAGCCGGGCAAGCGCGTCGGGCGTCTCCCGGAACGTCTCGGGAAGAAGACCGCCGATGCCGAGCCGCGGCGGAGCTCGGCGCGCCCCGAAGGTCTCCTCGCCAAGCGCAAGCACGGCCGGCGAAGCCGCGACCGGATCCCACGCGGCCGACCCCGAACCGATCCGTTCGAAATCGCGGGCGCAGAGCCGGGGATCATCCGGTTCGGCCGTCCATTCCAATTTCCCGGCACTCCACGACCGGAAGGGGCCGATCTTCTTTTCCGCGCCGGCCGGCACGGAAACCGGTTTTCCGCCGCCGACCGAAACCGAAACGCCGACGCCGGTTTCGTTGCGGACGGAAACGCCCTGCCAAAGCGCCGGATTTCCGGCGACGAAAGCGTCGACGCCCGCGCGCCACGCCTCGCCGCCGTCCCGTTGGAACCGGCCGCTCCCGCGCAGGGCGCGCACTTCGCCCCGTACCGCGTCGGCGCCGCGCGCGGCGTCGCGCGCGAGGAGAGCGCGCCACCGTTCGATCAGCCGGTCGCGGGAAAGAACCCATGCGTTCGTGAAGCAAAGAACGTCCGGAGACCCCGCTCCCGGCGCGGCGGGAGCGGCCAGACGGAGTGAAAAATCCCTTTCACCCGCCGCCTGCGCCTTGCACACCTCGAAACGGACGCGGCCGGAAGGGTCCACGGCGTCGTCTCCGTCGCGCAGCAGGATGCTGGCGTCTCCGGGCTGCGCCGACCGGAGCGGCACCTCGCCGCCCCGGTCCCAAAGCACGTGGAAAGAGCCCGGACGGTCGCAGAAGACGCTCTCGGCCCACCGCAGCCACGCTTCCGCGTCGTCTTTCGACTTCACGTCGACGCTCGGCAGGAACACGTACGTCCCGCGCACGCCGGCCCGAAGGAGATGCGTCTCCGCCGACGGCGCGGCGGCGCCGGCGGCGGCGCACGCCGCCGCGAAGGCCGCCACGGCGGCCAGGCGCCCGATCTTCGAAAGGAAAGTCGTGTAGGTCATTTCAAAATGCGGCGCCCGCCGCCAATTCGCGAAAACGGGTTGGGATCAGGGATTGCCCTGAAGAAGGTTGAACACGTCGGTAGCTTTTTTTGACGGGGCGCGATTGCCCTCGTTCTGGCCCCGGTATTCTTCGTACAATACGGCGAAGACGGCGTCGGCGTCCGCTGGCTCGCCGTTCCGGGGCAGCGGGACTTCCGCATCGTGTGCCAATTTCCGGAACGGCGTGCAGTCCGGGCAATCGGGAACCGTGCAGAGGGAAAGGTGTTTCGCAATGTCGGCGACCGCCGCGTCGTCGCCGATTTTTTTGCGCACGTCGTCGGCGATTTGCCTGGGCGTCTTGTTGGAAAACGAATATTGCCCGTTGATCTCCGCGAACGTGCGAAGGACCGGCTTCAGCCGTGCCGTTTTGTCCGGCCACGGCAGCTTCTCCGGCTCCGGCGGCGGTGGAATGACGTGCAACACCGGCATCGGCGCGACGGCGATCGCATCGCCGCCGGGAACGAACGGATACTCGTTCGTGACGGTGTCGGCATACGCCGCGGACGATACGATGCGCAGGACGCAGCCCGCCCGCTGCAGATTACCGCGCTCCAATTCGAGCGTCATTTCGCAGTCGACGTCGAAGCCCGGCTTCCACGGGGGCGACCCGGGTTCCGCGACCACGGGATCGTAGAACAGCCCCGCCAGGACGTCGCGCCCGGCCCCGCCGTCGGAGACGATCGAGACCACGTTTGTCACGGACCGGTCTGGCGCGCCGCACCCGATCGAAATCGCGGGCCACGGCTTGAATTCGATCCGGCCGCGGCAGGAAACGGTTTCCCCGCGGCCCCACGCCGGCTTCTCCGGCACGAGAACGCACTCGCGCCAAAGGGTTCCGGCTTCGACGGTGAAGTTTTCGACCGGCCGGTGCGGCTCGATTTCGACGGACGCCCATCCGGAATCCCGTGCCGGTTCGACCGGCAGGACGAGTTTCTCGCCGTCCCGGTACTTCACGCTCACGAGCAGGGCTTCCGGCTTCGCGATTTCCGAACGGAGCAGCGGATGCCGGACGAGTTTCGGGTCGAAGAAGAGCCGGGGCCATGGCTTCTTCACGAGGAGATTCCGGTGGATGCGCACGATGGCGTCGGCGCGCGCGGTCTCGGACCACTCCACCGAAAACCCGGGCCCGGCGAACGCGTAGTCGTCCCGGCTTTCGCCCGTCGGACGAAACTCCCAATGCAGGGCCATGGCGTCGGGAAGGCGCGAAAACGCGTTCGTCCACGCTTCTCCCGGACGGAGCGTTTCGCGCTTGCCGCCGAACGACACCTCGACGGCGCCCGGGTCCCCGTTTTCGAACACCACTTTCGGCCACAGCGCCGCGCGGCGTCCGTCGCGAAGCCACGCGGAAACGCGCCGCTTCCAGGCGCCGCCTCCGGGCAGTCCGTACCGGCCGGAATCTTCGAGCTGGAACAGCTCGCGGCGGACGCGCGCGCGCCCCTCCGCCGTGCGGCAGAAGCCTTCCCAGCGCGAGCGGAGGGCGTCCCAGTCGTAAAGCCACACGTTCTGCCCGACGCACCGCTCCGGAAGAAGGACGCGGCTGCGGCGGCCCGGTTCGCCCGAAAGCCGGACGGAACCATACCCGGCCTCGTTCCCGGCCGCGAACGAAAACGCGTTCGTGACGACCCTCTCCGCAAGCGAAAGGACTTCGACGCCGCGCACGGCGGTTCCGGAGAGAATCCCCGCGGCCGCGAACGATTCGCCGACGCGGTCGAGGCGCACGCGCACGCCAGCACCGGATTCGGCCGTGTCGACGTCGCGTTCGCGGAGCGCGCCGCGCGCCGCGGCTTCGGTGCCCGAGAGCGTCCGCGCCACGAGACTCCGCCAGTGCGGAAGACGGCCGTCCCGGCCGTCCTCCCACACGAGGGACGATGGATCGTCCGGGACTTTCGCGGGAAGAAGAGTCACAACGCGCCCGCCGGGCACATACGCGCGGAAGAGATAGTCGTCCTCGACGGCCGCAAGGACCGCGGCGGAGGAGGCGAGCAGGAGGGAAAGAGCGAGAAAACGGCGCGCGTCCACGGCTAGACCTCCCATTCCGAGCGCAGCACCAAGAGAAAATCGCGGAGCGCCATGCGGCGCGCCCGCTGCAGCGCGAACAATCCGTCCACCACGGCGTCGGCGAGTTTCGGAGAAATTTCCGCCGCAAGGCGTTCGCGCAGCCAGTCGCGGTCCTCGGGCTTTTCCGGCCAGCGCCGCCGGGTTCGGTCGACGTCGTGGATTCCCCCGACGACGGCCTCGCAGAAAAGCAGACCGTAGACCCAGGCGTCCGACGCCGTGGAAAGATCGGCGAGGCACCGCCCGTCCGACGCCGGAGGAACCCACGGTCTCGTTCCGGCCATCTGGCCGCCAAGCGGGTTGAGAAGCGCCGACGCCGAACCGGAATGTTCGATCGCCGAGCCGAAATCGAGGAGCGTCACCGTGCCGTGCCGGCCGTCCCAGAAGACGTTCTGCGGTTTGAGGTCGTGGTGGCCGACGCCGCGGTCGTGGAGCTTCACGAGCGCTTCGCAAAGCGCGTGGAGGGCGGGTTTCGTCTGCCGGCCCAATCCGCCGCGCTCCGGCCACGGTTCGCCCCGCGCCACGCTCATCGCGTAATATTCCCACGTCCCGGAGCCGGGAACCGAGGTCTCCGCGGCGGGCACGAACACGGTCGGCACGACTTCCGTGCCGGCGAGCTTGCGCAGGATGTCGCTTTCGAATCGAAGCGCCGGAAAACGGGCGTCGCGGCGCATGCCGGCGCCGACCATGCGCTTGACGAACGCGGGCACCCACCGGCGTCCGCTCCGGAAAAGCGCGCGGTGCCCGGTCGCCGTGCCGCCGTCGAACGCCGCGCGTTCTTCGCAGACGAGGACCCCCGGCACGAGCGCGACGCCCTGCGGCACGCCCTTCTCGAACGCGAATGTGCCGTACGCCGAGCGCCGCCCCCGACGGAGCGCCGCAAGAAGGAACAGCGCCGCGGCCGCGGCCGCCACGGCGAAGCCCGACTTGCGCAGGATCCCGGACGGCACTTCGTCCGCGACGGCGCGGACGGCCTCGGCGAGCCCGCGCACGCCGGTTTCGCTTTCCGCGAAACCGCCGCCGGAGCCGGAAGGCGGCGCCGCGTCCAGGCCGGACGCGACGGACGGAACGCCCCGGTCCGGATGGTCGCCGCGGACCGGAACCGGGGGCACGGCGCCGGCCTTCGGCCGCACGTGCAGGTGCGTTCCCGAGGCAACGTCCCGATAATATCCTTCGCATCCGTCGCAAAACCCGATCCCGGGCGCAAGATCGCACGCATGGGGCGCCGGCACGTAGTCGCGGTGAGCCGAACACCAGACGAACTCGCCTTGAACGAACTCGCGGGCGAAGGCCGCCGCACCGGAAACGGCGACGGCAAGGAAAACGGGAAACGGAAACCGCATGGTCTGCTTTCCGGCTAGCGGGCGCCTTTGCCGCCATGGCGGCATTCCGAAGCCCAGTGAAACGGGGTCTCGCCCGCCGGAAGCGTGCCGTTTTCCCGGGCCGCCCAACAGCGGGCGCAAAGGCCGATGTCGGGCACGACCGACGCATCCGGGAGCGGCGGATGCGGGGAAACGGCGGATTCTCCCGACCGGTCGGCGGCGGAATCGCCGCCGAAACGGCCCGGAAGCGACAACGCCGCAGCCAAGACCCCGACCGCGACGCCCGCCGCCGCCGCACACGCCGCGACGCGAGCCGTATTGCCCCACCCGCTTTTCGGCGGCGCGGGCGCGCGCACCGGAGCGGGTCTCGGAACCGGTGCCTCCGGCTTCGGAACCGGAGCGGAAACGGCGGAAACCGGAACCGGGGCGGCGAGATCCGTCGCCGGCACCCGGAATCCGAGCATGGCCACCGTGGCGTTGTCCATGAGCGACGCCGCGTCGAGCTTGCGGGCATTTTCGAGCGAACGCCGGATGGCGAGCGCCGGAAGTTCGTGGAACGGCGCGCCGGACGAGAGGCAGATCTCCCGGAAATCGCCGGACGAAAAGATCGAGAGTTCGTTCTTTCCCTTTTTCTTCGAGAAAAAGCCGTCGGAACCGGCGAGAATCCAGCACGGCCCCTCCGCCGGAAGCGGAAATTCCTCGACGTCGAGGAGCGGAAAGTCCCCTTTCGGCTCCTTGCCGACGACGCGGATCGGGTTGTGGCCTTCCACGTTCGCGTTGTTCGGAGGCGCGTCGGGCACGATGCCCATGCAACGCCCGTCGCCGGTGAGCTTCATGACCTGGGAGTCGCCGACGTTGAGCGAAAACAGTTTCCAGCCCGCTTCGCCGAAGGACGGCGGCCCGTCGCGACGGGCCGCCCCCGCCGGCGGAAGGATCACGCCGCCGCAGAACGGCGCGGAGCCGCCCTTGAAACGCCCCCCCCCCCCCCCCCGGCGGGGGGCGGGCGCCCCGGCGCGGCGGCCCCCCCCCGCCGGCGGAAGGATCACGGCGCCGCAGAACGTCGCGTAGCCGCCTTTGAAACGCCCCCACGCCTCCTCGTGCAGGGCCTTCGTCCACGCGCGGAGCCAGACGTCGCGGGCCGCGGGATCGGAAAGTTCGGCGAGAGTCGAACGGCGCACGGCGGAGACGAACGCCTGCACGGCGAGGGCGGAGATCTTGAGACCTTCCTCGCTTCCGCCCGCGCCGTCGGAGACGACGGCCGCCCACGCGAGCGAACCATCCGACAGGAGAATGCGGCCCGCGTAGCCGCTGTCGTGGTTGCCGGGCCAGGTCCTGTCCTGCGGATTGTCGCCCTTCGCGGCGTACTTGTCGCGGCAGTCGGTCGCCCACGCGACCAGCGGTTCCGGCTCAGTTGCCATCGCCGGACGCCTCGACGAGTTCGAGTTCGTATCCGGGATTGAGCCGGACGCGGCCGCCGAGGGAAATCGGGGCGGAGTCGTTCTGCATCACGAGCTTCTTGCCGTCGACGAACGCGGGGTTGCGCGAGGAGTTGAGGAGCGTCACCGTGAACGCGCCGTTTGCGCCGCCGCGGTCGAACCGCACGTATTGGCGCGAGCACTGCGCCTTCTCCTTGCGCGTGATGGTGAGCAGCTCCACGAACGGCTCCTTCGCGTCGGTCGAGCTTCGGCCGACGACGAACGACTCCGGCACCCGGAGCGTGAAGCCCTCTCCTTCCGACTTCGGGCAGGCGACGACCTTCAGCGCGAAGGACGAAAGCGACCGGGCCGCGCCGCCGGGCCAGCCGAGATTGAGCGGGTCGGCGTTGCAGCCCTTCGGGCAGACGCCTTCCACCAGGATCGAGCCGCAGTCCGGGCACCGCACGATCGTGTGCCCGCGCGGGCATTCGCCGTCCACGAGCTCGCTGTTGCACGTCGGGCAGAATTCCTGCTCGCCGCCGACGCCGCATTTCGGACAGACGCCGTCCTTCATGATCGAGGAGCACTTGCTGCACCGGACGATCGTGTGCCCCGACGGGCACTCGCCGTCGACGAGGTCCGCGCCGCACGTCGGGCAGACCTCCTTTTCCGGCTTGGATTCCCCGCCGTCCTTTCCGCCGCGGCGCGCGATGGCGGAGACGAGGGCCGCGAAGCCCCTGCCGATCCGGGAAAAGAGAAGCACCACGTCGAGCGCCGCGAGGAGCGCGAAAAGAGCGACGAGCGCCGGATAGACGAGCGATTTCGGGTCGAACGGAGGAACGGACGCGGCCGGAGCCTCCGCCGCCGACGAAAGCGCCGGAGCAAGGGCGAGGAGCGTGGCGACGACCGCGGTCGCGCCGCCCGATCCGGCTCCGGTCGCCGGCGTTTCCGCCTCCGGAGCCGGCGTCTCCCCGCCTTCCGCCGCCGCAGCTCCGGCGGCGTGGTCGTGCGCGGGTTCCGCCGCGACGGCGCGGCGGCGCTTCCGGCGCGCGGGCTTGAGGACGAAAAAGACGACGAGCAGCACGAAATCCGCCGCCGCGACGACGGGCAGCGGGGCCTTCTCTTCGAGCGGAAGGAACGCGCGTTCCACGGCTTCGCCGAACGTTTCCCTGCGGTATCGCGCCACGAGACGGCGCGGGCCGTTCACCTTCTGCCCGGAAAAATCGCGTCCCTGGTCGTCGAACCAGCCGACGAACACGAGTCGCTTCTGCACGGGCGCTTCGGGGGCGAGGTCACCCGTGAAGACCTGCCCGTTCCGGAAACCGCGGGACGGAAGTTCGCCGCCGTTGGGCAGGACGAAGCGGACGACGTGGTCGGCGTCGCGCACCGCGTAAAGCGAAAGGTCGAAATCCAGTTTCTTCCCGAATCCGGTCCATTTTTCCCCGTCCGGCGCGGCGCTCCAGTACAGATAGTGGAACCCCGCCCGGTCCTCCGGCAGCGCGCGGGCGCTCAGGACCTCGGACGCGGGCACTTCGGTACGGTCCAGGACCGCTTCGTCGGCGTCGAACCACGTGACCGCGTGGACGATCTCCTCCCAGTACGGTTCGATGGCCATCGACTGGGAAACCGGAACGCTGCCGTCCACGCGCGTCTTCGTCGAATAATCCCGCCAGCCGGCCAGCCGTTTCCCCGCCGGCGCGGCGATGACGTTGGTGGCCAAGACGAACTTCGGATCGAGGAACACCTTGGCGAGCGTGGGATTCACGCCGCCTTCCACTTTGACCGGAAAGGTCGCGTCGGATCCCGCGACGCGCACCTCGTATCCGAACACGGCGTCGAGGTCGAGATCCCTGCCGACGGGTTCGCCCCACGCGGTGAATTCCCGGCCCGTGTTCCGCTCGCTCCACCCGAGAAACACGAAGCCGGGCCGCACGGGATCGTCGATCTTGTTGAGCGGATCGACGCCCTTCTTGAGCGAAAGTTCGCCGTCGGGGACGAGAAGGCCGGCGGAACGGAACCGGACCGCCACCCGCGGAAGCGCGCGGTCGGCGAGAAACGCCATGAGCTGCTTGGCGCCGGAAATGCCTTCCTGGCGCAAGTTGTTCGCGGCGATGATTCCCGGAAACGCGTCGACGCTTTCGCGGAACGAACCGATCTGGCTCTGGAGATTGTCCGCGGCGCGGGCGTCGGCGGCGGCGGAGTCGCGGCGCTTGGCGAGATTCTTGCGGAGCGATTCGACCTCCGTCTGCGTCCGTGCGACGCGCTCTTCGTAGACGTTCCGGACGCAGACCCAGTCGATGCCGTGGCCGCGGAGACGCCGCGCCTCGGCGAGCTTTCCGTCGAAGCGTTCCAGGTTTTCGTTGATCAAGGCGGAATCGGAATCGCCCTTGCGGCGCAGTTCCGTCCATCCTCCATCCGTCTCGACGAGCGCCTTCCAGGCGTCGTCGGCCTTCGCGACGCGGTCCACGATGTTGCTGAAGGCCTGCAGCACGGCGTTCACCCGCTCCGGATTGTTTTCGAGAATCGACGGGGAAATCTGGCTCTGGAGCCGGCGATAGTCATTTTCGATCCCGCGGTACTCGGCGAGCGATGCTTCCAGCCCCGCCTTCTTCTTGGCGAGCTCGTCCCACGCGCTTTTGGCGTTTTCGTACGCGCTCACCGCGTCATTGTAGCACGATTCGACCACGCCGGCCGTCGCGAGCAGGTTCGAGTACGTGTTCACGTGGTCGGCGCTCGGCATGAAACATCCGCACGGGCTCGCGGACGCGAAAACGGGAGAAAAACAGAGAAGGGCCGCGACACAGGCGGCGGCGGCCGGGAACGCGGAACGGGAGATGGTCTGGAATTTCATGTTGTTCTTTGCCTGTTTGGAATGGAAATGACGGACGGCGCGGGACCCGGCGGAAAGCCCGCCTGCGTCCTGCGCCGCGATCCGGCCTTTACCGGCCCCCCGGGGTGACGGCCCCGGCCCGGGCGAAAGGATGGACGTCCGATTGCATCTCGACCTCCGACTTCACCGCCTTGAGCTTCGCGTCGAGCGGGTGGTCGAGTACGGACACCGCCGGTTTCCAGTCGAGTTCGAACACGTCGGCGTGCTCGAGGATCTCGCGCCACGTTCCGCGGAAGTCCACGTCGTTGAGCGCGAGCGAGTCCATGTTGCCCATCGAGCGGGCCTCGCTCACGTTCATTTTCGTGTGGACGAACGCCGGATCGCCGAACACGCCCTGCTTGCTCTTGAGTTCCGGCGCGTCGACCGTGAAGGCAAGCGCGCGGTTGATGCGCCTTTCGTATTGGGGCGTCGTCAACACGCGCCAGCCGCCCGTAACCGGATCCTTCATCAGCGCGAACCCTTCTTTTCCGCCAGGATTGTATTCGGCGGCCTGTTGAGCGGAAATCTGGAGAATGAAATGCAGCAGTACCGCCTCTCCGTCCAACGTCAGAACTCCGTTCAACGACAACGAAACCGGAATCGGTTGCTCTCGCGTGCCAAACGCAGCGCCGTTGACGGTAAGATGGATGTTCCCCCCGGACGAAAGTCCGGTTCCGCCCTGAGCGAGTACGACTTCGCCAGCGTTGTTGAACGTCAGCGTGAGCTGGTTTCCGGTCGCCTCGATCGTGCCGATCTGGACTTGGCCGTTCGCAGTATCCGTCAAGTAGATGTCGCCGCCAGTGATGCTCTGCAGGTTCGGGGAGTTCACCTGAAACGCAGTGCCTGCCGCGCCGACGTTTCCGGCGAGAGTGAGCGAGCCGGCCGTCAGCGTACCGCCGCCGTTGACGAAGTTGGCGGCCTGGGCGTTGACGGCCCCCGACTGGAGGTTGCCGTTCAGGTTGAAGTTGTCGTTGACAACAAGCTGCCCGTTCTGGCCAATTGATCCCACCGTTCCGCCGGCGGTCGTGAACGAGCCGACCGTGCCGTTCACGGCGCCGGCCACGTTGAGCGTCCCGACGTTGGCCGCGCCGCCCACGTTGAAGGTCAGACTTCCGGCGGCCGTGTTGACGGCGGTGTAGGACCCGGCCTCGATCGTGGCGGCCCCGCCAACCTGAAGGGCGCCGAGCGCGACGGCGCCGCCCGGCGCGTTCAGGTCGGCCGTTCCGGCCTGCAGCGCGTTGCCGGCGCCCTGGATGCCGCCGGGCGCATTGATGGTCACGGCCGCGCCGCCGGCGTTCAGGTTGCCGTTCATGGCGTATGCGGACGTGTCCACCGTCATCGCACCCGTGTTGAGGGCGCCGTTCTGCTGAACGCCGCCGTTGGCGTTGAACCCGCCCTGCTGGCCGATCGAGCCAGCCTGGCCGCCGGAGGTCGTGAACAGGCCGCCCACCGTGCCGTTCAGGTCGCCGCCCACGGCGAGCGCCCCTACGTTGGCGGCACCCGCCACGTTGTCGAACGTGAGGTTGCCTCCGGTCTGCGTTGCGGCCGCCTGCAACGACGCGGCCTGTATCTGCGCATCGCCGCCCGCCGCGATGTTCGCCGTCACCGCGCCGGCGTTGTTCACGTCGAGAAGTCCGCCGGACGCGAGCGTACCCGCAGTCACCGTCGCGCCGTTGGCGTTGATCGTCGTGACGCCGCCCTGGCCGAGGTTCCCCGCGACGTTGATCGTGCCGCCGTTCTGCGCCGTGACGGTCGTCCCCGCCGCGCCGGTGATGGCGCTCGACGCGATGTTTCCCGCAACTGTGACTTCGACCGTCCCCGCCGTCGAGGCGAGGCCGTTCGCTGCGACGGTCCGGCCTCCCGCGGAGACCGAGGCGTTTCCGAAGACGAGATCGTGGTCCGAGGTCACGGTGAGATTGCCCGCCGACCGGATGCCGACGGTCTGCGCGCCCGTGGGAATCGTGTCGTCCGTGAGCGTCATCTCCGCGCCGCCCGTCTGGACGATCGCGAGCTGGTTCACGCCCTGGGCCACCGTTCCGTTGTTCGCGACCGTCGCGCCCTGGAGACCGACGTTCGAGGCCTGGACGGTGTTTCCGGCGTTGATGGTCGCCGCGCCGCCGTCCGAGACGATGACCGCGTTGCCGCCGGCCGTGAGGTTTCCGCCGACGGTCGCTCCCGCGCCGCCGATCACGGCCGCGTTGCCGGCCGTGGCCGTCACGGCCGCGACCTGCGCCTCCCCGGTTCCGGCGTTGATCGTGGCGTTGCGTCCCGCCTCGACCGCGCCAGCCGTCGTGTTCGCGCCGCCGGTGGCGGCGATCGACACGTCGCGGCCGGCCGTTACCGTCCCGCCCGTCGTCGCGGCACCACCCGTGGCGGTAATCGTGGCGTCGGAGTTCGCTCCGCTCGCCGTCACGTCGCCGTCCGTCGTCACGGACGCGCCGGAAAGGGCCGCGTTGCCGTTGTTGGCCGTGATGGCCTTCGTTTCCAGCGCGCCGCCGTTCGCGGTCGCCGTCACCGAGGCGCCCTGGACATCCGCTTCGAGTGTAGCGTTGCCGGCGGCCGTCGCCGTGACGGCGCCGCCCGCGGTGATTGCGGTCGTGACATCGAGCGACACGTCGCCGGCGCCCTCGTCCGGAGCGCCCGCCTGGAGTCGGACGTCGCCCGTCGTGTTACCGGCGACTGAAACCGCCAACTCGTCCGTGTCTTGGACGTTCACCTCCTGTTCAGCCGTGACGGCAAGCGTATCGAAGTCGTTGCCGCCCTGGCCGAGTTTGACGGAGCCGGCCGACGCTGTCGCCGACGATTCGCCGGTCGCCGTGACCGAACCGCCGCTCTGGTTGATGTCCTTGGCCTTCATTTCGAGTCCGACGGAGGAAAGAGAACCGCCCGTCTGCTCGATGGAACCATTCTCTGCCTTGAGCGTGGCCTTGCCTTCGGACGAAACGGTTCCGGCAAAGGAAATACCCTGCTTCAGGGCATCCGTCGATTCCCCGTTCGCCGTGACGTCAAGCGTCTTCGCCGCGGAAACCGTGCCGGCCAAATCGACCGAACCCGCCGACGTGATTTCAACTGCGTCGCCGGTGGACTCCAACTTTCCTCCCGCAAGCACCTGGACTCCGGCTGGCTTGGCGGCATCCGCAGTCAAGACGGCCTTCACGTCCGTGGCGGCGGTCGCCTTGCCTGTGGCGGTCACCGTTCCTGCAATGGAAACATATTCGTCCGCCTTGGCGTCGAACTCTTTGGCCGTCACGGTCGAGCCGGAAAGAATCTGCACGGAGCGGCCGCCGTCGAGCGTGACCTTTCCGGCGGTCGCCGTGATGGTCGCGGCGTCGGTGCCGTTGCCGACCTTCACGGACTTGCCAGTCTGTCCTGCGGCGTCCGGAGTGGTGGCCGTGAGCGTGACATTGCCTTCGGAGGATGTCGCCGTCCCGTAGAAGTTGATGTTGCCGGTGGTGGACGTGACGTCGATGTCCTTCTTCGCGTTAACGGATCCGAGCGTCCCGACCTCGGCGAACTTCGTCGCCGTGAGCGCGACGGCGGCGTCGGTGGACTCCACCTTGCCGCCAATGTCCATCTTGCCGGTCGTGGTGACGGAAACGGCGTCCTTGGCAAGAAGTTGCGCGTTCTTGTCTGCGGTTTCGCCCGCCTCCACAGTGAGCGATTTGAGCTTGCCGTCGGTTCCGAGCGTGAAGCCTCCGTCCCGGGCCTGGACGATGGCTCCCTTCCCGATCGTGAGGTCGATGCCGGAGTCGTTTCCGACCGCGAGATTCACGGTGTTTCCGACAAGGCCGTGCGCGGCCATGCTGTCATCGAGCGTCGCTTCGACCTTGACGGGCGAAACGGCCGGATCGACGACGTTTTGGGCGGAAACCGACGCCAGAATCTCTTCTGCCGGAACGTTGTTGAAAATCGCGAGTTTGCCCGAATCGCCTCCCGTCACCGTGACGTTGACGTCGCCGGACGTGCTTTCGAGCGCGAGGTTGTGCCCCGTGAACGTGAAGTTTTCGATCGTGTCCGAGGTCTTGAGCGCAAGGGTGTCGAGCGAAACGGTGTCTCCGGCGGAGACGTCGAACTTCGCCGCCTTGAAAATTTTCACGTCGGAAGCGGGGGTGTTGGCCGCGTCAAAGCGGCCACTCACGGTTCCCCCTGCGGCGACGACCAGCGTAGCGTCCGTCGCTCCGGACGTCTTGCCCATCGTGACGCGGTCGCCGGTTGCTCCGACCTCCACGTTGCCTCCGGCGTTCACGACGACCGTTCCGGCGACGAACTTCGCGCCGTCGGAGACCGCGACCTTGCCGTCGGCTCCCGTTCCGGTCGAGGCAAGCCCGATGCCTTCGCCGTCGGCGGTACTCGCCTTGAGCGTCGCCTCCTTCACTTCGACGCTCTTGCCCTTGGCGACGATGGAACCGGACGAAGCGTCAATCGTCGTCGCGGAGCCGGAAATCTGCAACGCCCCGGCCGACTTCACGAGAACGTCGCCGGTCTTGGCGGTAACGTTGCCGTCGATGGTCGTGGTGCCGGTTTCGCCGGTCACGTCAATCGTGACGTTCCTGCCCTTGACGGCTTTGCCGTTCTGGGTGAACGTGCCGCCTTGAAGCGCGAGATCGGCATCGTCCGCCGCATTGATGTCGCCAGAGAGCGCGAGCGACGTTTCGGCTTTGGCCGTGACAGCACCCGTGGACTCCACGCCGTCTAGCGTCAGGGTCTTCGTGTTGGCAAGCGTGACTTCGGCGACTTTGTTGTCGCCACCCGTGCCGAGTTTCACGGTCGTGGCGATGTCGGCCTGTGCTCCAGTGTCCTCCACGTCGCCGGCCTCGGTGACGGTAATCGACTTGGCGGTCGCGCCGTCGAGCGTGACCTTGCCGGCCTTGACGACCTCGATGGTGTTTCCGTCGTCCGTCCCGACATTCACCTGGAGGGTGAGGGCGGTCGTTCCGTCGGTCGTTCCGTCATAGATCGACACGGCCCCCGCCTTACCGGCAATCGTCGAAACGTCATTCCCCTCCGTCGAGGTCAGAGTGTAAACGTTTGCGGATGGAGCGTTGCCGGCGAGCGTGAGCGTGTTGGCGAGGACCTTGCCGTGGCCATTCTGCGTCGCGCCGCCCTGTAGCGTGACGTTCTGTCCAGCCGCGCCGATGGTCGCGTTCGCGGCAAACTGGTTTTGTACTACCTTGCCGGTAATCGTGATGCCGTTCGCGGCGGTTTTGGCCGAAGCCGAGGCGTATGCGCCGGACTTCTGCGAATCAACCGCATCGCCCTGCGTGAAATTGGCGTTGATCGTGTCGGCGTTGATTGTGGCATGCGCACCCGCCGTGCTGGCCGTGCCGGCGTAGGTCTGCTCGACGACTGAGGCCGTGATGCTGTCGGCCCTGATCGTCCCCGCGCCATCCTGAGTGAAAGTGTGCGTCCCGGCGTCGATTTCGCCTGCGGTGATGTCGCCCGCGGCATTCGCGTTCGCGTCGAGCGTCAACTTGCCGGTGCCAAGGTTGATTTTCCCGGCGTTCTGGTCGAGTGCGCCGGTGATCTCCACGTTGCCTACGCCGTTCTCACCTGTGCCATTGATTGTGCCGCCATTCTGGGTGACCGCGCCGTCAAGTTTCTTCGCTTTAATGGTCCCGGCATTGGCCGTCTGCTCAATCAACGCGGCCTTGATGCCGTTGTCTTCAGAAACCTGGATCGTCCCCGCGCCGGTTTGCTTGAACTCCTTGCCGTCCGCGTCGATTTCGGATACGGTGACGCTGGATTCGACATCGGTATTGCTCTTGAGTGTGAGTTTCCCGGCAGCAGCGTTGTTCGCGGCCGAAAGACCTTGCGAAAGCGTGATCTTGTTCGCGCCGGCGTCGAGTGTCGCCGTCCCGGAAACCGTGGTGGCGGCAGACTGCGTGATGTCGCCGTCCGCCTTCGCATCGAGAGAAGCGACGTTCAATGCACCGAGATCGAGCGCTGTCGAAGTCTTGAGATTGACAGCGCCGCCATTGCCGGAAACCTTCTGGAACGCATTGACATTGGAGTCGTCATCGCGGTTGAGCGCCACGTCGAGGGCCGTCCCGTCATCCTTGGCGGCATGCACCACGAGATTCTTCGCGGCGACGCCAGCTCCTGTGCCTTGATAGATGCCGGTCGTGGGAAGACCCTGTCCAAACGCCCCATGGCTTGTCAGCGTAATCGTCCCATTGTCGTCATCCGTTGCGGAAACAACGGCATGGGCGGGATCCACGGTCCTCTTGTCAAGGAAAATGTATCCCTCGTCGCCAAGAGCCTCAAGCGAGACGTTCTTTCCGGAAACGTTATGTCCGCCGCAAATTCGAATGGCACCGTTGTTCACGATTTTGACATCGCCGTCCGTGGCCGTAGCGCCAAGCGTCTTGCCATTCTCCGTGCCTATGTTGTTGTCCGTCCGCGTCAACGTGATCGAAGTTCCGGAGAATGACGCGCCGTCGCTGCCAGTTACCGTAATTCCGCCGGTCTGCGTTATCGCGCCGCCGGCGGTCACGTCGAGGGAAGACGCCGTGAGGGCGCCGAGCTGGATGGCACCCGAGTTGTTGACCGTCACCGCACCGGCCGTGCCTTGCAAAGTGTTGGCGGAAAGGCTGTTGAGCGTGATGGCCGACGAGCCGGCATCAAGCGCCAACGTTCCGGCCGTCACGGACGTGTCGGAAAGCCCCGCATTGCCAGTCAGCGTAAGCGTGTTCGCGCCAGCATCGACCGACGTGGCCGTGATCGTCCCGGCGCCGGCCGTAGCATCGCTTTCCAGCGTGAGCGTCGTCGCCTTCACGTCGCCGAGCGCCAGCGCCGTGCCGGCGGCGTTGCGGAGCGTGACGGTGCCGGCCGTCGCCGCGTCGGCGTTGACGGCGATGGTTCCGACCATCTGGTTGCCCGCATGGGCGAGCGAAACGTTGTTACCGTCCGCCTTGACCG
>ODAI011598972.1_pt1 | contig 33650 bp, 27 predicted proteins | sample 1539321 | NCBI WGS metagenome assembly ODAI01 (sample SAMN02144231, study PRJEB22623) | gut metagenome | biome: sheep rumen | host: Ovis aries | place: New Zealand
ATCGCGGACCGCAGAGTGCAGGACTAGGATGTACATCCTGCAGTGCCTATGTATTCTCAACCAACGTAGTTCGCCTTTCGGCAAACTTAGGCTAGTCACCCAAGACTTTCACAAGCCTTCGCCTTCAGGCGGGGGTGGTTGACCCTGTCATTACAAGCATGTAGCCACCGGAGACCACTTGTCTTGCACCATATCCGGATAGGCCAAGGCTTAATCACTTGCCAGGTTCAGCAAAAAGCTCACTCACACTTTGTGCGGTTGTCAGTTCTCCGCGTTTACCGGCGGCATTGTTCAAGATACATCTGCATCGCTTCATCTTGCGCGAGCCAAAAATCCACTACCCAACCTTCGATCCTCTCGCGGCTCGTCCGGTTGAAAAGCTGCTTCTTTCCGTAAGACTCGAAATCGCCGACTATCACGTCATCTGCGGATGGAGTCGGTCCTTCAGCATGCTCAACCAAGGCAAACCCGTCGCTGCTTTGCAGGATGTAGTAGTCGCAACCAGTCTCGATGTATACGACCTCGCCCTTGGCGGCCACTGAAACAGGGGAAGCCAGAAGGCAGGCAATCAGCGGCAATAGAGTCAAAGACGATTTCATCTTGCACTGCTTCAGCTAGCGGCGGCGCCCAAAGATGGCGGAGCCGACCGGCAGCGGCTAAGGCAACGCCGCTAAAACGCGTCGATGAGCGCCATCGTTCCCCACAAGGCACTCACTCTCAGCTCAACCGCCTAAGCTTTTGAGGTTGCTGGTGTCGTATTGAATGGCGCGTTCGCCCGGGCAATGAACCCGTCAGCCGTTTCCAAGGCTTTATCCTTCACAGCCATGAACGCCTCCACCACCTGCGGGTCGAAGTGCTTGCCGCTTTCCTGCTGAATGATGCCAAGCGCCTTCTCGTAGGGGAATCCTTCCTTGTAGCTGCGCCGAGAAACCAGAGCGTCAAACACGTCGGCCACGGCCATCACCCTGGCCGAAAGCGGAATATCCTCACCCGCAAGACCGCTTGGATAGCCCTTGCCGTTCCATTTTTCGTGGTGATACATGGCCAGGTTCTTCGCTTCTGCCAGATAGTTCGACTCGGGCATCAGCTCGATGATGGTATCGATGATCTTTCCGCCGTGCGTCGTATGGGTCTTCATGACTTCGAACTCTTCGTCCGTGAGCTTGCCCGGCTTGTTGAGGATCATATCCGGCTCATGGATCTTGCCAACATCGTGCAAGGGAGCCGCCTGAACCACGCTGTTGATGTATTCGTCCGTCAGCTTGTCGGCGTACACGCCTCGCCTTCTCATCTCTTCAAGAATCAGGCTGACATACTTGGCCGTCTTGCGAATATGCTGGCCGGTATTCTCATCCCTGTTCTCAACGAGCTCGGCAATCGTCACGAGCAAGTTCTCGTGCATCTTCTGGATTGTCGCGTTCTTCTGGTTGATGTCCTTGATATACCGGACGCTGTCCCCGGTCATCTTGACGAACGAGCGGTACAGATTCTCCAACTCGTCTCCCGTCCTGATATTGAGCCTGGCGATCTTGGAAAGGTTCTCCTCCATGCTCTTTTCGTTATCAAAGACAAACCGCCCCGTGGTTTCCGCCATGCGGTTGATCGGATGAATCATCTTGCGCGCCCAAATGGCGGCAGGAATCAGAATGAACAGCATGACAAGGGAGAAAAACTGCGCCAGCGTGTTGAAAAACCGCTTGGAATCTTTGCGCAGGTCGTTCATGGAAATATCCACGGCTGCGTAGCACTGGGTCACACCCTTGCTGTCATGCACCGGCGTGTAAACCGTGAGAAGCCACCCGTAGGTGTCATCCGAAATGACGGGTTCGATCTTCTCGCCCTTCAACAATGCCGGCAGGTATTCCTTGAAGGAATCATCGAACTTGACGATGGAGCCGGGCTGGCTCTGGGCATCTTCCGAGGTATCCAGGTCAAAGACGACCTGGCAACCCTGAGGAAGCATCTTGTAGACATAGACGTATTCAATATTGGGGGAACTGCTCTTGATGATCTCAAGCTTGCGTCTTGTCATCAAATAGCCTTCAGCGTCAGTCCCCTCCTTGATGAACGAGGAGACGCGGTCGGCGTCAATAACGCTGGCTACAAGAGCGGAAGTCGCCACACCGAGCTGCTTGTGCTGCGCGATGGTCGCATCTTCATAGAAACGATAGCTCACTAGTGCCGAAATCACTCCGAACAGCGCGAGCGCTCCAAATATCAAGGCCAGAATCTTCGTCTGGATTGAAAAGGATATCTTTCGTTTTCCTTTTTTCACAAGCAACCTCTCTATAGGCAGCCCTGCTTTCATTGTGCGCGCACGGAGACTCCCTTACCGCCAAAGACCTCTTTTGACGGGGTTTCTTCCGCCATTCGGCGCATGACTTGTGTTTGTTATTCTTGCACTTTTCATTTCGTTCCACAATAGCCAAACGAACACGCTTGCCTCATTTCAGCGCGCCAAAGCGTTCATCAGCGCCATGCAAGGCGGCAGCTAAGATGTTTTCCTGATAGCCGGAAGCGGACCACCAATCAAGCCGCTGGCGGGACGATCGGTTTTCGGAAACGGTTTGTTGCAAGTTTTTCATTGCCGGGACAAGAAAGATCCGACACGGCCACCAGCCCTATCTATAATCGCCCGATCACGAAAAACCACTACTTATACGCAAGACTTACCCATGGATTCCAATATCTTCACCTCCTACGTCCTGAACAACGGCGTTCCTGTCGACAATCGCCTAGCCGTTGCTCCGCTCACTCTTTTCAGTTCCAATGCGGACGGCTCGATCAATGAGGCCGAAGCCAAATTCCTCGACACGCGCGCCGAGAACATCGGTCTTTACATTCTGGGGGCAACCCTGGTGCAGGAAGACGGCCTGACGTTCCCCTGCCAGCCGCGCGCCATCAGCGAAGCGGATCTGCCCTCTCTTGCCGAGCGTGCCAGAATCGTCAAGTCGCACGGCGCCAAGGCGATCCTTCAGATCCACCACGGCGGAATCAAGGCTTCCGCGGCACTCTCTGGCACGATGGCAGTCGGCCCGAGCGCCGCTGACGGCGTGCACGAGATGACCGAACAGGAAATCGAAGCGCTTGTCGCGGCCTTTGCCCGGGCCACCGAGTACGCAATCCGATCGGGCCACGACGGAGTCGAGATTCACGGCGCGAACGGCTTTGTTCTGCAGCAATTCTTCTCCGCGCACACGAACCGCCGCACGGATCAGTATGGCGGCTCCGTGGCAAACCGCATGCGCTTTGCCCTCGCTGTCACCGATGCGGTCTGCAAGGTTCGCGAGAAGCTGAACCGCACGGACTTCATCATCGGCTATCGGCTTTCGCCCGAGGAGCCCGAGGAGGACGGCATCACTATGACCGAGACGCTTGCGCTTGTCGAGGCGCTTTGCCAAAGGCCGCTCCAGTACCTGCATGTCTCTCAGAAGGACTTTTCCCAGGCTGCCCGCCGCGGCACGGGTTCGGGCCAGGCGCGCCTTGCGCTCATCCACGAGAAGATTGCAGGACGCATGGCCCTTGTCGGCGTCGGAGGTCTGGTTACGGGAGAGGATCTTGACAATGCGCTCAAGTCAGGACTCTGTGAATTTGCCGCTGTCGGCAAGTCCATCATGATGAATCCCCGGCTTGGCACGCTGCTCCTCAAGGACAAGAACGCCCGCGTTGAGAGCGCTCTTGATCTGGGCAGAGCTGACCACTACGCCATTCCGGATCCCCTCTGGGCCATGTGCAGGCAGGCCCAGGGTTGGCTCCCGCCCGTAAAATCCTAACAAATCAGCAATCTACAGGCGCAAGACCGCAGTTTTCTCCCTGCGGTCTTTTCTTGATTTTCAACAATATCTGCAAATCTTAATTTGTTGATTGAGAGAATTTCGATGTAACTCGAATTTCGATTTCAACATTTATGAAAAGCGCGTTTTTGTACTGCACTCCTCTGAAATTAATTTTTCTTACTCTAGGAAGCGAAGCAGAAACCGCCCGCTTTCGATGCCGCCTGTGGGCGCGGCGCCCTCGCCCTGTTTTTTCTGCCCGCACTCTTTCCCGTCTGCATGGCTGGCACGGCGCCCGGATCTCATCAGAAAAAGCTACCGAACGATTCTTTCCAGGAAATGTATTTTTTCATAAATTCGCGTATTTCAATTTGTGTTAACATGCGCTTTCACGGATATACAAAGAACAATAAATCGCTTTTATGCCTTTAACCCACGTTGCGCGTCCCCATTACCTCGCAAAACTGCGATCCTGCTTGGGGAACGGAACAGTCAAAATCCTGGCCGGGCCTCGCCGATGCGGCAAGACCACGCTGCTTGCCGAGTTCAAAAATGAGCTTCTGGCAACGGGGCTCACACAAGACCAGGTCCTGACATTCGACCTGGACAAGCTTGCCCAGGCGGAGTTTCTGGATTCAGAAATTCTTATTCGGCAGATCGAACGGCTGCGGCCGCAAAATAAACGCGTCTACGTATTCATTGAGGAGATTCAGCAAAGCGAAAACCTCGCGCAACTTGTCGAAAGCCTCCTCAAGCTTGCCGACATCGAGGTCTATTCGACGGCATCCAACCAGGCGGAGACAAGAAAACTCGCTGCGAGCCAGTGCACCGTCATCCAGATGTTCCCGCTTTCCTTCGAAGAGTTTCGCGGCGCCATGCAGGACGGCTTTTCTTCCCGGGAGGACTTCTCCCGCTACGCGAAACTGGGCTCCTTCCCCGCACTTGCCGGGCACATCGATGACGACTCGTTCATCTCACCCTACTACGAGCTTCTGGTTGAATCACTGATGTACCGGGATGTCGGCCTGCGGTTCAGGCTGAAAAATCCCCTGTCGCTGCGCCGCGTCGTCGCCTACCTCGCGGTCACGGCCGGCACTCCGGTCTCGGCGCGCAGCATTGCAAAGATCCTTGCCGCTGCAAGCGGCCAGACGGACATTTCCGACATCACGGCTGGGCGCTATCTCCAGGCCCTCGTCGACTGCGGCATGTTTGTCACAGCGGACCGCTATGACATCAAGCAGTCTCGCGTCATGCCCGGGATCTCCAAGTACTACCTGACCGATCCGGCCATGACTCCGTATATCACGGCGATGATGGAACGCTCTGTCGAGCAGCTTCTGGAAAATATCGTTTTTCTGGAATTAAAGCGCCGCTACGAGCACGTCTACGCAGGCAAGATCGGCACTTCGGAGATTGACTTCGTCTGCCGGGGAGAGAATTCGGGCTGCTATGTCCAGGTGGCGGCAACGGGGCCGGTCGCGCCCAGGCTCCGCCCCTTCCGGGCGCTGCGCGACCGCTATCCCTGCCTCGTCATTACGCTCGATCAGAGCGAGATGCCGGAGAACACGGGCGGCGTGTCGGTGATCCCTGCAGTCGACTGGCTGCTGGGCGAGCGCGGCTGAATCCGTTTGCGGAGCGCAAGCAAAGGCCTCGTTCCGCAGACGGATCCTTAAGGATTCACGCCACCCCGAGCTCCTTCGCGCGCTTTTCCGTAAGCACGTAGCCGAACGCGCGCTTGCGTCCGTCCCGATCCTGCTCGACGTAAACGCCCTGCAGTTCGGGCGTAAAGCCCGGCATCCTGTTGATCCCCTCCTCGAGGGCGAGGAAGTATTCAAGCACCGGGCCGTCCCAGACTTCGCCCGGCACGCAGCAGAACACGCCCGGCGGATACGGCAGGGCGCCTTCGGCCGCGATCCGTCCGCGCGCCTCGGAAAGCGGCACCAGCTCGACATTGCCGCGGACAAACTCAAAATGCGCAGCCTGCGGCAGCATGGCCATCTTCGGGAAATGCGCCTTGCGGAACATTTCCTTCTGGAGCTGCTTGACGTTGTGACTCTTGTAGAAGTCGTGCATTTCCTGACAGAGCTGCCGGATCGAGTAGCCCCGGTAGCGATCCTCGTGCGCCCTGTAAATGTCGGGGAGCATTTCCGAGAGCGGAACATCGTCATCGAGCATCTGCTCAAAGCGCTGGAGCTGGTTTACAAGACGCTCCATCTTGGCGATGTTCTCGGCGGGAGTCATCAGAAAGAGGATCGAATTGAGGTCGCCCTTTTCGGGCACGATGCTGTTCTGGCGCAGGAAGTTCGCCAGAATCGTCGCCGGCACGCCGAAGCTCTCGTACTCGCCCGTTTCCGTGCTGATGCCGGGCGTCGTGAGCAGCAGCTTGCACGGATCGACGAAATACTGGTTTTCTCCATACCCTTCAAAAGCGTGCCACTTCTGCCCTGGCTTGAACTGGAAAAACCGCAGGTCCGTCGCGATGCGCGCCGTGTCATTGTCCTCCCAGCGCACGCCGTCCACGACCGGGGGAATAAACGGCCGGATGTAGCGGCAGTTCCTGAGGATGAGCTTTCGCGCCTCGATGACAACCTGGACGCAATCTCGCCAGATTGCGCGCCCCGACTCACCGTCGTTCATCTTGGCATTGACATCGAGCGCGGCAAAAAGCGGATAGAAGGGACTTGTGGACGCATGCATCATGAACGCGTTGTTCACGCGCTTGTGCGGCACGAAACGATCCTGCCCCTCAATGTGGCGGTCCTTCTTGTGAATCTGACTCGCCTGGGAGAAGCCCGCCTGCTGCTTGTGCACGGACTGCGTGACAAAAATGCCGGGATCTTCGGGGCCAAGGTCAAGCAGCATCGGCGAGCAGTCCTTCATCATCGGAATGAACTGCTCGTAGCCGACCCAGGCCGAGTCAAAGAGAATGTAGTCGCAAAGGCGTCCGATCCGGTCCACCACCTGCCTTGCGTTGTAGATCGTGCCGTCGTACGTGCCAAGCTGAATGACGGCAAGGCGGAAGGGGCGCTTTTCAGCGGCCTTCCCGGGCGCGACCTCCCGAACCAGGCTGCGCAGGTACGCTTCGTCAAAGCAATGCTCGTCAATGCCGCCGATGAAGCCGTAAGGATTGCGCGCCGTCTCGAGATACACGGGCGTTGCGCCGGCCTGAAGCAGCGCACCGTGGTGAACGGACTTGTGGTTGTTGCGATCGAACAGCACCAGATCCCCAGGAGTCAGCACCGCATTGAGCACGACCTTGTTCGATGCCGAGGTGCCACCCAGCACGAAATACGTCTTGTCCGCGTTGTAGGCCTTGGCCGCCGCTTTCTGAGCCTCGTACGGAGCGCCCTCATGAATGAGCAGATCCCCCATCGGCACATCAGCATTGCAAAGATCGGCACGGAACACGTTCTCGCCAAAGAAGTTGTAGAACTCGCGCCCTGCCGGATGGCGCCGGTAGTACTCGCCGCCCTGGTGCCCCGGGCAGTCAAACTGCGTGTAGCCCTGGGCAACGTACTTCACCAAAGTGTCGAAGAACGGCGGGAGAAGCTTGTCTTCATAGTCCTGGGCGATGGAGTCGACCTGGCGGCCGTACAGGGCTGCGTTCGTGAGGTCGTAATTGAAGATGCCGCGCACCTTGCCCAAAACATTCGCCGTCAGGGGATGGGCCGAACTGTGCACGACAAACGTCGGAATGTTGAAGCCCGTCTCGCGCACCGTCCTGATCCACTCGGGCGCATCCTTGTCATTGAATACCACCGCGGAGACTTCGGTGAGGTCCGCCTCATCCAGACTGACGGTCTGGCGCTCCGTGAGGATATAGCGCCTCAGATCCTCATTAATCGCAACCTTCATCTTCTTCATAGACAACGCGAAGGCGTCCCCGCAGGCATCAGCCCTGCCAGCAGAAGGCGCCAGCCTCCTTCAGGTTAAGTTGTTCTCCGGATCGCTCGCGCGCACAGCCCGGCTATTTTCCGATCAATCGGCAAAATCCCCCACCCAGAGCCGCTTGAAGGCACTCCAGATCCGGGAGCCGCCCCGGGAGGAGCGCTTGCTGCGCTCGCCGATCATGCGGCGGCGCCTGACTTCATCGAGCACGCCCATGACGGTGGAGTCGGCAGGCGAAACAAGACTCACGCCGCCGCCTCGCCAGGGGTTCGGGTGACCGATGCGGACCTTGAGCCCAAGCTCATCCTCAATCACCTTGTCAAAGCCGGGCATCTCGGCCATGCCACCCGTAATAACGACGCCGGCCGCCGCCTGCTGCGTCCAGTCCTGCTTGTCCAGATAATACGTGCGCAGCACCCCGATTAGTTCCCGCAGTCGCTGCTCAAGTACGTTCACGATCTCGGCGCTGGTCACTTCCTTGGCCTTGCCCGTGGGCTCGTACGTGTAGTGAATCTTCTCATAGCGGTCCGAGGGCCGCTCGGGGATGTGTCCGTAAGCGAGCTTGATGCGCTCGGCCTCTTCAATCGTGCACTTGAGGTACGTGGCGATGTCGTTTGTGAAAAGATTTCCGCCAGCCGTCGCGACGGCCGTGTACTGAACGATGTCGTCCTTGTAGCAGGCAATGTCGATCAGCCCTGCGCCAAAGTCAAGCAGGATGACGCCGAGCTTTTTCTCCGTTTGGGTGAGGCAGCTTGCAGCGCTTGCCCAGGGCTGCAGCACCAGCCCGTCGACGTCGACTCCAGCCCGCCGTACGCATGTGAGCAGATTCTGAACCATGCTGTCAGGGCCGATCGCCAGGTGCGCATAGGCGCGCAGCACCTCGCCCTTGTATCCCACCGGCGGCTCATAGATCGGCGTGTCATCCGATCCGATCGTGTACATCTGCAAGACGTGGGAGACGATCTTGTCGTCAGGCGCGTTGCCGTCCTCCTTGCTGTCGAAGGCGAGTGCAAGCTGCTGGGCCTTTTTCACGTTGGCCTCGGTGACCTGGCCATCCTGAATGACCACCCTGCCCTGCTTGTTGATCGAGTGCAGCCCCTTGCCGGTGAGCGCCACGTAGACGCTCGGAATCGATTCAATCCGGGAGATTTCCTTGGCTTCCTCGAGCGCATTGCGGATGGAGGTCACTGCGAGCTCGATGTTCTGCACGCACCCCTGCCGGATGCCCTTGGAAGGCACCTTGCCGAAACCGACAAAACGCAGCCGACCGTCTTCGCTCACCGAAGCAACCGCTACGGCAATCTTGCTTGAGCCGATGTCCAACGCCGCAATGTAATGTCCCTGCTCTTTTTCCACTTGCCGACTTTCCTCATCAACGCCTACTTTGGATAGATTGTCTCCCGGATTCCCGAAGACGGGCCGGCAGAGCGGCGAACCGTCGGTTTTTTGGCCGCAGCCGCCCCGCTTGCCGCTGCCGGCCGTTTGGCCGCAGCTGAGGCCGCAGCGGACTTCTTCCGGGCAGCGCCGTCAGCGAGCGTCTTCGCCTTGCCCGCCTGCCTGCTCTTCACGGGTTCGGCCGCCTGCTCGGCTGCTGCGCCCGGCAGCGCATCCTCGTCCTCCTCATCGGCCTCGGGCTTTCTCAGTCCCTTAGCGATCTCCCATCGCTCATAGCTGTCCTGATCGGGGAGCCTCGCGGCAAACGCGCTGCGATACCGCGCATCCACATAGACCGGGTATCCTTGCATCATATCGCTGATTTTATGGAAGTATCCGGCCACGAGGTCAAACCGGTCGACCAGGACCGCACGCACCTTCGAGCGCCCGAGCTCAACCGTGATCTCCGGGGTCTTTTCCGACTCAAGGGTAATGCGCCAGCTGCCCAGGATCGACACGTTCACCGTCTTCACTTGCAGGCCGACCTCTCTGGCCCTCGCCTGAAACTGCCCCCAGAGCTGGACAATGTCCGTCAATGCGCTCGCGTCGCCCGAAAAAATCGGCAGCGCACTGATGCGCTCAATGCCCACCTCGCTGTTCACAAACAGAACCCCATCGGTGGAAACGAGTCTGCCGTCCTCCCAGACCGCAACCGGCTCGTGCTTGCGAATGGTCACCCGCATGCCGTCAGGCCAGGCCCGCTCGACGCTGGCCGACTTCACCCAGGAGACATCCTCGACTGCCGCCTTGACCTCATCAAGGCGCACCAGAAAGAAATTCTTTCCGTCAACCGCAGCCTGCACGCTGCTTTGCACTTCCTGAGCGCCGGCGCTGCCTTCAGCCACGCCAATGATCGTGAGCCGATGAAACTGAAGGGCCGGATCAATGTAGTTCCGATAGATCGCCGTGCCGTAAAAAACGGCAGTGCCGGCCGCTGCCAGTGCCGCCAGCCGTACGAATAAGCGAATCCATCCCCTTGCCGTCATTGCCCGAACCCCTGCCGGATTTGTCCCCGGCTAGTGGTCGAGCCGCGCCGAAAGCGCTACATGCACGCAGAGCTCGGGAAAGCTCATGCCCACGGCGCGGGCGGCCATGGGAACGAGCGAACGCGGCGTCATGCCGGGCGAGGTGTTGATCTCAAGCAGGATGAAGCTGCCATCCTCGCGCCCCATGACATCGATGCGCGCCCAGCCGCGTGCGCCGACGACCGCAAACGCCTTCTCGCAGGCCGCGCGGATCGCGCTGGAAACCTCTTCGGGCAGGTGTGCGGGGCAGTCATACTTGACGGCATCACCGGTGTACTTGTTCACGTAGTCGTAGTCGCCTTCGGGAGCCTTGATTTCGATGATGGGCAGCGCCTTGCCGTCCAGCACAGCAACCGTGAACTCGCGCCCGAAGAAGCGCTCTTCCACAAGCACCGGACCATAGGCGAGCGATGCGCCGATCGCCTCGCGCACCCTCTGCTCGTCGGCATCGCGAAGCTTCACGACGCCGATTGAAGAGCCTTCCTGAACGGGCTTGACAACAACGCTCCCGCCGAGCGTCTCGAAAACCCGCCCGGCCTCTGCGGCATCCCGCACAAGCATCCCCCTTGCGACCGGCAGGCCATTCGCGCGCCAGACCGCACAGGTCACGGACTTGTCGATGCAGATGGCGCTCGACTGAACGCCCGGCCCCGTATACGGGAGCCTCAAGTACTCAAGCGCCCCCTGTACCGTGCCGTCCTCGCCGAACTTGCCGTGCAGCGCAATGAATGCACGGTCGAACTTCTGTCCTGCGAGATCGGCGATAGAGCAGGATGCAGGATCGATTCCGTGCGCATCCACGCCTGCTGCGCGAAGAGCCTTGAGCACCTCCGAGCCGCTTGAGAGCGATACCTCGCGCTCGGAGGAAAATCCCCCCATCAGCACAGCCACGCGCCCGAGCCTGGTGCGCGTCGCCTCGTCAACCTTGAATCCGTCTTCCATAAGCCTTCGCCCATCCCTCAAAAAAAACTAGCCTTCTCCGGCAAGCCGCAGCGCAACCTTTCCGATGCTGCCCGCCCCCATGGTGAGCACCACGTCGCCGTCCTTCACCACGGATTCGACCGCGTCCTGGACCTCTTCAATCCTGTCGCAGAAGACGATGTCGCCCTTGCTCACCATGCGCAGCGCCCGCACGAGCGCCCTTCCGTCGGCGCCCGGAATCGGCGCTTCGCCGGCCGGATACACATCGGCAAGCACCAGCACATCCACGCCCGAGAGCACTTTGACGAAATCCTCGAAGCAGTCACGGGTGCGCGTGTAGCGGTGGGGCTGGAAGGCCACAACCAGGCGCTTTTCGGGCCAGGCGCCGCGCGCCGCGGCAATCGTTGCCGCCATTTCATGCGGGTGGTGGCCGTAGTCGTCAACAAGCTTGAACGTCTCCCCGGGCCGATCCTTGATGGGGATGTCGCCGTACTGTGCAAAGCGCCGTCCGACGCCCGTGAATCCCGCCAGTCCCTTGACGATCGCCGCATCGTCCACGCCGACCAGCGTCGCCACGGCAATGGCGGCAAGCGAGTCGAGCACGTTGTGGATGCCGGGCAGATTGAGCAGCACTGGAAGCGGCTCGTGATTCTTGCGCAGCACCGTAAAGCGCATCTGGGTGCCGCAGCTCCTGACGTCGACCGCCCGGACCTCGGCCTCCGGATCAAAGCCGTAGGTCACGATGCGCCGGTGAATCTGCGGCATGATCGAGCGCACGTTTTCATCATCCAGACACAGCACCGCGACTCCGTAGAAGGGAAGCCGCGCGATGAAGTCCACGAAAGCCTTCTTGAGCCGCTCGAAATCGTGCCCGTAGGTATCCATGTGATCCTGATCGATGTTGGTGACCACGGAGACCACGGGAGTGAGATTGAGGAAAGAGGCGTCGGACTCGTCAGCCTCGGCAACCAGGTATTCGCCGGTTCCGAGCCTTGCATTGACGCCCGAGCTGTTGAGCCGTCCGCCGATCACGTAGGTGGGGTCGAGCCCCCCTGCGGCAAGCAGCGTTGCCGTGAGCGACGTGGTCGTCGTCTTGCCATGGGCGCCGGCCACGGCAATGCCGCGCCGCAGCCGCATCAGCTCGGCGAGCATCACGGCCCGGGGCACGACGGGAATGTGCGCAGCGCGCGCTGCCACCACTTCGGGATTGTCTTCATGAACGGCGCTTGAAATCACAACCGCGTCGGCGCCTTCGATATTGCCGGCAGCGTGTCCGCAGTAGACCGTTGCGCCCTGCGCCGCAAGGCGCTTGGTGGCGGCATTCACCGCAAGGTCCGAGCCGCTCACCGTATAGCCCAGATTCAGAAGCACCTCGGCAATGCCGCACATGCCCGTGCCGCCGATGCCGACGAAATGCAGATGTTTGACAACGAATTTCATCCTGGCTCCTTCAATCAGGGCTTTTTCTTCATGCGGTCGACGGACTCGATCATGTCGCAGACGCTGCCCGTTGCATTCTTGCGGGAGATCTGACGCGCCTTCTTGGACAGATCCAGAATCTTCGAGCGCTTCATGCTCGAGAGGACGCCGAACAGGTATTCTGGCGTGAGATGCGACTGCTCGATCATCACCGAAGCGCCGTTTCCGGCCATATACTTGGCGTTGCCCCTCTGGTGCTGCGTGGTCTTGGCAATGAAGGGCACCAGAACGCTTGCCACGCCGGCCGCGCAAAGCTCGGAAACGCTCGTTGCGCCGGCCCGGCAGACAACAAGATCGCACCAGCGGTACGCCGAGGCCATGTCATCAATGAACCCGACCACCTTGGCCTGCACGCCCTGCGCTTCATAAAGCGCCTTGACCTCATCCACGGCCTTGGCTCCGCACTGGTGGATCACCTCGGGGCGCTTGTCCTCGTCAAACAGGGCGAGCGCCCTGGGAAGCGTTTCATTGAGAACCTTGGCGCCAAGGCTTCCACCGAACACGAGCAAATGAAGACGGCCTTCCCTGCCGGCTAGACGCTCCTCGGGCGGCTCGATCGCCTCGATGTCCGCACGCACCGGATTGCCGGTGATCTTGGCAATCGTGGGTGCGTAGGAGCGCGCCGAACCGGCAAAGCCGCAGGCAAGCCCCCAGGCCTGCTTCACGATCATGTGCGTGGACATCAGCAGATCGGCGTCGCAGTTCATGACCACGAGCTTGGAATTGTGCTTTTTCACGCCGGCCGTGACGGGGACGGCAACATCCCCGCCGGTCGTGAAGACAACGTCTGGCTTGAGCTCGCCGATCAGCTTGCGGCAGCGGCGGCTCGCAAGGCGAAGCTTCCAGAGTCCCTCGAGGCTTCCGAGAAGCCCCTTGCCGCGCACGCCCCGGAAGTCCAGACCAATGAAGTCGATCGAGTCCTTGGCGACCAAGTTCCCTTCCATGCCGGTCTGGGTGCCGATCCAGGTCACCTGCCAGCCCCTGCGCATCATTTCCCGCGCCACTGCAAGCCCCGGCATGACATGGCCGCCAGTACCGGCGGCCGTGATCACAAGGTGTTTCCGTTTGCTGTCAATAGTCATTGCTCTGTTGTCCTAAACGCTTCCGCCTCGCATCAGGATGCGATTTTCCCTGTCCACCCTTAAAAGAAGGGCAACAGCGGTAATTGTAGCGAGGAGTGAAGAGCCGCCGTAGCTCACAAACGGCAAAGTCAGTCCCTTGGTCGGGAAAAGCCCCGTCGCCACGCCGCCGTTGATGATGACCTGCACGCCCACCCAGATGCCGATGCCCTCGGCGACAAGACCGCTGTAGATCTGGTCGAGCTTGATCGCCTGCCGCCCGATCGCAAAGGCCTTGCGGATGAAGGTATAGAAAAGGATCAGCACCACGCACACGCCGACAAACCCCAGCTCCTCGCCGATCACGGCGAGGATGAAGTCGGTGTGCGCCTCGGGCAGGTAGTGGAGCTTTTCGACCGAAGCGCCCAGCCCAACGCCCGACCACTCGCCGCGGCCGAACGCAATCAGGGAATGGCTGAGCTGATAAGCCTTTCCGAGCGCGTTTTCCGCATCCCACGGATTCAGATACGCCATGACGCGGCCCACGCGCCAAGGCGTGAGGATGACCGCGAGAACGCCGAAGATCACCACGGCGATGATCACGAAAATGAAGATCCAGAGGTTCAGGCCGCCCAGAAACAGCACCCCCATGGTGATGCTGATCGTCACCATGGTGGCCCCGAGGTCCGGCTGCATGCTGATCAGCGCCGCACCGAATCCGAGGCACAGCGCCATCGGCGCAAAGCCCTTTCTGAGCGAATGCATGTAGTCCTGCCGCGAAACCGTGAACCAGGAGGCCCCGAGCAGGGCGGCGAACTTGGCCACCTCCGAAACCTGCAGATTCATGAATCCGAGGCCGATCCAGCGCCTCGCTCCGTTCACGGAACGGCCGATGCCCGGAATGAGCACGGCGATGAGAAGCAAAATCGCGATGATGATGATCGCGGGAGACAGGCGCCGCCACACACGCATGGGAATGAAGAGCGCTAGGCCCCCCACTCCGAGGGCAATGCCCATCGAAATCAGGTGGCGGATGAGAAAATGCGTGTACGTCGTATGGTATTTGGTGCTGTCTGCAAGCGAGATCGATGCCGAATAGACCATCAGGGAACCGAGGCACAAAAGGGCGGCCACCACCAGAACCAGCGTGAGGTCATATCCTTCCGGGCTCACGTTCGAGCGGGGCAGCCCCTCAAGGGTGTACCCCGTGTCAAACAGTTCAAGCCCGCGGCTTCTTCTCTTGTTCCCAAACCAGCCCACGGTTTAAAGCTCCTGTTTGCCGCCTTCCTGCTGCCCGGCGAGCTGCCTGGCGCACTCAACAAATCGCTCGGAGCGCTCAGCGTAGCTCGTGAACATGTCCCAGCTCGCGCACGCCGGGCTGAGCAGCACCGCCTGCCCGGCCTCGGCGGCCAGAAAGGCTCTGTCAACAGCCTTTTCAAAATCCGTTCCGCACTCTTCGTAGGGAATGCCCTGCGCTGCCAGAACCGAGGCGATGCGGGGCGCATCCCGGCCGATCAGCACGACGTGGCTTGCATACAGCTTGAGCGCCTCGGCGATCGGTCCGAAATCCTGTCCCTTGGCGTCTCCTCCAAGAATGATCGAGCTCCTCACACCTGCGCGTCCGAGACCAGCAAGCGCCGCCACCGTCGCGCCGACGTTGGTCCCCTTGGAATCATCGATGAATTCGATGCCGTTCACCGTGAGCACGCTTTGCACGCGGTGGGCTTCGCCGCGATAATCGGTCAGCACCTTGAGCCCTGCGGCAAGAGAGCCCCCCGCGGCAACCGTGAGGGCCAGAGCCGCCAAGGCATTCATGGCATTGTGCCGCCCGCGAATCTTCAGGGCTTGTTCGGGCATCAGCAGTTCCATCCCGGGATCGGGTTCGCGCAGGAACCGGTTCTTGCTCTCGGCGCCGGAGGTCCGGGCGATCCTGGCAAGCCACATGAGGCCGTCGCGCTCAGAGAGGCCCCACTCGCCAGGCGAGCGGGGCTCGCCCTCGCCGAACGTCTCGGTCAGGCTCTCCCCTGCCGCCTGCATGGTGAAGCGGTCCTCTCGATTCAGGACACGGATGGTCTTTTCCGAAAAAATGCGCATCTTGGCCTGGGCATAGCGCTCTAGCGACCCATGCCAGTCGATGTGATCCTGAGTGAGATTCAGGAAGGCCGCGCAGTCGCACACAAGCGACGATGTCGTTTCCAGCTGAAAGCTCGACAGTTCCAGCACCCAGCATTCGGGCAGCTTCTTCTCGTCCTCGCATTTGAGGAGCTCGGTGATGGCATTCGGTCCGATATTTCCGGCCACATGGGTGGAAACACCGCTCCCCGCCATCATCAGTCCCACAAGCGTCGTGGTGGTCGTCTTGCCGTTGGTGCCGGTGATGCCGATCACACGCGGTTCGTAGCCCGTCTCGGCGCGAAGCCGCGCAAGCTCCCGGGCAAAGAGTTCGATCTCGCCCACGACGGGCGTGCCCCGGGCTCTTGCCCGGGCAACGAGCGGCGCGGCGTCCGAGTGTTCGGGCGAGAGCCCGGGGCTCATCACGACTAGCTCCACGCCGTCAAGCAGCTCGGGCGGCATCGCGCCCCCCGTGAACCTTGCCTCGGGCGCAATCTGGCGCAAACGCGCAAGCCCTCCCGGTGCATTGCGCGTATCAGCCACGACAAGGCTCCAGCCCCGTCTCGTCAAGTATTCGGCTGCTGCGAGCCCTGAGGCTCCGCAGCCTAAAATCAAAGCAGTCTTTTTCATCAGCGAATCTTCAAAGTCGACAGTCCTACGAGCACCAGAATGAAGGTGATGATCCAGAAGCGCACGACAACCTGGGTTTCCTTCCAGCCCTTCAGCTCAAAATGGTGATGGATCGGAGCCATGAGGAAAACCCTGCGCCCGTGCGTCATCTTGAAGTACGTGGTCTGAATGATGACCGAAAGGGTTTCCACGACAAAGATTCCGCCCATGATCGCAAGGACGATTTCCTGACGCGTGATGACGGCCACCGTACCCAGGCACCCGCCGAGCGCCAGCGCTCCGACGTCGCCCATGAAGACCTGCGCCGGGAACGTGTTGAACCAGAGGAACGCAAGCCCTGCTCCGGCCAGCGCCGCGCAGACCACGACGAGCTCGCCCGCGCCCGGAATGTACGGGATGTACAGGTAGCTCGAGAAGTCGGCACGGCCCTCGACGTAGGCGAAAATGCCCAGGGCTGCGCCCACCATGGCGCTCGGCATGATCGCCAGCCCGTCCAGCCCGTCCGTGAGGTTCACGGCGTTCGACGTCCCCACGATCACAATGTACGTGAGCACGATGAAGCCCCAGATTCCGAGCGGATAGGCAATCGTCTTGAAGAACGGCACGATGAAGTCGAGCTTTGCCGGCGCGGGCAGCGTAAAGCCGTTCGTCACCCAGTGCGTGAAGGAGCTGAACACGTTGCTGTCGGCGGGAAGCGCCACGGCAAAGGCAAGATAGACGGCGGCAATGCCTCCGATCAGGCTCTGCCAGCCGAACTTCTCCCTCGCGCTCATGCCCTCGGGATCATGCCGGGCGACCTTGCGGTAGTCGTCGGTCCAGCCCACGAGCCCGTAGCCGATCGTCACGAAGAGCACCACCCAGACGAAGCGGTTTCTGAGGTCGGCCCAGAGCAGCGTTGCCAGTCCGATCGCCACCAGAATCAGTACGCCGCCCATCGTCGGCGTCCCCTGCTTGGCAAGGTGCGACTTCGGCCCGTACCCGCGCACCTCCTGCCCGAGCTTCAGGGCTCGCAGCTCCCGGATCACCCACGGCGCAAAGGCGAACCCGATGATCATTGACGTGAGCGCCGCGAGCAGCGCCCGCAAGCTCAGGTAGTTGAACACCGAAAAGTTCGGGTAGTACTCGGAAAGCCATTTGAATAGATGCAGCAACATAATCAGACAACCTACTGAAATTCAGCTCAAGCGCCTTGCAAAAGCGCATCGACAATCTTTGAAAAGCCCATGCAGTTGGACGCCTTGAGCAGCATGGAGACGGGCCTTTTCGCCGCATCAATCGCGGCCTCCTGCAAGGCCTGCGTCGTCTCGAAATGCCGCGCGGCGGGACCGAATGCGGCGGCCGCGGCCTTCATCTGCTCGCCGGCACACCAGAATTCTTCAATTCCCTTTTCCCGGGCAAAGGCGCCGATCTCGGCATGCGCGGCCTCGGAAGCGTCGCCCACTTCGGCCATGTCGCCCGCAATCAGGATGCGCGGCCCCTGCATCGCGCCCAGCACCTCGATTGCCGCGCGCATGCTGTCGGGATTTGCGTTATAGGCCTCATCGACCACCACGGCTCCGCTTGAGAGCCTGTGATGCACGCCCCGGCCCTTGACCGGGCGAAACTGCGCAAGGCCCCGGACAACCGCATCAAGCGGCACTCCAGCAGCGAGCGAAGCCGCCGCCGCGGCGGCCGCATCATGCGCCACGTGCTCGCCGGGCAGCGAGAACTCAATCTGCGCAGCTCTGCCGTCCGCAAGGCTCAGCGTGAGGCCGCCTGCGCTTCTCCTGACCGTGACTTCGCTTTCTCCGCCGTGCGCATACCAGAGCGTTCTGCACCCGCGCGCCCGGGCAAGGTCGGCCCATATCTGCGCGCAGCCATCCGTCTGCGGCAGCACGGCTACGCCGTTATCGGGCAAGCTCACGATCGCAAGCCCGTTTTCGCGGGCGCTCGCTTCAACACCGTCCAGAAACTCCTGGTGCTCCCGCTGTGCATTGGTGACGACGACAACCGTCGGCCGGATGAAGCTCGCCAGGCGGCTCATCTCGCCCGGGTGGTTCATGCCGGCTTCGATCACCGAGTACTGCGTGGTCTCGCGCATCTTGAGGAGCATCATCGGCACGCCAATCTGGTTGTTGAAATTGCGCTCGGTGGCAAGCGCATGGGCCTCTCCGCAGGCAGCGCGCAGGATCGAGGCGATCATTTGCGTTGTCGTTGTCTTGCCGTTGGAACCCACGACGCAGATCACGGGCGAGGAAAAACGCCTGCGCCAGAAGCGCGCAATCGCGCCATAGGCATCCAGCGTGTCGCGAACGACAATCTGCGGGCAGCTGCAGCCCTCGACGCGGTGCTCGACAACCACGGCACCGGCGCCTGCTGCGCTCGCTCCCGCCACAAAATCATGCCCGTCGAATTTGGCGCCGCGGATCGCGATGAAAATGCAGCCGCGCGAAATTCTCCGGCTATCGGTGACGACCGGGCCGAGGGGGCCGGCACACTGCCCGATGACTTCCCTAGCCTCTCCCGCGAGGGCCCGTTCGAGCTCGGCAATTGTCCAGAGAGGCTCCTTCCCTGTCATTTTGACTCTCTCGTTTTGCGTTCAATGAAGGCTTCCCGAACCACTTCGGCATCGCTGAAGTGATGCTTGACCCCCTGGACTTCCTGATAATCCTCGTGGCCCTTGCCCGCAACGAGCACCACGTCTTCGGGCGCAGCCTCGCAGACCGCGGCAACGATGGCCTCATGGCGGTCAAGAATCACCCGGGCGCGGGCTCCGGCGCCCGCCGCCACCTCCGCGGCAATCGCGGCCGGATCCTCCGTGCGCGGATTGTCGCTTGTGACAATGACTTCGTCCGAATCCCGCGCGGCAACCGCCCCCATGATGGGACGCTTGCCCTTGTCCCGGTCTCCGCCAGCGCCGAATACCGTCCAGATCCGCCCCTTCCTGAAGGCGGCAATCGGACGGACTGCCGCGATCGCCTTCTCGAGGGCGTCCGGCGTGTGGGAGTAGTCCACAAGGCAGAGCGGCGCGCCTTGCGCACTCACGGTCTGCATGCGCCCCGCGGGTGGAACGAGCTTCGCGAGCTCTTCGAACACTTGCCGCACAGGCAGGCCGAGCGAGATGGCCGCAGCCGCCACGCCCAGGAGATTGGCAACGTTGAAAAGCCCCACCGCGCGGCTGTTCACCGCATACGTCGTGCCCAGCCAGTGCGCATCAAAATGCATGCCGTCCGCTGCCGCGCGGATGTTGTCCGCAGACAGGCACTGCGCCCCTTGCGGAGGCTCCGTCCCCTGCAGCGTGCAGGCAATCGTGCGCACGCCGCGGGCAACCGTTCTTGCCGCAAACCGCAGCCCTGCCGGATCGTCCACATTCACCACGGCGCACTTGAGCCGCGGCCAGTCAAAGAGGATCGCCTTGGCTGCCTCGTAGTTTTCCATCGAGCCGTGATAGTCGAGGTGGTCCCGCGTGAGATTCGTAAAAATCGCCGTGTGGATGGAGGTGCCGAGAAGCCGCCCCTGCTCAAGGCCGATCGAGCTCGCTTCAATGGCAAATGCCGTTGCGCCGCGCGCGGCGATGGTGCTGAAGAGTCTCTGGGCGCTTGCCGCATCAGGCGTCGTGAGCGCCGGACTCGGGATTTTTTCCGCCCCGAGGAAGCAGCCGATCGTGCCGATCGCCGCGCAGGGATGCCCGAGTGCCGTGAGGAGCCTTGCCACCCAGTGCGAGGTCGAGGTCTTGCCATTCGTTCCCGTGATGGCAATGCCCATCATCCGGGACGAGGGATCGTGGTAGAAGTCGCGGGCGATCGTGCCGAGCCTTTCGCGCAGACCGTCCACGGCAAGCGCAGGCAGCGTCCCCGGCAGCACCGCCGAGCCCATTTCGTAGAGCATGCCCGAGGCGCCCCGGGCGGCAGCAACGGGGGCAAAGGCGACGGCGTCGCTCTTTGCGCCCTTGAGCGCCACGAAGACATCCCCGGGAGAGATCTCCCGGGAATCGAGGCACAGGTTTCCGTCCGCCTTTGCCCTGCTTCTCAGCCAAGTCACGATGTCGTGCCCGTCAACACGGTATTGCTCAGTCATTTCGAATGCCTCTAACCAAAATCCCGGCGCTCGAAGACGCATCGTGATCGTCAGGATGAATTCCCTTGAAGCGCAGAGCGCTTTCCATCACTTCGTTGAAAACGGGTGCGGAAATCGTTCCGCCGTAGTGGCTGCCCTTGGTCGGGTTGTCGATCATCACCGCCACGATGAGGCGCGGCTGCGTTGCTGGCGCCATGCCGATGAAGGATGCCACGAACTTGTCGACATACTTGCCGTTCTCTATCTTGTTGGCCGTTCCGGTCTTGCCCGCCACGGTAAATCCGGGAACCGACACGAGCCGGGCCGTGCCGCCGTCCTTGACGGTATTCATCATCATCTGGCGCATCTGGCGGGCCACTTCCGGACGGAAGACCTGAATGCCCTGCGCCGGCCGGTCGGTTCGCTTGAAGGTGAGATCGATCACGTCGCCGTTTCTTGCAAGGGACGTGTAAGCGCGCACCATCTGCATGAGCGTGACGGAAATGCCGTGCCCGTAGGAGATCGTCGCCTGCTCGATCGGACGCCACTTCTTGCCGTTGCGCAGAATGCCGCTCGCCGCGCCGGGAAAGCCAATCTTCGGAGAATGTCCGAAGCCGAGCACGTCGTACATCTGCCAGAGCATCTCGGAGGGCATTTCAAGCGCGATCTTGGACGTGCCGATGTTGGAGGACTTGGAAATCACCTCGCTCACGGTAATCAGTCCGTGATCGTACGTGTCGCCGATCGTCTTGTCGCCGATCGTGAGCTTGCCGGGGCTCGTCTGCACCAGCGTGTCCGAGCGCACGATGCCGATGTCGAGCGCCTTCGCAACAACAAAGGGCTTCATGGTCGAGCCGGGCTCGTACGAGTCCGTGAGCACGCGGTTGCGCACATTCTCAAGCCGGAGCTTTCGCCGGGAATTGGGATCATACGTCGGCAGGTTGCTCATCGCGAGGATTTCCCCGGTCTGCACGTCGGCCACAACCACGGCGCCGGCGCTTGCCTGATGCTTTTCGATCGCCTTGCTCAAGGCCACGTGCGCGACAAACTGCAGGCGCGAGTCGATGGAGAGCACGACGTCGTTGCCGCTTTGCGCCTCGCGCACCCAGATGTCCTCGACAATCCGGCCCATGCGGTCACGGATGACGCGCCGGGATCCTGCCTTGCCGGAGAGCACGGAGTTGTTGGCCAGCTCCACGCCCTCGCGTCCGCGGTTGTCCTGATCGGTAAAGCCGACCACGTGCGCCGAGAACTTGCCCTCGGGATAGTTCCGCCGCACGGCGTTGTTGACCGTGAGGCCGGAAATGCCGAGCGCCTCAATCTTCTGCGCGGTATCCACGTTGATCTGGCGGGCGATGTACGCGAAGGACTTGTTCCTCTTCGCATAAAGCCTCTTTCTGAGGTCGCCGTAGCGCTCGCCAAGAAGCTTCGCGAGCTTGCGCATCTGATCGGGCGTGATCTGCGAGAGCGATTCCTTGGGATTGATCCAGATCGAGCGGGCGGGGATGGTCGAAGCGAGCACCACGCCGTTGCGGTCGACAATCTGGCCGCGGGTTGCCGGCTCGGGCAGGGTCCTTGCGTAGCGGATCTCGCCCTGGCGCTGCAAAAAGTCGGTCTCGATGCCGCACTGCAGGTAAAACGCGCGCCCCATCACGGAAAGGAAGCCGGCCACAAACAGGAAGAACACGAGCTTGCTGCGGGCCGCAGGAATGCGGATCGAGAGCAACGCCGCCTCCGTTCCGTCGCTCGACCTCTTCTTGGGCGCACTGTCCTTGCGCCAGAGTTCCTTGGCCTTGGCGGCAATCCACGCGGCGCACTGCTCGCCCATGCGCACCGTCAGCACCAGCAGTTTCTGCGAGACCCTCATTTTCTGAAGACCTCCATCTGTTCGTGCTCGAGCCGCTCCTTGGGCACTTCAATCATGACGGTTCTTTCGAGTTCAGCCGTACTGAACCCCTTCTTCAGCGCCTTTGCATTCACGCTCGCCGGCAGGGCCGCGCGGGCAAGCTCGATGCTGAGCTGGCTCGCATCGTCCTGCAGCTCCCTGTCAATGCGCTTCTCGGCCTCGATCTCAATGAAGACCTGGCGGATCTGGTACTGCGTCGTAATGAGGCGCGCAGCCCCAAGAACAAGCAAGACGGTCGCAAGAAACGCCGTCATGCCCAGAATTCTGTCGGCAATCGCAGAAAGGCGAATCATCTTGCATTCCCTCCCTGCCCGTCATCCCAGGCGCGGTCCGTGCGCACCGCCCAGCGCATCACGGCGCTGCGGGCCCGCGGATTCTCTTCGCACTCCTCTTTGCCCGGCTTCACGCGCACCGCATCCCGCCACAAGGGCAGCGGCATTTCAGCCGCGCGCAGCGCCAGCCGCGGATCGATCTCCCGCTCGGGGTGCGCGCCGCGCTCGAAGAAACGCTTCACGATCCGGTCCTCGAGCGAGTGGAAACTGATGACCACCAGGCGTCCGTCAGGGCGCAGCAGCGCTCCTGCGCTCTCAAGCGCGGCGCTCAGTTCATCGAGCTCGCCGTTCACAACGATGCGGATCGCCTGGAAGCTTCTCGTTGCCGGGTTCTGTCTGGGGTCGCTCGTGTTGCGGGGCACCGAGCGGGCGATCAGCTCGCCGAGCTGCGCCGTGCGCACGATGGGATGCTCCTCGCGCTCGCGCACGATTGCCTGGGCAATGCGCCCGGCAAAACGCTCTTCGCCATAAGTTCTGAGCGCTTCAGCAATCTCCTTCTCGCTCGCGCGTGCAATCCACTCGGCGGCCGTCATGCCGCGGCTCGTATCCATGCGCATGTCGAGCGGCCCGTCGGCGCGAAGGGAAAATCCGCGCTCCGGATCGTCAATCTGGGGACTGGAGACACCGATGTCCATGAGGATGCCGTCGGCCTGCGTCACGCCCAGGGCGGCAAGTTCGCTTTTCATGGCCGAGAACGGACTGTGCACGATGCAAAAGCGCGGATCGGCGATCGACGCCGCGGCGGCAATCGCCTCGGGATCCCGGTCAAAGGCAATGAGCCTGCCCTGATCGGAAAGCTTTCCAAGAATGGTTCTGCTGTGCCCGCCGCGGCCGAACGTCGCATCGACGTACAGGCCATCGGGGTTGTGCACAAGCGCCTCGGGCGCCTCGCAGGCGAGCACGGAGCGATGGCGGAATTCGGTGTGGAGTGCGCTGCCGGTCATCGTCGCCTCCGCCTAGAACTGGAAGTCGGCTGCCTGTTCGGCAAGACCGGCTTCAAGCGCCGCCTTCTCCCGTTCGGCGAGCCGGCCGGCGTCCCACAGTTCGAAATGCTCGCCCAGCCCGAGCAGAGCAACTTCCCTGTTCAGGCCGCACAGCGTCCTTAGTTCCGCAGGAATCAGCATTCTGCCGGCAGCATCCACGGTGAGGTCGACGGCGCCGCCCAGCACAATTCTCTGCAAAGCGCGGGCGCTGTAGGGCAGGGACGAGAGCGCCTTGCGCTTTTCCTCCCAGACCGGGCGCGGGTAGATCAGCACGCAGCCGTCGGGATGCCTCGTCACTGTCACGGCGAGCGCGCACACGCCTTCAAGGGCCTCGCGATGCCTGGTCGGCATCGTCATGCGCCCCTTGGCGTCGAGTGACAAAAGTGATGTTCCCTGAAACACGGCCTGACTTCCTGCAGAACTGCTGCAAACGATGCAAAAAGTGGAGTTTCAGGGACTTTCCCCCACTTTCCTCCACTTTTTCACACCGAACTTTACCACAAAGACTTCAGGCTGAAAAGATTGATTTTTGGATGTTTTTTGGAACCGGTTGAAGAAAACCGCAGCAGTCACGGATTACTTGTGGTCTCGAGTTGCCCCTCCCCCAAGAGATAGTGTCCAAACCCGAAAATAGCGCATGACGGAGATTGCCTCAGAGTGGCAGAGCTGCTATATGCACTGCCCGCAGCTTGTCGCGGCCCGTCCTGTAGGTGGGAAGAATGCTTTCGACCTGCCGCCAGAATGCAGGCGAATGATCCATGTGCACGCGATGGGAAAACTCGTGCGCGATCACATAATCGATCACATCGTCCGAAAAAAAGATGAGGCGCCAGCAAAAATAAATGTGCCCGGCCGAAGTGCAGCTCCCCCACTGGCGCTTCGCGTTGGAAAGCGCAAGTTTGGTTGCCTGTCTGGGAAAGCGCGGAGCGAGTTTTTCAATCCGCTCGCCGATCACGCTGCGCGCCGCTTCGAAAAGGAAGAGGAATACCTCGCGGGCAATGCTTTCGCCCCCCGCACCGGCACTGACGGCAACTTCAAGCTCCGAGCCCCCGCGCATCGCGGTTTTCTCTGCGCCAAGGCGCAGCGTCAGCGTGCCGCCGCGAAAGGGGAGCCGTCCGCCCTCGGCAAAGATTCTTGCCGGATCCCCGGAGTCGGCCCTCGCCTTCTGCCACCTGTCATAGTGCTCAATGATCCAGGAGCGCTTCTCCGCGACAAACGCCTCGATTTCCCGACTCGGCACCCAGCGAGGCGCCGTCACAACAACGCCGCGCTCGCTCACGCGAACGGCAATCCTGCTTTTACCCGTGCGGCGCACGGTGTAGTAGATGACGCCAGATGAGTCAGCCGCACCCGCGACGGTGAGGGCAAAGCTCTGCTCCTCACTTGCCGGCATCAGCGCGCTCCGCCTCATGGCGCTCAATCCGGGCAAGCTCCTGCTCAATCCAGTTTTCAACCTCTTCATTGAGCTCCTTGGCGCTTTTGCCTTCGGTCGGAATGACCGGACCGAAACTCACCGTGATCGTGCCGGGATTCTTGGCGAACTGATTGCGGCCCCAGCAGTGTCCTGAATTGAGCGCGACGGGAAGCACGTCGCAATTGCAGGCAACGGCAAAGCGTGCGCCGCCGCTCTTGTAGGGGACGCGGTTTCCGGGAGCCACGCGCGTGCCCTCGGGAAAGAGCATGATCCACCAGCCGCGCTCCACGGCGTCCCGCCCCCTCTTAAGAAAATTCGCATACGCGCTCACGCCCTTGTTGCGGTTGACCGCCACCATGTTCAGCGACTTGAGCGCCCAGCCCAGAAGCGGAATCCAATGCAGCGACTGCTTGTAGACAAACGACATCGGCCGGGGCAGGACAGCGGGCAAAAAAAGCGTTTCCCAGGCCGACTGGTGCTTGCTGAGGATCACAAGACGGGCGGCATCGGCGGGGATGTTCTCCGCCCCGATCACTTCGTAGCGCACGCCGCAGACCACCCGCAGCGTTTCAACGAGAATCCTGCCGTAGCACTTTCCGAACAGATAGCGCGTTTTTCGGGGCAGCACCGGCCAGGTGACAACGCAGCCGCCGGCACACACAATCGTAGCCAGGCAGGCGACAAGATAAAAGACTGCAGCCCGGATGTATCGCATGGAATCCCTCCTGTCAGGGGGTTTCAGATATGACCGGCCGCGGCGGGATGAAGCCCCTGCCGCGGCCGAAATCAGGCAATGCGCCAATTACTTGGCAAGGCGCGAGAGTTCCGCCACGCTGTTCATGACCGCGTAGAGACGCTTCAGAAGCGCCTGGCGGTTGGCTCTGACGGCGGCATCCTCGGCATTGACCATGACATCGGCAAAGAACGTGTCGACCGGTGCCTTCAAGGCCGTCAGGGCGCGCAGAACGTCTTCAAAGCGGCCCGCCTCGTAGGAGGCCTTCACCGAGGGCTCATACTTGAGCACGGCGGCGTAGAGGGCTTTTTCAGCATTCTCGGTCATCAGCGCTTCGCTGACGGAATCGCTCACCTCGCCCTCGACCTTCTTCAGGATGTTGGCAATGCGCTTGTTGGCGGCCGTCAGGCTCTCGGCCTCGGGCAGCGCCATGAAGGACTTCACGGCGGCAAGACGCACCGGGGTGTCGAGCACATTGCTGTTGCGCTTGGCAAGCACGGCGTCCACTTCCTGGGCGCTGTACCCCTGCTCGCGCATCATGACGCGCAGGCGGTCGAAGAAAAAGCCGAGCAGGCTTTCCGTCTCGTCCTTGAGCCCCGGGATGGAGCATTCGATGGCAAAGGCCCGCTCGATGAGGCCTCGCAGCGACACGTCGAGCTTCTTCTCGATCAGCATGCGCAGCACGCCGAGCGCATGGCGGCGCAGCGCGAACGGATCCTTGTCGCCCGTGGGCATCTGGCCGATGCCGAACATGCCGGTCAGCGTCTCGAGCTTGTCGGCAAGCGCCACGGCGATCGACACCGGGGTCGAGGGCAGCGCATCACCCGCAAAGCGCGGTGCATAGTGCTCGCTGATCGCCTTGGCCACATCCTCGGCCTCGCCGTCGTTGCGGGCGTAGTACTCGCCCATGATGCCCTGCAGCTCGGGGAACTCGCCCACCATCAGCGTGCGCAGGTCAGCCTTGGCAAGCATCGCGGCGCGCTCGGCCTTGGCGGCATCGGCGCCGATGAGGCCGGCAATCATGCCGGCAAGCGCCTTCACGCGCTTCATGCGCTCGGCCTGGGTGCCGAGCTTGTTGTGATAGACGACGTGCTCAAGGCCCGGCACGCGGCTCTCGAGGGTCTGCTGGCAGTCCTGGGTGTAGAAGAACTCGGCGTCCGCAAGGCGTGCACGCACAACGCGCGCATTGCCCGAGCGGATCGCATCGCCCCCGTCCTTGGCTTCAAGGTGGGAGACGAGGCAGAACTTGTTCATGAGCTTGCCGGCGGCATCGCGCATCGGGAAGTACTTCTGGTTCGTCTGCATCGTGAGGATCAGGCACTCCTCGGGCACGGCGAGGAACTTCTCCTCAAAGCCGCTCGTGTAGATCACGGGCCACTCGGTGAGGGAATTCGTCTCGTCAATGAGATCCTCGGGCGCAATCAGCGTGCCGCCCTGGCGTGCGGCCTCCTCGTGCAAAAGCTCGACGAGCTTGGCGCGGCGCTCGGCATACGAAGCAATGACCTTGCCCTCGGCGCGAAGCTGCTCTGCATAGCCGTCCGCCGTGCGGATCGCAATGGGAGCCTTGGTGTGGAAGCGGTGCCCCATGGTCATGCGGTCGGCCTTCAGGCCGAACATCTCGACGGGAACAACCGTCTCGCCGTAAAGGGCAGTAAGGTGCTTGACCGGACGGACGAACTGCACGGTCGTATGCCCGTCGGCAAGCTGATAGTTCATCACACGGGGAATCGGGAGCGCCTTGACGGAATCCTCAATCGCCTTCTGCAGTCCGGCGGCGAGCTCGACGCCAACCTTGACGCCTTCGTACACCAGCTGCTCATTCTTGCCGTCGCTCACGCGCTTTAACTCGGAAACGGGGCAGGTGATGCCGAGCGCGGCCATCTTCTTCACAAGAGCCGGAGCGGCTTCGCCTTCGGCAGTGAGGCCCACGCGCACCGGAACAAGCTTCTGGCGGAAGGCCTGATCGGGAGCCTTCTCAAGCACATTGGTGAGCAGCACGGCCATGCGGCGCGGCGCGCCGTACCCGGTGCAAACGGAACCCTCGGCAAGCAGATGCTGGGCCGCAAGGCTCTTTTGCACGCCGTCGGCAAACGCTTCGGAAAGCTTCTTGAGCGCCTTGGGCGGCAATTCCTCGGTCTGAAGTTCAACTAACAAACTCGTCATTTTCTTCTCTCAAATCCTGTTCACCTAGTTGCTGTCCTTGAGCATCGGGAAGCCGAGACGCTCGCGAGCCTCGTAGTAGCTCTGTGCAACGGCACGGCTGAAGTTGCGGATGCGGGCGATGTAGGCGGCGCGCTCGGTCACGGAAATGGCTCCGCGGGCATCAAGCAGATTGAATGTGTGGCCGGCCTTCAGAACCATCTCGTATGCGGGCAGCGCGAGCTGCAGCTCCATGAGCCGCTTGGCTTCGCTCTCGAAATAATCGAACTGCTTGAAGAGCTTCTCCGGATCGCTCGCCTCGAAGTTGTACTTGCTCTGCTCGACTTCGTTCTGATGGAAGACGTCGCCGTACGTAAGCGTATGCTCCTTGCCCAAACCATCCTTCCACTTCGTGAACACGAGGTCGAAGACGTTGTCGCAGTTCTGCAGATACATCGTCAGGCGCTCAAGCCCGTAGGTGATCTCGCCGGTGATCGGCTTGCACTCAAGGCCGCCCACCTGCTGGAAGTACGTGAACTGCGTCACTTCCATGCCGTTCATCCAGACCTCCCAGCCAAGCCCCCAGGCGCCGAGCGTCGGGTTTTCCCAGTTGTCCTCCACAAAGCGCACGTCATTGACCTCGGTGTCAATGCCAAGCGCGCGAAGCGAATCCAGATACAGGTCGACGATGTTCACGGGCGAGGGTTTCAGAACCACCTGGTACTGATGGTGCTGATGCAGGCGGTTTGGGTTCTCGCCGTAGCGCGCATCCTTGGGACGGCGCGAGGGCTGCACGTACGCGGCGCGCCAGGGCTCGGGACCCAGTGCACGCAGAAACGTCGCCGTGTGGCTCGTGCCTGCGCCCACCTCGATATCGATCGGCTGCAGCAGTGCGCAGCCCTGCTTGTTCCAATAGTCCTGCAGACGCAGGATCACTTCTTGAAAGGTAATCATGGGCTTTTTTCAGACAAAACTCGCCCCGGCCTGCCGTCAGCCAGACCGGAGCAAACAAAAATAACGGTGGATTTTACCGCTTTTCTCCCCTGCTCTGACAATTGCAGAAAAGGGAAAAACACGGGAGGCGGCAAGGCTCCCCGGCGGGGATGCGTCAAGCCGCACGCCGGTCAGTTCCGCGCTCCCCGGGCCCCTTTGCGGCTCACCCGGAACCGCGCACCGATGCCAAGGAGGACGAAAAGGAGCATCAGCGCAAGGAGCGGCGCGTTGCCCATCCGCACGAAAGGCGTCGGCTGTCCGCCGTAGGCCTGAACCGTGAGATCGAGATTCTGCGCCCCCTTGCCGACGACCCGGTCAAATTCGCCGTCCGGCCGGATGAGCGCGGAGTAGCCGCCCATCATCGCCTGCAGGACGGGACGCGCAGTCTCCCGCGCCCTCATGCGGCTCATCTGCGTGAACTGCACGGCTGCGGGATCGGAGAACCAGCCCAGATTGGACTGGTTGAGGATGAGCCCGGGGCTCGAAAACGTCCACCAGTCGCGCAGCTCCTCGCCGAACATGTTCTCGTAGCAGACAGTGAGCGCAAGATCCACCCCGGCCACGCGCACGGGGCTTTTCGGAAGCGCGCCGCGCTGCTGGTCGACCATCGGGATGCCGAGCCGGTCCACGAACCAGCGAAAGCCCGCCGGAACGAATTCGCCAAATGGAACAAGATGCCTCTTGGCGTAGACGTTGGCAAGCCGCAGGCCTTCGGGCTGCGCGATCCAGATGGCGTTGTAGAACTTGCCCCTGGAGGGTTCGGCAAACGCATTGAACACCACGCTCGTCCCGGTCTTTTCTGCAACCCGCACCGGCTCGAGCGCTTCCGCCGCGAGCCGCTCAAGAGGCTGCACATAAACGCTCTCGGGCCAGACGATGAGGTCGAGCCCCTTGCCGCCCATGGCAGCGCGCTCGCTCATCGCCGCAAGGCGCGGCAGCCGTCTTGCATCGTCCCCGGGACGGGCGAATACCACGAGAGGCAGATCCGGCTGGACAACCCGCACTTCGAGCTTGCCCTCGGGCTTGGACCAGCTCACGTCGCCAAGCGCAACCGAGCCGATCATCAGGGCACCAAGCCAGAGTGCAAAAGCGGCGCGCAGCAGGGAGCGCTCCTTGGAAATCTCCATGAAGGCAATCATGGCGCCAGCGGCAAAGACCAGCACGGCGCTCACCAGATACACGCCCCCCACGGGAGCCCAGGCGCCAAACACCGCCTCGGTGAATGCGTATCCGAGCGAGAGCCAGCCGAATCCGCCGAGCGCCACCCCGCGCAGCCACTCGCCGATCACCCAGAGGGCGGGAAAGACAAAGGCGCTGCTCACGGAGGCCGGAGCACCGATGAGGCGCGTGAGAAACGCTGCGCCCATCGGAAAGAGCGCCAGCGCCGCGCCGAGAAGAACAACCGCGGCAGCCGCAAGAACGGCAGGCACTCCCCCGTACACGTGCATGGAGTGGTATGTCCAGGACAGGCCCGCCGAGAAATACGCAATCCCCCAGAACCAGCCCATCAGAGCCGATTCCAGGACACTTCCCGAACGGCTGAGGAGGTAAACCAGAGCAAGAAATCCCACGGCCGCTGCACCGGCAAGCGACACCGGGGCAAAACCCGCAGCGGCGATGAACCCGGCGCAGGCCGCAAGCGCCAGACGCACCGAACGCTGCCCGAGCGGATCGCGGCGCGGCTGCTTTTCCTTATCCATTTCTCTGCCCCTGACAGAAATCAATGGCCCCGAGCCCGGTCGCTGTAGGGATTGGGCAGGCCAAGCGAAGCCATGATTTCGCGCTCCCTGGCTTCCATTTCCTCGGCCTCATCGTCGCTCTCGTGATCCCAGCCCTGGGCGTGCAGGACTCCGTGAATCAGCAGATGCGCCAAGTGTGCGCGGAACGACTTGCCCTGCTCGGCGGCTTCCCGCTCGAGCACCCTGGTGCAGATCACGAGGTCGGCCTGCGCCACGGGCTCGTGCTGATAATCAAACGTAAGCACGTTCGTTGCCCAGTCCTTGCCGCGGTATCTGCCGTTCAGCTCCCGGCCTTCCTCTTCGCCAACAAACCGCACGGTCATCTCGAGCGGCACATCGGCTGCGGCGAGCATCCAGGCGCGCATCTGCTCGCGCGTGGGCAGGCGCTTTTGCGCGCCGTCCGCCCTTTCAAACTCAATCACGGAACTTTGCTGCTTACGCTTGCTCATTATCTTCCTCCTGCGCGTGACGGCGACGCTCAGCGCGCCCGCCCCGATCCTTTTGCTCAGCCTTTTCCCGGGCGAGCGCCTTCTCGTAGGCCTTCACGATGGCTCCGACGAGGGGATGGCGCACCACGTCCTCGGCATCAAAGCGCACGACGCTGATGCCCTTGACGTCGCCGAGGACATCAGCCGCCTGCGCTAGTCCGCTGCGCACGCCGCGCGGCAGATCGACCTGCGTGATGTCGCCCGTGATCACGGCCCGAGTGCCGAAGCCGATGCGCGTGAGCAGCATCTTCATCTGCTCTCCCGTCGTGTTCTGCGCCTCGTCCAGAATCAGGAACGCATTGTTGAGCGTTCTGCCGCGCATGAAGGCAAGGGGCGCGATCTCGATCACCTGCTTTTCGATGAGGCGCTGCGTTTTTTCAAACCCGAACAGATCGAAAAGCGCGTCATAAAGCGGCCTCAGGTACGGATCGACCTTCTGCACGAGATCTCCGGGTAAAAACCCGAGACGCTCGCCGGCCTCGACCGCGGGGCGCGTGAGAATGATGCGCTCCACGGCGCCCCGCTCAAACGCATCCACCGCGGCGGCAACCGCCAGATAGGTCTTGCCCGTGCCCGCGGGTCCGATGCCGAAGGTCACGTCCGTCCTCTGGATTGCATTCAGATAGTCGCGCTGGTGCGGCGTACGGGGCTTGAGTCCCGGGTGGCGCGTCTTCAGAAACACCGTCTGCTCGCCTTCCTCGGCAAACTGGGCGGCGCCCGACTGCTCCGAGATGATGATCATCTGCACGTCGTTCACAGAGATCTCGCTGCCCGCATGCACGCGGGCTGCGCACATCTCGAGCACGCGCAGCGCACGGGCGGCGTCCTTTCCCTCCAGATTGAACTGCGCCCCGCGGCGCCGGATCTTCACGTCAAAGGCCGTTTCGATCTGACGCACGTTTTCATCAAGCGGCCCCACCAGTGCGGCAAGCTCTCCGGCCGTCGCATCAAAGGAAAAGACGAGTTCGGAGCGCTGCTTTGCTCCCTGATCCTGCTTTTTCATCTCCAAGCTGCCTCTTACTTGTTGAGCACACCGCCCAGCGTGTGCGGATACACCTCGGTGATCCTGATGCTGACCATCTGTCCGATCAGCGACTTCTCACCCTTGAAGTTCACGACGCGATTGTTGTCGGTGCGGGCCGAAAGGATGCCCTCGCCCCGCTTGGCTTCGCCCGTCACCAGGCAGCGCTCGACGTTCCCCACCATCGCCTCGGAAATTCTCGTGACATTGGCCTCCACCACGGCCTGCAGATGCTGCAGGCGGCGCAGCTTCTCGCACTGGGGCGTGTCATCGGGAAGGTCCGCGGCGGGCGTGCCCGGACGCTTGGAATAGACAAACGAGAAGCTTGCGTCGAACCCGACCTCCTCAATGAGGCGCATCGTCTCGTCAAAATCCTCCTGCGTCTCCCCGGGGAACCCGACGATGAAGTCCGTGGCAACGCAGATGTCGGGCCGCACGGCGCGCAGCTTTGCGATCCGTTCCAGATACCAGTCATGCGTATAGCCGCGCTTCATGGCGGCAAGGATCCGGTCCGAGCCGCTCTGAACGGGCAGGTGGACGTGATTGGCGAGCTTGGGGAGCCTGCCGTACGCCTCGATCAGCCGGTCGGAGAATTCCTTGGGGTGGCTGGTGGTGTAGCGGATGCGCTCGATTCCGTCGATCTCGCTGACATACTCGAGGAGCAGCGGAAAATCGACGAGGCTTCCGTCCGGCCCCTTGCCCAGATACGCATTGACGTTCTGGCCGAGCAGCGTGAGCTCCTTCACACCCTGGCTGGCAAGATGCGCGCACTCGACGAGCACGTCGAGCATCGGGCGGCTGATCTCCTCGCCGCGCGTATAGGGAACCACGCAGTACGAGCAGTACTTGCTGCAGCCCTCCATGATCGAAACGAATGCCGTCGGACCGCTTGCCGTAGGAGCGGGCAGATGGTCGAACTTCTCGATCTCGGGAAAAGATACGTCAACCTGGGGCTTGCCGGTTTTCCTGCGCTTTTCGAGCAGTTCGGGAAGCAGGTGCAGCGTCTGCGGCCCGAAGACCACGTCAACCCAGGGAGCGCGCTCAAGGATGTGTCTGCCCTCCTGGCTCGCAACGCACCCGCCCACGGCAATCATCATCCCGGGACGGGTCTTTTTGATTTCACGGATCCGCCCCAGATCGGAAAAGGTCTTTTCCTGGGCCTTTTCACGAATCGAGCAGGTCACGACAACGACGAGATCGGCTTCTTCGGGAGTCTGAACCCGGCTGTAGCCGCACCGCTCGCGCATGAGGTCAATGATGCGGGCCGAGTCATAGTCGTTCATTTGGCAGCCAAAGCTGCGCAGATAGATGGTTTTCGCGTTCACGGTTTAGATCCGTTGGCAAAGTTGATCGAATAGGGGAGCGCATTCTATCGGACGGTTCGGTCCCGCGCCGATCTCCTTGCCTGTCCATTTTCGCCGGAATGGATAGAAAAAGGCGAGGAATCGCGAAGCGCCCGCGGCAGCCCCCGAATACAGTTCCTTATCTCAAAAATCACCTGGAAACACCGCCATGATTCAGCGCCGCAATCTGCTATTGGGCACAGC
>ODAI014627667.1_pt1 | contig 33648 bp, 23 predicted proteins | sample 1539321 | NCBI WGS metagenome assembly ODAI01 (sample SAMN02144231, study PRJEB22623) | gut metagenome | biome: sheep rumen | host: Ovis aries | place: New Zealand
AATATATTTAGGGGTATAGCTCAGTTGGTAGAGCAGCGGTCTCCAAAACCGCGTGCCGAGGGTTCAAGTCCTTCTGCCCCTGCCATCCTAAAAACGGCTTAAACAGTGAGTTTAAGCCGTTTTTCTGTTATGTATTTTTTCTTGTTTGCAGCACTTTTTCTACCGTTTTTCTACAAAAAAATCGCATGAAATGCTTTAAAATCCACCGTTTTCGTCTGGTACATCATCAAAAGAGCATCACTTTTTTGGAGCATAACCCTCCCAAGAATCCGCTGATATTCTAATAAAAACTCCGCAACACCTACGTATGGCGTTGCGGAGTTTTGCGTTATCTTTGTTTACAGCGTCGCAATTTTTGATTATACCCCAACTTGCTACTCTTTCAAAGGCTGTTTTTTCTAAAAAACTATTTACGTTATAGAAGCAAAATTTTATACCAGCGTCCACGACACTGATACTTCTAATAGATACTCTATATAAGCGCAGAAATATCTAAATAGTTAGAAACTCTAAATAACAGAAAACTTCTCTTGTACTGATATAGTCAAAGACGGTATCCGTGTCAACGATTCTTTAAAGCAAATAGTAATAAGTTAACGAAAGAGAAAACATGCCAATATTTCAGAATCAAATAAAAAGTTACTCCGCAGTACAATTGTTTTTATAGGAGTTTGATTGTAATATGCGGTTTGGTAAACTTAATAGATTAACCCTGCTTTTTTCGTTTAATCATTCGTACCAGGAAGAAAGCTAACGCACCACATCCCAGAACGCCTACAATAATACCTATAATTATCCAAATGCGATAGTTACCGATAGCCAAGTGTTGCACCTCTTGGATGGAAGTAGAGTTACCGGCACGATCTACCAACAACAATCCAGCTCTGTGGCTGCCCGGCTCCAAGGTAAGAGAAAGCTTGTTCTCCGCTTGGTCATAGGCATAATTCACACTGCCTTCTGTTTTCATATCCTCAATAGATACAGTTTCACCATCCACATAAGCAACTGTTGATTCGGAATCCAGAATCTCACTGACATTTGTAAATTCAATGGTTTTGTTTCCTGAACCGCCAATCCATGCCCAGTCGGCAAAGTTTTCGGGAACTACACAAGTGGGATTTGTGTTGTCGATGTACATTTCGCCTAGGTCAAGCACCTTTTTTCCGTTGTTCACACGCAAATAAAGGCTAGTGTCGGCATCGGCTGTATAGTGTTCGGCAAAATAATTACCGGAAAGCGTATATCTGTATGCACCTACACTATACATCTTGTCATCAAAAATCGCATTGGTATCATCTGTGATTTTTGTATCGGTTATATCATTGGTTGCCTTGTCTACCAAGGTAACGCGAATATCGTCATCAAGCTTGGAAAGAACCACTATGCTCAAATCGCTGAAACTGGTCGGCTGTTTACTGATGGGTCCGTTTTCGTCCTCAAAGGAATACCAACCGGTTTGTGTTTCTTGGTTGCTGTTTTCGATATAGGCAAGTACCTTGGTATGCACCATTCTGATATAGGTGTTCTCATTAAGTTCACTTTGGTTGCCTGCCTTATCATAAGCAATTATATTCGCAGAATAAACACCGTCGGTCTCGAATTCCTTGAGACCGAAAATCATTTGTGACTTGTCGGAATTGTTTGCATAGGTTCTTACCACATCTTTTTTCTCGACAGGCTTAACGGTTTCAATCTCTTTGCCGTTGACATATTCGGGAAGATAGGTTTTGAGTGTGTATTCGATTTTTTCGATATTGGTATCCATGAACACAACATTGGGCGCATCATCTTTTCTGCGCTCATAGTCATATACGTCCATGAATTGAATATCCTTTGGTTGTGCCGCACTGTTATTTCGTGCATATACAACCGGCGCAGTGAAATCCACCTCAAAAACAGCCGTCATGCTATTGGAACCGGACGCAAAGACACCTGTGTTACTAGCGCGGTCTACAGGCGACATGGTGATTTTGTAGACACCGTCCTCTGAAAAAACAATCGACAAAGAATGATTGTTGCCGGATGTTGTCCACGAAACCGGCACAGGATATTCACTCCAGCCATCATCAGAATGACTGCTACCGGGCACTTTGTAGTATATGTTCAAATGCATATCTTCTGAAAGGAAATTGACTTCCGTTACACTGATATTTGCAACCGCCTTGCCCTTATTCTTTATATTATAATATATTTCCGCGTCACCGGCATTGCCAAAATCGGCAAAGTTATTTGTAACAACCGGATTCGTTCTGTCAATAACAAATTCTGGCTCGTTAAACGCCGTTCCTGCATTTCCTGCCATATCGGTGTAGCTCACACTGAAAATATAGCGATTGTCTTCGGATAGTGTAAAGGTGCCAGTGTGTACCGTGTCATCCGTTGTAAACGAAGGAGCTGCGTCATTCCATGAAACAGCCTGTGCGCTTCCGTTAACAAGTACAACTGCATCTGACGGATTAAAGTTACGTTCAGTAATCGACACTGTTACTGTTTGCGTTGTGTTATAATAGTTGCCGTTTGCCGGATTTATATTACTCTTGACAGCCGTGATTGTCGGAGCTGTTGTATCAATGCTGATTTTTGTCTCTGCTTCTGTCACGTTTCCGGAGCGGTCAGTCAGCTTGACATGTATTACATTTCCGTTAGTGTTGCTGTCAACAGAAAGTGCGAAGCTGAGCGTGGTGACAAGGTTTTCGTCTCGCTTGACAGAATCATTGTTAATCACGGCTGTAGTTGCGTTGCTAGTGCAATTGCCCTTTATATCAACAGAAACCACGCCGCTTTCATTGTCATTAGCTATTGACCACTCGACTGAGGCGATACCTGAATATGTATCGACAGCAGTGACTGTAATCGGAACAGATGTATTATACAGCGGAATCTGGTTGGCGTCATTGGCAGAGGCTTGGATATCCGGTGTGATGGCAAGAGAGGAAGTGCCACTATGAATTTCACCTGTTTCCAAAACACTGCCATCCGACTTAATATTGCCACTGGTATGCATAACATTATCAGTTACCTCTGCATACATCTCACCCTTAAAGCCTGCTGGAATAACACAAACCGCATAGACTCCGTTTCCATCAGTATGCAAGTCGCTGCCATAGGTTGTAAAGTGGTAGCTCTTCATATTTTTTTGTGTGGTATTGAGATAAATATCCACTTTGTTGAAGCCAGAAGATACGCCTTCATCTGCTACATATACGCGGAGCTCTGTGTCTTTTTGGAAGAAATATCCGTAATAGTTATTAAAGAAAGGCTCGTTGCGATAGGTGTCTCCAACGCTAAATGCAACTACCTTGGGAGCATTCAGGTCAATATGGAACACATCAGAATCCAATTTGGAATTACCCGCATTATCTGTTACCGTAGCGGACACCAGATAATGGCCCTCTTTGTATACGGGGTAGCTGAACAACGCGCTTTCTGTGTATGCCGAATCCTCAAATTTCGAACCGTTGTACGATTTTTCGGAGGTAGTGGATGTTGTTTGTCTGCCTAGGTCGCTGAGGGTGACGTCCACCTTGTTTAGTCCAGACTGAAGCTGCGGTTCTGCAGTATCCTCTGCATCCAGCGCATAAACCATGTACTGCACATCGGTTCCGTACCATGCCTCGTTTCCGACAAGATGCTTTCCGGCAGAGTATTTGTCGGAAACATATACTTTTGCCTGCGGCGCTTTGTCCTCAAGCATCAAAATGACGCCTTTATCTGGACTGTTGAGAATCAATTTTCCGGTTTCCTTACCAGTAACAAAATAATAGCTATTGACATTGCCGAGCATATCCGTTACTGAAACATGCGGCTTTCCGGTTGCATTGACAGGCAAAGCTTCAAATACATATTTTCCGGTTTCATTATCATACTTTCCGTCGTATGGCTCGGCTTTGTCCCAATATAGCAGAATTTCTCGAATAGAGCTGTTTGCATCGGAAGCGCCCACGGAAATATCAATTTCCTTGCCGCCGAATATGCCAAAGGTCATGTAGTTTAAGATGGTGTTTTTCACAGTATATTCATTGCTGTTAATTGTCGGCGCGTCAATGTCTATAACAAAGGAGCTGTGGTCAAAGCTGATGTCACCATCCTTGCCCACAACATCCTTGCCGGAAAGAACATTGCCCGCGAGGTCGGTGGCTTCGATTTCAAGTGTATAACGTCCGCTCTTCCACATTTCACTGTCACTGAGGTAGATTACCTGCTTTTTCTCCACAGCAGCGTCCTTATTCTCTTTATTCTCGTCCCTAAAGCTCCATGCTGCCGTGCGGACTGCTGTACCCTCATCATTTTTTATGGTGATGCTGTATTTTTCTAAGCCTTTGTTATCAGAGAAAGTAAAAATTAGTTGGTTATTGTTTTCTTCTTCAACACGGCTTTTGCCGAAGTAGAGTGTCTTATCATCCTCCGTCAAACCGATTCTGTATGACTTATTTCCGTCAACCGAGCCGGTTCCCGCAGGTGTTATCTGACACTGAGGGGGCTCACTCTCAAGTGTTAAAGCTACATCGGTTTCTTCATCGAAGAGAAGCCGATTGGGCTTTTCCTCCGCACCGATAACTGTTGAGAAGTAATAGTTGCTTTCATTTTCGAGGCGGTCGGTAAGCGTAATATACGGTTCTCCGGTATTGTCGACAGGAAGGTTGCGGAACTCATACCAGCCATCATTCAAAACCGCAGTATAAGGCTCCTTTTTGTCCCAAGTCAATTTGACTTCATTAAGGTCAAAACCAGCGCCAAAGTCTTCGTCGGTTATCTTAATTTTGACAACAATGCTGTCATTGCCGAAAATACCAAATGTAAAATAGCGAAGAATATCCGGCTCTACTTTATAGCTAAAGTCTTCAATTTTCGGAGCAGCGGTGTCCACGATATAGTAATGCGAAATGCTTTTTTCGTTTCCCGCCAAGTCGGTGACGGTAATATCAACCACATATTTTCCATCGTCCTTCAAAGCGAGGGGCAAATTCTTTACCTCTTTGCGCGGCATAACATATTCAATACTTTCCGATTTCTCCGATGTGCGCAAATCCTTGCCCGACAAGTGGTTAATCGTTGTTTTTTTATTGTCGCTTGTCAGCTTACTGATAACAACCTCATAGCTTTGCAGACCGCAATCATCATCGAAGGTAAGATTTACCGTCGACGGACCCGAGAAATACGCCGCCACATTCGCTGACAAGCCCGGTGTATCGGTAGCCGTATATTTTTTTACGTCTCCATAATCAAACTGAACTACAACATCCTCGTCCGCTTTGTATCCGTCGTAAAACAAATCGGTTTCAACAATGTTCTTATCTGTATCAGAAGTGTGGTGGTGTGTGTCCTCCGCACTGACAACCAGCTTATTAATCAGGCAATCCGTCACATTATTTTTACGTAAGATCTGCCCCAAGGCGGAAATGGGAATATAATAAACACCCTCTTTTTTGGAGATGCCTGCAGGCGTTTCCATTTCTTTTACGCTAACGGTTGCAGTGTAATCCGTTTCACCAACCGTCGCCTTGAGCATGACCTGCTTGAGATGCTCTTCCTTGATGGTCGCCTTGATATAATCGTTGTCAGAAATATAATAATACTTTGTCAAGTTGCTTTTCGGCAATGCGTCAGAGCCAAACTCAATTCTTCTTTTTTCTGCTTCCTTCGGATTGTTTTGACTATCCTTTTCAATGCTAATCAGTTTGTGACTGACAAATTCAGGCTCGTCCAAATCAGCCGTTACTTCCTTGCCGGAAGACACACGGCACACATTGCCTGCAGTATCAATAACATAAACAGTGACTGTTTGCAGCTTCATATATAAATTCAGCGGAATCGAGAAATTGACCTTTTGTCTGCCCTCTATCTCCTTGACATCCGTTTGGCTTGCGTTTTGATGAATATCTTCCAAGGTTCTCAGACGATCATTATTTACAGCATAATAGATATCCTGAACCCCCGAACCGCTGTCAACAATCGGCTCTTTGGCATTCATGTAGAAAAAGGATTCTTTTATTTCAAAAGCTGAGGGCGGTGTGCAATCATATTGATAATGCCCTATTTTCACGGAATCGTTGACCGGTCTCTCAGAATCGGGAAAGACTGCCCAAAATTTGATGTAGTTATTTCCTTCGGGAATATTGCTGCCGCCATTCCACAAAAGCGCATCTGCGTCTGTATAACTACCCCAATCATCCGGGACACTGCTGCTGACTTTAAAGTACACCTCAGCGCCTTCGGAAGCTTCTACCGTCCAATCTTCCACCGTATTTGTCCACATATACCAGTTGGGAATTTTGATTTTAAGGTCCGGAGGCGTCAAATCCATCACAGGTTCTTCGGTAGGCTGCTGCGTTCCTTCAGGCATCGGCTCTGTTGACGGCTGTGTTTCCTCCGCAAAAACCGATCCAATGTTGACAAACAATGAACAGCAAATGACAGTAACCGCCAAGAGAACTGCCGTTGCTCTTTTTAATACCCTCATTTTAATTCTCCTCTCTTTTTACATATGCAAAATTATTACCGTTTAAAATCGCATGCAAACAGCATCCAAATAACGTCAGCGATAAAAATACTATATAAGCCAAGCTGCGTGTTCCAACCGAAAAACGCAGCACAATCAAAACAACCGCACACAAAAGCCAAAGAACATCGCAAATAGCTGCCGTCTTGTTTTTGAAGAAGCAGACAATGCCGGGAAAAGGATATGTCTTTTCTCCATCGGTTCTTCTTACTGCTCCCAGTATCAGCGTCAACACCATTCCGCCTGCAAAGCCAAGCCAAGCCAAGAGACTTACCAAAAATGTTTTTACGTTTTCGTCTATCCATTTGACAGGAATCAGACACAGTGATGAGGCGGATACCGCAAAGCATACGATGCTGAGAACAAGCAAAACCAAAGACCTAGATTTCATTTTCAGCACCTTCATTGCTTTTTTTCGACGAACCGATTGATTCATGCAGTGCAGCATAGGAATTTCCATGGCTGTATTTGGGATTGATGAAGCCGGTTGCACCGGGGCGTTTGTATTTCTTCAAGCTTAGAAAGATGCCATAGGAACACGCGCCGACTTGCACCGAAAATACGATAATGGCGAGCATAATCAGCTCAGGGGAATTATATCTCAGATTAAAATAAACAATAAAACTCTCCAGTCTTCCGCTAATCAACAGCACCAATACCCCCAGCAAGACCAAGCCGCCTGTGATAATCATTGTTACCAACCATGGCTTACGCACATACTTCAAAATTCTTTTTATTTCTTCTCGCTTCCAAAGCTGTTTGGGAGCTTTGTTGCCTGCCATTATACCACCTCACTTATTATATCATCCAAGGTACCGGCTATTTCAAACTCAATCTCTTCCAAATCTTTGTTGTCCGGATTTGTATTTGCGATTTCTTTTGCAATCACGCTGATTTGCGCATCATGATTCAAGTCCTGTGCCAGACGCACAACAAGAGGACGATAGCGGCTGTCAGCTGCATTTTCAATAAGTGTGTTATAGCACACCAACAAATCCTTGCGCTTTTGTGCGTTGTAAATTTGAACAGCAAGGCGGTAGCCTGCACCATCCGACTCTATAGAACTGGTTACAATGTTTTCAATACATCTACTCAAATCTCTTTGGCTGACATTCAGCAGCATATCATCGACAGATTGGCTCACAAATCCATTTTCGCGCATATTCCGCAGCATTTCTGTCAGAACTGTTGACTCCGAATAATTCAACTCATTCTCCTCAGACCGAAAGAATTCGTATATTCTTGTGTAGAGAGTATGTTTTTCGACTTCGGTGGATGAATTCATCTGTTCCAAAGCGGCATCCTCAAGCAGTTCAATTTTAGTTGGATTATATGTGCTGATAATACTGTTAATCTTTTGCCCGGAAAAATAATTGGAGGTCAGCTTCAAAAATATACCAATCATCAATAACACGCAAAGCAGTCCTGCCATGACGCCCACCACGCTAAAAGAATTGCGCACCTTTAGATTTTCGGATTTCACCAGCGCCGGAGCGGACTCCTTGGCATACTGAATGTCCTGCCTGAGACTGTTATAGTCGTGATAATAATCGGGGCTGTTCAAGTAACCCGGTTGTCGTTTTCGGGTGCATTTTTTAATGATTGCCTCAAGCTTTTCGTGATAATGCGGAGAGGTCAGCGACAAATCTCTGTCACAATACGCCTTGTCATTGAGCATTTGCGTTCGATAAAAATTGTAAGAACCGCCAAGGCTTTTGTCCGTTGCAAAATCTCGGCTTTTAGTGTAAAGCTCAAAGACATTCAGGCACTCCCAAAAGGTGGCACCAAAAGAAAAAATGTCACTTTCGATGCTCATGCGTCCCAATTCAAAACAACTGTTGTCAAACGGCAAAGCAGAACCGCTTACTGGTTTTGCGTAGCATTCCGGCGCAGCATAGCCGAGTGTGCCGTACTGGAACATGCGCGCAATACTTTCTTCTGAGCGATAATCTGCTTCTCCCAAATTGCTTCTGACGGCATGCGTGCCTGGATTCATATACTCTGACCTGCCAAAGTCAATCAGCACCAGCTCCTTGCCGTACTTGGTCACCATGATATTATCCGGCTTGATATCCAAATGCAGAATATGCTTTGTATCAGTGATATATTGCAAAATCTCGCAAAGATTCAGCATATAATCAAACATTTCGCTTTGATAGCGAATGACCTCATCGTAGTCGCGGCTGTAGCTTTCCAGCATTTGCTGCTTCTTTTCATCATAAAACTCGTGAAAAGGAATTTTCTTTTTGAGGTTGTTGCCACAATCTACCGTTTCGGTAAGCTTCCAGTATTCATCACGGCAATACTCCTCAAGAGACCAACCATCAATATATTCCTCCACTACACAGAAAAAATTATCTCTATTTATTGAAATAGATTTTTGACCTGCGGCAACGTGCGTATCTGTAACGGAAAAGTCGCCCAAATCCTCAATAACATCAAAAATGCGCACCACGGAGCGGCAATCTTGCAGGTCATCAAAAATTTTTAAATCATGAGTGCGGAACCTGTCGTACACATTCACAATACGACTGCGTCCCTCTTCTGCGCCGACTACAATAGCTTTTAGTTTGAACTTTAGAACACAAGAGAGGATGATATCGCCGGATTGAGAGATTTTCAGGCCCTTGTATACAATACTTTCTGTACCGGTTGCGATGTAGCCATCAGCAGATAAGCCGTGTGATGTGTCAATTTTATAGTTAAACTCAGAACCAATTATTATATCATTCGGCATTTGTTTTGTCCTCATCATATTCCATAATGGCAATATTGAAAATTGTATTCGGATTATCTTCGCTGAGTATTTCCAGCGAAATATTGGCGGTTCTACTTGTCACTTTATCTGCAATCTGCGCACCTGTTAAATCCGGCATGTCAATCCTCCTCGCCGCTGTTCGGGTTTCTGTTGAACTCCCCCAGTTCCTCGTCAACCTTGTCGTAGTTCTCCCGAATGTTTTTGACAGCGCCCTCGTTGATTGCCTTCAACACATCCTCAACACTGCCTATTTTTTCCAAAATATGGTCGGTTTCGTATTGATAAGCATTTGCACCGGCGCCCTTCCAAGCACTGAGCAAATCTCTGTTAATTCTGTTAAACTCTTCTTTAATATCGGCAAATTCCTTGATTGCTTCTGCGCTTTGTGTTTCAAAATCCGCAATTTTGGATGTATCCGCCGAAACAAACAACCCCTTTTTTCCCATAATACATCTCCTTAAAGCATCTTGATAAATTTGGCTTTTTTCAGTGAATCTGCCTCAACATTGTAGTAATAGCCGTCACCCAATTCACATTTGGCATATTCTTCCTTCAGGCTCTTCTGATCCATTTCACCGAATACGGTTTTCCCGCCGCGTTCAGAGGCAAATTCCGCAATATTGTCCAACAAAAAAACTGTTTTTAATGTGCTGTTAAAAATTGAATTGACCTCTGGATCGGTGATTTTTTTTACGTCGGTGAAAATAAAGACAAAATCATTTTCATCTGCAATATCAATTAATTCCTGCAAGGTATAGTGAATAAAATCCGCATTTGTTTTGGTATTGAGGTAGACCGATTTGCTTTGAATCACAAAAACAGTAGCCGGTGCTTCTGCTTTGTCACAGCCGGAAGGCATATCTTCAAAATTCACCTTGTCATCATCCACACCGTAAATCTGTTCCATAATCGGGTTGTCAAATTCGCGGTTCAGGCTGAGATATTCCTCATGCAGCAGCTTGTAGAATTGCTGCATAGGCGACAGCTTTCGCTGCACCGTCTTACCGTAGTTCAGTGAAACCGACAAGGTCTGATATTCCGAAATATAGCGGGACTCTGTCTGTTGTCTAAAGCTTTCATAAAAGGTCTTGAGCTGTTTTCTTCCGTCATCAAAGAACACATAACGGGAATATGGCTTGCATTTCTTCAGACGGTCAAGCAGCATTTTGAGAAGGTTAGTTTTTCCGAATTCCTTCTTGCCGTAAATTGCCAATACTCTGGAATCATCAAAATCAACACCGACAGGGCGAAAATCCACATAATCTAAACCAACCTCTACCCACGAGTTGCCATGGCGTTTTTCGTCGGCTTCAAACGGTTGCCTTAGAACTTCATAATCCGCCGGCAAAAGCTCAGTCGGAAATGTTTTGTACTTCTTAACCTGTCTGAGGAAAGTCTTTGTTTTTTCATCGTAAATAAACTTTTTCCGCAGTTTATGTACAAACATTGTCGTTTCGTCCCTGATATCATCACACAGAATCGTCTGCACTTCATAGGGAGAGTTTAGGTTAAAGGTTCCGATAATATCTTCCGGGCGTTCTGTCACATTGGCATGACCACGCCCTTGTATGTTACCGACAACCTCAGTTTTTTCACCAAATATATCCATGCATTTGTCTGCGGGAAAATTAAAGACAATCTTTTGTTCAAAAGAGAGCAAAAATCTGGTAACGCCCTTTGTGTCTCCTGCGGTAAACACCACTGAAATACCCCTTGAACGTCCATCCCGGCACAAACGCGCAAATTTCTCGTGATAGGAAGCATATCGAGTCTCATCAATAAAAGCATTGAGATTGTCAATGATAAATGTTGTGTGCGGAAGCAAAGCGTTTCTGCCAGCGCTAAAGGTCTTGCTGCCTAACTCTTTTATATTTCGCTTCAAAATAGCTTCCAAAATCACAAATACGCGCTTGACATACTCTTCGCTGGTGTTGTCAAAATAAGCGGAAACCAAGGGCATATCCCGATATTCCAGCAACGCGCCGCTAAAATCTAAAATAAAAATCTGCTCGTTTTTCTCGTTACTTCTTTTGTGCAGACAATTTATCAGCAGCTTTAGCAGATTGGTTTTTCCCGACATGGCTGAGCCGAAAACCGCTATATTGGAATGAATCAAATCAACCCTGAAATTCGACTGCTTTTGCTTGCTGGGAATATCGTATTTTCCCAATGTACACATTTCAAAATCTTCCAAAGTGATTCACACCTCATTCCATTGATTAAAGACGTCTCCGCTGTCCGAAAGCAATAACGGCAACGGATCGCGAAAAATCTGCTCCGGCGTTTCAAATGCGGGCTTTCCGGACTTAGTTCTCTGTCCTGCAAGCTGCACAATCTGCTCAACTACATATTCCAGCTGTGTAACACCTGTGCTGAGTTTCTTGTTCCTTGCCATCATACGTGTATTATGTTTGGAGGAATTATAAAATTCACTGTTATATTTCCCGGTATTGGTGACATAGGTCATCTGCGTAGGCGGCTTGATATCGGTATTTTTGTTGGCGCCAGTGTATGCCGATTGAAAATACTCATATCTACTCCCGGTTCCGACCAGAATATATGCTCTGCCATGTCCGGGCATCGTCGCAGCAGCAGCGTCGGTTGTGCCGAGCATTTCCTTGGAAGCCTGCTTGGTTGCCACCTTCAGACAGATTTTTGATTTTGTGTTGACGCGTATATCATCATTAATTGCACCTTCAATATTTTGAGATACAAGTATGATATGCAGTCCGAGGGTTCGACCAATACGCGCTATTGTTGTAATTTCTGAGATAAAGTCAATATCATCAGACTCGTTGGAAAAGCGCTTCAACTCCGTGAACTCATCAACAACAAGAATCAAATGCGATAACGATTTCAGCCTACTGATATCACCGTCAATATAGCGAATTTGTTTTTCCTTTTTACCCTCACGAATTTCATTAATCAGTTCATCGCGTTCGGCCCTTTTGTCGGGCTCATATCGAAGCGCATGAATCCGCTTGATTTTTCGAAGCACACGAATATAAGAATCCGCGTTGTCCACATCCAAATCAGCCAAAATAATCTGACGGTTCTTTACCTCTGCATTGAGTGATTCCAAAAAACGCTTCAACATATAGACAGCCGAAATGCCCTGACTCTCTCCGGCGGTATTGGTGACGGTACCAACACAGTGCGGCAGTTTGCCGAGACGTTCCGAAAATCCGCCGCCCTTCATATCGACCAGCATGAGATTCAGGTCAGCCGGCGCATACTTTACGCACAAACCAATGAGATAAGTTATGATGGTTTCCGATTTACCGGAGCCGGTCGTACCGGCGACCAGCATATGCGGACCGTCAGCATTTTCATGCAAATCCAAGTAGGTTATTCCGTGTTCGTTTTTGCCCAACGCCACACGCAGATCTTTGGTTACATCGTTTTTCTTGACATCCCGCCAATTCTCGCTGATGGTTTCCGTTAATCCGTTCCGCTGAATTTCGTTGTTGCTGACAGAATATATATCGTCAAACAATTCAAAAAGCGTCACCATTGAGGGTACTTTTCCGTTTTCGGCTACGCGTGTATAATATATTGAACTCAAGCGTTTAAATGCAAGTGAAAATTCACTGTTTGGGTGCAGGGCGGTGCCGTCGCCAAAAATGTAGTCATTATTAAAATCAGTATATTCGATAATATCGTCGGTTGTCGCCGAGGAATCAGTTCCCTTTGCCAGCTTGTTGAGCGTTTCGTGGCTCAGCAAGTTATATCGGTTGCTGACACGGTGTAATGTGTCGTCTAATTCAACGATGCTGCCGCAGTATTTAGGCAGAAGACCCTTTTCTTTCTGGATAAACACAAACGTCAATCCGAGAGAATTGACGTAATCGTCTCCTTCTTTCGGCGCTTCAGGAATATATTTGGAAAAAGCTTTCTCCTTAATATCATAATCATCCATCACAAAGCAGATGATTTGCGTTTGCTTTTCCGTGACAATGTTTTCCTCCGAATTGTCGCCACTATGACCTTTGTCTCTCTCTGAAATAATGCTTTGTAGTTTGCTGAACACTTCGCCGGCGCTATCCTCGTCAAAAACAAACTGCGACAGATTGTCAAACAGCTCATTTACATGCGGCAAGAACATATAGTCCCGGAGAATTTCGTCCTGTTTTTGTATGCTGTTTTCCTCCGGAAAGAAGAATACCATCTGCAAATCCTCCGGAGAATGGTAAAACGACAATTCAAATGCTAAATGCCGGATGAACTTCAGCGACACGTTGTCGTTTTTTGAGATAACGCCCAGCGTTCCCATATTTCTCAGATCAATCAGCAACGGCGGCTTTTCTGCCTTTGGCGAGGAATCACGCAAGAATTTAAAGCCGGTCAGCTCCTTTTGTCCGTTTTCGCCTTCGCTCTCCTGCGTAGTCGCAAAAATATAGGGGAGCTCGGTGAGCAAAAACTGATTCTTCAGTTCATTTGCTGTTTCCTGATAGCCCTTTTTGCGCTTCTTTTCATCGGGAATTTCAATCGTAATATACGGAGTATCATGCTCTCCTTTGACGGGAGGATGCAGCTTGTATCGCACATCATAAAAAATCTCATCCTTTGTTTCTGATTTGATTTCAAAGGACGGCTTGATTTCATCAGAATTTCCGAGTGAAATTCTCATAAAATCGTTGTCGTTTTGAGAACGCGCAAAAATAGCCGTTGAAATCTCCCCAGTCTGGTTAAAAAGAATCCCCATCTCAGGATAGACTTTGTTTAGATAGACGATTTCATCCTTTTGCCATTGCACTATTTTCTTTTTGATAATGGTTTCGTTTATATATTTTTCGTACTTTTCTTTCCACTCAGACACTGACTGACGGTGTTCCTTAGACTGTCTGACTCGTCCGTAAACCGAATTAACAGCAGACATAAAAGGCATCGCTATCGTCATTGCCAGCATTGAATCGTTAAACGAAGAATTGCCCGAAAACCTTGATACCAAAAATCGCAGGCCTACCATACCCAAACCCGTAATCAACGGCGGTGCAATCGTATCCATAAAACTTCCCTTTGATTTGGCAGGCATTTCTCCGGCAGGCAAAATATCAATAACCGTCGGCTCAATCACATTGAGTCTGCGTGTGCTGATGTTATATTCCAATGTATTGTTGTCGCGCAGAATATATGATTTTTCTTTGTCGGAGCGATCAAACAGCTGCGGAATATAGTTTACCGTCGACTTCTCCGTGATAAGAATCTGGCTCGATGTCACAATACCGAGACTGCTCAGCGGCATGTCGCAATTCCGTTTTTTTCTTTTCTGTTCATCAAATTTATCCGTTGATTCTGCTGCAATATCAATATGAGCAAACTCGCCCATGATCGTATACAATACCAAGAGCTCTCTGTGCGTTTTGATATACTTTTCAAACGCGTGTGCGCACTCTCCAATACTCAAAGTGCCGTCAACAGATTTTTTACTTTCGCCTGTTTTTTTGTCCGATTGAACAGCAAGATTCTTTAATCCGTAGTAAACGCCCTGCACAAATGCCTTGAGCGAAATATCCTTCAAAGCCAAAAAGGTGAGCGTTCTTTCCTTGTTATTAACCTCAAACCTCACAGACAACAGGATTTCATTGTTTTTCATATTATCAACCTAATGTTCCTAGTATTTTTTCAATTTCTGCCGTTTGATTGATAACCGGCACAGTAATATTTGCCATGTTTGAATATCTTTTGATCTTTGGCGTTTTGCCGTCAACATGAAACCTTTCCGAGTTTTTTTTCGGAATGGAAATCGCTTTGGGCTTGGAGACATACACGCTCGGCAAAGGCGAAAGTACTGGCGGCTTTGGTTTGAAATCATTTCTCGTAGCACCAATAACCGCCACAGAAGGCAATGACTTCATCGTCGGTGCTTGTTTTTCATGGTTTGCCGCAATAACCGGCGCAGAAATAATCTGCTGTTTTTGTTCCGGAGAAATACGGATGCTTCCGGTGTTCACTATAATTTTTCGTGCAGGTGCAACGGGAACCGTGCCTTTTACCGCCGGTGCAATTGGCTGTTTTTCCTTTATAGCAACCAGCGGAGCTGTCACAACAGTTTTTTCTGTTAATGCTACCGTGTGCTTTGGCACCTCGACTGCCGCAATCTGCGGTTGCTTAATTTGTACGGCGGGAGCTGGCTGCACTTTGGGCGCTTCCATACGGCACGGCACCGCTTCAGCCGAACGATACGCAACTTTTGGCAAAACCGGCTGTGTCCTCTTTGGTGCTTGTATTTCGCCACGTCTTGCCTTTGCCAGAACAACACTCGACAGCGACGTTATATTCACAGTTGGCTTTGCCCGTCGAATCTTCGGTGCCTCTTTACAGAAAACACTGCCAACAGATGCTCGCGCTGGTCTAAACGCAAACTGCTGGGCTAATGGCTTGACAAACGGCACCCGACTCAGCTTGGGCGCTTCTCTCTTTGGCGCGGCGGCCTGTATTCTTCTGCCTTTGGCAACCCGCACACCCGGCACAAGTACATCCGCACGAATAATTTGTCTTGTTTTCCCGAGGCGCTCTGCCTGCTCTGATACGTGCTTTGTGGTATTAAAAAGCTTATCACTTGCTTCTCCGAGCTGAACTCCAAAACCATCAAATTTGATTTGTGAAGATGACGGACGGCGAATCCGCTTAATGGGACGCTTTTTTATTTTAAATTTTGGGACCCTGATATTACGTTGTCTCTCAACTCTGTTGACAAAAGCTTCACGCTCCCGATATTCTTCATATGCAGCGCGATAGCTCTCCTGCTGCCGCGGTGTGAGCCTGCTGATTTGCTCCTCCGATAAGATTTTGAATGCCACAAAAACACACTTCCCCTAACACAATGCAGCTCTGTTTGTTACTGCGCAAATAGAGCTGCATTGTTTGTCTCCATAATAGATTATCCTTGTCCGCCGTCTCTAATGCTCTGAGCGATCTGTCCGTCAACTTCCTCAAAGTTATGGCGATTTGATTCAAGCAAAGTTGATAAACCCAAAATCATTCCGGGTAATCCCCCGTCCAAGCTGGTGACGAATTCCTTATAGCTCTTGTCAAAAAGCTCAATCATTGCGTCCTTGGAGTCGCCTTCCATTTCTGCGATAGCGGCTTTGAACGCGGATTCAAAGTCTGTGCCTGCCTGCTGATATTTTGTAGCTAAGTTTTTTATGTTTTCTACGGATGCGGTCACTGCTGCGTTTACAATTCTACAATCTGCCATGGTTCAATTCCTCCTTTTATGCCTGCGCGCCTGCGCCTTGATTTCCCTGACCAAGCTGGTCGTCTACGCCCTGTTCTTCTCCCGGAATATAGCTCTTTACGTTGTCACAGATGCCATCGAGAGCCTGTAACATTTTGGTTAAACCGTCTGTGACATTTGGCTGAATGTTAGTCTCATAGAAAGCTTTGAAACCGTTTGCCGCCGAACCCGAAAAATTGCCGGGAATAAGTCCGTCAATCTCCGACTGCAATTCACCGTTTAATCCGTTAACGGTTGCCTGATATTCGCTGATTGCCTGTTTTGCAGCGTCTATCATTGCATGTGTGATGTTTACTGTTCCTGTTGAGCCCATGTTTGCCATTATTAATTACCTCCTAAAGTAAATGACTTAATTCTTCAAAACCTGTGAAAACATCCTTATAGTAGCCTTTTCCGATTATCATATTTAACGTTTCGGAAATATGACCCACCACCAAGGACATATTTTCAACCGGTTCCAACAATACTTTTTTTGCTTCCAGCTGTGCTTCTTTACCTGCTTCGGTATTCATAGCGCCGGCAAGATCGTCATACATATTTTCCAACTTAGATTTCAGCGCAGCGGTTCTTTTTTTTAGCGCCATCATATCGGCTGATGCAGCATTGAATTTTTCTTCGTCAATGACCAAATCCTCTGACAAATACGCCGCCATCAGGTATCACCTCCGGTTTGTGCTTCTCGAATTTTTTCCAATAGCGGTTTTTTGAATTCGTCCGACAACAAATCACACAAATGCTCTGCCTCGTCATATTCACCGAGGTCAATATGACACTGAACGCGAAAGCTTAAAGCCATCAAATCGGACGGATCCTTTATCATTTCGTTGCGGAAGAATATCAGCAGCGAACGGTATTCCTCGTCAGCCTTTTCATAGCCCTCATCCCTGAGTGCCTTTGTAAGGCTGTATTTTCCGATATATTGGCTGTGCTGATCGGAGCTGTTGGCAAGTTTGGATGCGTAAGCTTTTATGCAAACCGTATCATTTTTCATCGTATAGGCAGCAACGTACAGGCGATAAATGCGGTCAAGAATTTCTTCGCTGTATGTAGCCTGTGCGCCCTCGTCCATATGAAATGAAACAGTTTCTTCCTGCTGCTCGACCGGGGTCATGTATTTATCTGCGCCGGGCGTGCTGCGCCTTGCCTTGGCAGTCATCTCTCTGCCCATGGTTTCAAGCCGTCTGTCGCCGTATCTGCGTCTGACCGTCTCAACGGCGTGATTGATTTCACGCTCGCTCGGACGACCGGAAGGTCCGGGAACTAATTCGGGCATTTCCTTGACTGAGAATCCCATATTATACGATTGAACAGGGTTTTCCGCAGCATTCAGGCAATGGATCGCCATATCGGCATTTTCGAGCGTCACATAAATCTCTGCCGCATTCAAATAGCTTTGAACGGCAAAATTCACATTCGGCGGAACCACGCACAAGCCCTCATAGAGCTTGTCGATCGCCGTGTACAAATGCGACTTGTCGCCGTCCAGCTCATAGCGCGCGTTTTCATACGCAACCCAGTCGTTGAAGATCTCACCGTTCGGCTTTGCGAAACGCTCGGCGCGGTCAAGCTCCTTTTCGGCTTCCTCCAAGCGTTCCTCTTGGAGCAGCACGTTAAAGGCGATGCGGTAGCCTAAATAATCGGTCGGTGCCAAAATTTTCATCTGGTTGGCGACCTCGATACCTGCCGCTGTCTGACCGCTCATACTGTAGCTTAACGCCTTGCGCTGTAAAACGTCCATGTCGATACCGACGATTTTTTCGGACTTGATCAGGTTAAGAACCGCGTCATCATACCGCTGCAAATCAAAGCAGAGCATACCCATGATTTTATAAAGCTGACCCACCACGTTGGGCGAGCACCCCACCTCGTCTGCCTTGGCGAACATCTCCAGCGCCTTGACGGGCTGATTGTCGGTAGCATAGGCATAGCCGAGATTAAAGTAGCGGTCGCCGTTGTCCGCGTCGTATTCTACAGCTTTTTTGTAAGCTTTTATCGCGCTTTCGTAATCCTCGCGCGACATATACGCGTTGCCTGCGCACTGGTGCGCGTCGGCATTTTTGCGGTCAATGTCAAGTGCCTGCTTGGCAAGCCGCAATGATTCCTCATACCTGCCCTGCATAAAGGCAAGTCTGGAATCGGTAACGATTAGTTTGACTTTATCTGCTAATACTTGTTGCATGATTTACTCCTCATATTTCTCCAACAAATTCATAAATCATAGCAATATGTTCACGAATTTTCACTTTTTTTAGATTGTTCACAGATTCCTTTCCGCCTAATGCAAGTAAGGGGACATATCCGAAACATTCATCATATTCTAAACATCCTAATTTTTTTACTGCAGACTCATACTTCTTTATTGTGAAATAATCCGATGCACATTCTTCATCCGCTATTATATCAAAGAAATACTCAAACCTACTCGATATGACATCCGATTCTCCGTATCTATACTTTATAATACAAGCATAACCATCAGATTCCCATGTAATAATATCACCAAAGGCAGTAACCATTATTGGAATAGAAATATTCCCTTTAAAATATGATTTTTTGACTATTTCTAAATAATCATCTGGATTAATCACTTTTAAGTAGCCGTTATAAAAAGTTCCCCACCCCAATTCTTTCCATATATCGATGACTTGATTTGGTAGTTTTCTGTTATACTTTTCAATTATATCTATATCAACATTGCTAACCTTTGTAAAATCATTTAAAATTCTATGTAACATTATCAGCGTCTCCTTTCTTTATTTAAGGACAAACTCAATATCCAATTCGCTCAGCTTTGTAGAACCAGGTAAACTTGTAGCTTTATTATCAATATAGCTATCTAAATCGGAAACTCTGGATTTCCATTGGGACCCTATTGATGAGTTGATTTTGCTATCTCCCAATCCGGAAATATTGTCAGCACGTCCTCCAACGATTTGATCCGGTCCGTGCAACGCAGCTTTCCCTTTAGCCCAGTCCTTAGCCATTCTATTTGCCTCAGCAGCGGGCTTGCCTTGTGCTATGTACTCATCCCTCTTCTGGGCAATAGCATTTTGTCTTGCTCTTTGCTGATATTTAGCACTATTTGGATCTCTTCCGCTTCCTGTTTCTGCTTTTCTCTGATTGTAAGCTTGCCTATTATTGCGATATTCGTCAATCGTTAAATCTCCTAATCCATCCTGTTGATCTTTAAGCTGTTGCTTAAACTCTTTTTCATCAAGTCCGGATTTATTTGAAAATTCGATAGTGCATTCTGCATTGTGAACCCAAACGCAATTATTTCCAACAAAATATGTGTGGTAATCTTCAACCTTAAAGTTATAAACAGTTACGGAAACTTCACCAAGATTCTCATGATAAATCTGTTCAACAGGATGAATAACACCCTTTCGGTCAATCAGCTCCGCGCCAATCCACAAGTCACAAGCATTGACGAAACCACGATTATTTACATAATACGGGTGATCGTGTGTTGAAACGATTGTTTCGCCGTTTACTGTTACGTGTGCAAGTTTGTTTGCTTGGTTGACAAATGAAACTTCTACCTTTTTATAGGAAATCTCACCAGTTTCGGGACTTCGGGAGAGCACCTTATCTCCTGCTTTGATATTTTCAATTGCGACAAGTCCCTCTGCGGTCAGAATCATCGTGCCCGCAACAAAGCACTTCATGGTTGATGTCATTCCGCCGGTAAAAATAGCCAAAGCCGTTACACCTGTTTGGAAAACATTATACGCCGTGCTTTCGTGCAGCTTAGAATTCAATGCGGCAATGTCTCCGTTGCCGAAATATCTGTCTGCCATAGCAAGCGTATCAAAGCCGCCCATGCCAATGCTTAGAACCTTTGTAACAGCCGCTGTTCCTTTTATCGCTTTTCCAAGTGCTGTGCCGCATTTGACAAAGTTGCCTGCCGCACCGCCGAGAGCGCCTAAACCGGCGCAGGCAGCTCCGGTAATCGCGCCGGAAATTGCGCCTGAAAACGCGCCTTCTTCAAAACCGTCCAGAAACGAGCCGCCGTTTGCCATGCTTTCCAGCCCTCCGGCAACACCGCCGATACACGCGCCCATAATTGCGCCCCAACATGCGCCGGCGAGTAAAACAGCTCCTAATCCCGAACCAACTCCGGTACATAACAACACTACGGCAACCACAACAATAATCGCTGTCACAATCAACTTCCAGTGCTTTTTGCACCATTGGGCAGCTGAAATAATACCGTCGCAGATATGCTCAAGCGCATTCTTCTCGCACTCCGGTTTCAGGTAGGAATATTTTGAATAGAAATCATTTTTAGATCGCTCAACCGCGCTTTTTGCATCTGCGTCCCTGCGAGCAGTCATGGTAATGAAATCGGTCAGCTTGCTATTCAGCCGTTTCAAGTCCGCAACCTTTTCTTTTTCGCTCTTTGACGAAGAGCTGATGCTGCTCACAACGCCCTGCAAATTGCAAGTGCTGCTGTCAACACCCTGCAACGTGTTACGCAAAGTACCAAGCTGCGTGTCAAGCTTGTTGGAGGACTTGACAATACTGTCAATCAACCCACCAACGCCGTTAATTTTATCTTTATATATACTGATATTTGACATAATAACTCTTAATATAACATACTATTTAAATGATTTTTTTACAATTCTGATGCGTGAACCGTCAACATTGTTTTCGATATAATCAGAAAACTTGTTAAAATTTTGCATTAAAGTTTCTACAGAAAACTTATGATGCCTAAAATAAACGGTTATTTTTTCCATTTTCCCATATCTTGTATTATTAACCCTCCACTTAACACGGCTTATCTCAGAAACATCAACAGTCCTGCTGATTCCAAATATATTCCTGTACGTAATGCCCATGCATGAAACCGTTACCCTGAAAACCTTTAGCCACATTATCGCTATAACGCAAGGAATATCAACGAAAACAAGCATTGATACAACAAGAGGAATAGAGAAATCCTTTGTTGAAACTGAGCGAATGATCAAACCAATTACGAAAAAAGACATTATAGCAAGAAGCCAAAAAGAAAGGTTGGAGTTGTTTTTTACCACGAACTTTTTTTGCATATTAACCTCAAAACGCAAATATTGCTTTATTGTTATAAAAGTATCCAAGGAATTTTTTAACGGTTTTGCCTTCGTCAAGCAAACCTAACTCATCTATCGCTCCGTTAACTCCTCCTACAACATCGGAAATAATATCTCCTGCGAGCTCACTAATTATGCCGTTTCTAACGCTTTTTCGGGTAAAGTTTTTAATTATACCCCGTTTCAACTTAGTGGTAACCATCTTAAATGATGCTCCATAGCTACCTTTTCCCGAAAGTCTGCTTAACCCCGGAATATGAGAAAAGTTCTTTGAAAGATTATCAGATAGTTTTCCAAAGCTTTTGCTGAAAACGGCTGCGGTCGCAGCTCCGCCAATGGCTTTAATCCAAACATCCTTGGCTGTTGATTTTTCATTTCCGGTAAGATTAGAAAGACTGCCGCTGAAAAGATTAGAAACACCTTCGTCTACGGCGCAGGCAATCGTGGTTTGACCTGTTAAGCATAAAACACCTCCTAAGGCGCCACCGATAGCTGAACCTAAATATGACTCCCATGTTCCCGTCCACTTTCCTGTGATCAGCCAAGAAACGGTGTCTCCTATAAACTGGCTTGCAATTCCGACACAAGCACCAACAACCGCCGCAAGCGCAACAGCAGCAGCGCCGAAGGTAACAATAGAAACAACCACGATAGCAATTGCGGCAAGCGCGACTAAAATAATATTTATAACATCCCAGTGCTCCTTGCACCACTCGGCAACTGATATAATACCGTCGCGGATATGCTCAAGCGCATTCTTCTCGCATTCCGGTTTCAGATAAGAATATTTTGAATAGAAATCATTTTTAGATCGCTCGACCGCGCTTTTTGCATCTGCGTCCCTGCGAGCAGTCATGGTAATGAAATCGGTCAGCTTGCTATTCAGCCGTTTCAAGTCCGCAACCTTTTCTTTTTCGCTCTTTGACGAAGAGCTGATACTGCTCACAACGCTCTGCAAATTGCACGTGCTGCTGTCAACGCCCTGCAACGTGTTGCGCAGAGTTCCCAACTGGGTATTCAGATTGTTGGATGACTTGACAATGCTGTCGATCAACCCGCCAACACCGTTGATTTTATTTTTGTATAAACTGATCGTAGCCATATTATATGTAACCTAACAACTATGCTGTCATATGTCTTTTGTGGTATGCCATCTCAATGCTGGCATTGTTCATTATTCTTTGCTGCTGAGATGCAACATATGACAAACTGTGTTCACGTCTCTGGCCTTCTTCCATTTCTGTCTCTAAACGTCTGATTGCGGAAATCAACTCCTCAATTTTCCTGCTGATTGATGTAGCAGCTCGCTTCATCTGCTCAAAAGCACCGTTAATAGCTGCTTTTGAAATTCTGTTTTTGTCATCAAATACATCAACTAAATTCTGCGGATTGCCAACAGATGATTCACCGATGGCAAGAAATCCCGCAGCCGCAGTCGACAGTTTCGACTCGCCGTCTTTTATACCGACATCAATATCATTGTTTCGTGCAGATGTCTTGTTGATTTCAGCTAACGAAGTTTCATTTCTTCTCTTTTCAGAGTTAAGTGCGTTTACCTTATTAATAATTTGTGTTCTGCGATTTCTAATTCTGATAATCTCATTTTCTGCTCTTCTTTTTTCAATTGAAGCATTCTCATAATTTCTTTTTGCACGATAGTATTCTTCTTGGTGTTTTATCTGTTCCGGAGTCATAGAAAGCAGTCCTTTGCAAATTTTTGTAAATTGAGTTAATATTGATATTTTTATAATCCAAATATTCAGACAAAGATTCCTTATTAGCTTGTCCTTATAGTATTATACTACTTTATCTTTTTTTGATAAAGGCATATCTTTGTAGAATTTTAAAGTCGATATTTGTCTGTATTTGGCAAATACTCGCAAAAAAAACCACACAAATTTGTGAATATTCTCACTTAATGATAATTATTGTGAGCTTTTTGTGCTTTGCTTGTTAAAATTTGCTCTCCATATGGAGAGCACATATTATGCAGTTTGTTGATTTAATTGGATTTGTGTGCTATTATGAAAATGATAAAGGGAGCGTTTCTCCATTAATGAAGTCACAAAAAATAACAGAGGAAAAACTATGCGAAATAACAAAGCAAAAGAAATTTTAGAGCTGTGGAAATATCAGGAGTTTTTTTCACAACAGCCCTTGAATAAAATCAAGGAACCGTCTAAAAGTTCGGGTAAGTATGAAAAAATACACATCCGTTGGAACGACAACGAGACACTGAAATCAATAATTAATCGGATAAAGGGAAAATGCCAAAAAAAGCTATATGACAAAATCGTTGTAAATATTGGTTCCATCCGCAGAAGCGTTTGCGTCGATGCGTTCACGGCGGCTGTTGGCAAAGAAAACTATGAAACGATTGAGGAAGATAAAACCGTGATTGCACCGGCAGCTATTGTCCTAAATAGCGAAGGTATGTACATCCCGGGAGAGGCGCATCTTTCTCCGATATGCTGGGCTATCAAACATCTAGCCAACAATCAGAATAATATTGATAACGCCTTTAAAAACGCAAAGAAAACAACTGACGAAGAATTAATTAAGCTGTTCGGCAGTTCCGTAGAAGCCGTATCGGGCGATAGCGACGAAGAAATGTCATCGAACGACAGTACCGGAAATGAAACGGTGTCAGAGTATTTCATCAGCGATGAAGCGGTCAGTTATGAGAAAATAAAAAAAGCGATGGACATCATCCTCGACATTCTATTTGAAAAAGGCGAGAATAACAGCCAATGCGAAATCGAAATCGAACCGGTTTTCTCAATTGAAACAACCTTTTTTCTTAATCAGAAAGCAGAGGAAACATACAGCGAACAATTCAGCGGCTTGTGTTCGCATTATTACCTGAAAGATCTTGAGAAAATCAGCCGTCAGCAAGAGTTGCTGTCAAAAGGCAAAATCGCCGACTATCTCAACGCGTTGGTCGATGGTAATGAGCGAAACTACTTTAATGTCTGCCCAACAGATATATCAGACGAGTATTATAAAAAAATGGCTGAATATATTTCGCCTAATTATATTCCGCTTGGCAGATGGCCTTCGCAATACAATCTATCTTTCTTTCAACAGTTCGCAGTCAATGTTGCAGTTTCTGGAGCTTATGATAGTCTTTTTTCAGTAAACGGGCCTCCCGGCACCGGCAAAACAACCCTTCTAAAGGATATTGCTGCTGCGAATATCGTTGAGAAAGCTGCTGTTTTGGCACGATTCAATAGTCCGGATGACGCTTTTGAGAAACATACTCTGCAAGCGCCGCTTGACAACGGACGCATCAACTGCTGGTATTCGTTCACGGAAAAAATGCAGGATGCAAACCTCTATTCCATGCTGGTAGTGAGCAATAACAATACCGCTGTAGAAAATATTTCAAAGGAATGGCCGCTGCAGGAAGAACTGCTCAAAAATCTGGATAATACCGATGCAGCTGTTGCCGAAATCAGAGATTTATATGACGCGAACAAGTCCGTCAATACAGAATTACTGCATGTTTTTGAAAATAATCAACCAACAACAAAGAAATTTAAGGATATATACTTTACGGAATACGCGAAAAGGCTGATTCATCAGAAATCGGATACCAGCTCCGCAAACGCATGGGGTATGGTTTCGGCCGCTCTTGGGAAAAGAGCAAACATCAACCAGTACAGCCAGATACTGCGCTCGATAGGGTTTGATTTTGGTGAAAAGGCGGTTTCTCATAGAACAAATCATTATTCAGAATACCGAGAAAAGTTTCTGGCACAGTATGAAAAGGTTAAATCGCTCAAAGGACAGCTTGACTTTATCTCAGCCGCTGAACAATCGCTGCAGGAAACGGAGTCATCGCTGAGTGCAGTGAAAAAAAAGCGTGAAGAAATTGAGAACGAGATCGCTTCCATCGAAAAAGGTGTACTCAGAATCAGTGGGAAGTATACCGATATTGACAAGATTTCTTCCGATGACGCGCTTTCGCGCTTACAGGAAAACCAGCTCTCTCTGGATGAGCTCGACCAACAGGCTGACTCACTGGACAGGCAGATGAATCAACTAAAATCAAGCGTTGGATTTTTCCAAAGACTCTTTAAGACGAAAGCCTATCAGGAAAATCTCGCCGAACAGGAAAAAGTAAAAATCTCGAAGGAAGAACTCCAAACGAAGAGGGAAGCACAGGCGGCGGTCTGTCAGGCAGCAAAAGCTTTTTTTGACGATGCAAAGAAACTGGACGCTCTTGAAACGAGAAAAACTGATTGTGAAAAGAATCTCGCAGAGAAAAATCAAAAGACCCGAGAGCTGGAAAAACAAAAAAGCGACCTTGCCCAAAAACGTCGTGCGGCGGATAACGGAGAATCCGGTAGTAAAAGAGCTCTCTCCTTCAACAAAGCGTATGTTAAAGCACTGTTATCCGAAAAGGAAACAGACGCTAAACGCAAGGCGCAGAAGTCGGTTCCATGGATTACGGACGAGTTTAACCGCGAGCGAGAAAAACTGTTTTATTATGCACTGAATCTGACAAAAGAATTTATTGTCAATTCGAAAGCGTTAAAAACAAATTTCAAGATTTTCGAAGCTTACAGTAACCCGAGCGAGCGAAAAAATTTTTTGATTAAGGACATCAATCAGTTCATCGTTCCGGTATTTCAATGTCTTTTTCTGCTTACTCCGGTCATTTCCTCTACGTTGGCGTCTGTCGCCAAACTGTTCGACCACGTTTCTGAACCGGATGTTATCGGGTATCTGTTGATTGATGAAGCCGGTCAGGCTGTCCCATACAGCGTTCTCGGCGCTATTTACAGAGCGCGCCGCGTCATCGCGACTGGCGATCCGAAACAGATTTATCCTGTGGTAACCGACGATATGCTGTTCATCAACCGACTTCATTCCTTTGAGAATACCGCGAGGTACAATTCAAAAACCATATCCGCGCAAAACTTTATAGACCAGCTCAATCCCTTTGGTACAATCATTGACAGCGAAAGAGTCGGATGTCCGCTGGTCGTTCACCGCCGCTGTGCTTCTCCGATGTTTGATATCTGCAATCAAATATCTTACGGAGGTACAATGATTAACAGCACAATCGTCAAAAAACCTTCTGTTGCCAAATGGATTCAATGTGTCGGAAAGGAAAAGGGGGGGAGAAATCACTTTGTTCCTCAGCAGGGTGACAAGGTATGTGAACTGCTGAAACAAAGGTTTTATAATAATCCGGATGAAAAAATCTTTATTATCTCACCTTTCAATAGCGTGGTGGACGGTATCAAACAAGCTGTCCGATCCAAGAAACTTCTCTCCGAGAAAGTCAGCATTGGCACAGTGCATACCTTTCAGGGAAAGGAAGCAGAAACCGTCATCTTTGTGCTTGGCTGTGACCGCAAAACCAGTGACACGACCAAAAAATTTGTTGATAAAAATATTGTCAATGTCGCCGCTTCCAGAGCCAAGGTGAACTTTTTTGTAGTCGGCGATGCTCAGGCATGGGCAGTTAATGAATATATCACGCAAATGAAAAGTATTCTTGACGTACACGCCATCAAGCTCGCCAATACGACTGACGAATCTCAGCTTCGCGAAAGCTCGTCTGCAATTCTGGAAAGCTTGCCAAACGCTTTTTCTGCGGAAACCGCAGATATTTTTGACGAAAACAGCAGCGACGGCGCAGATAGTATTATCAACACGAGCGCATATACCAAAGAATTGAAAAAGGTATTTGGCTGCCTGGAATTGTCGCCTGAAGAAATGAGTTTCTTCAATCTTGGCGAAAACGATTTGAGCGGTATGTCCAACGACACCAAGAAAAACCTTATCCTCGGTGTAAAGCTGTACGGTGTTTTGCGAAGGGTGTATGAATCATACCACGCGTCATACGGAGAAAACCGTGATTTTGACGCGACCTGCTGCTCTGTACTATTCTGCAAATTCCTAGAAAATTTCTTAAAGGACACTCTTTTGGATACTTTGAAAACTGTATGTCCTGATTTCAAAATCAAAAGAAAAGGAAACCTCATTCTGAGCAATATTTCAGAAGAAATGATAACAATGGGCAGCTTTGTGACCATCTTAAAAAAATATAACAGCGCGTTGGGAAACACTAATTTGAAAATATTCACGAAGGATTTGAGTGACTGCGTTGCTATGCGCAACCATTGCTGCCATCTCAACATCTTTCCATGGAAAGGAAAATGGGAGAATAATGACGGACAAGACGTTTTGCTGTCTAAGATGTTTGGAATTAAAAACCAATACCTTGGCGTTTTTCAGCGAATCAGCCTAGTGAAAAATGAATTGTCTTGCACATTCGGGCAATAGAAAAAGGACGTTTCAATAAGTCGTTGCTTCCACCAATGAAGTGTATATAATAAGGTTAAGGAAAAAACAAAAGAGTATCAAGGTGAGTTTGGCTACTCCTTTCGAATGGGCTTTTTCATGGCGGCTTTCTTGCTTTTCTCTTGAATGGCGGTACGCTTCTAAGATAAAAATATACTTTCATATTGATTAAGAGCATTAGTAAAATCTAAAGAACAAGAAGAAGTACATTACGAAGTTGTGTTTTTCTATGGAGGCTTTTACCCGCTGTATTAACCTTGTAGTGCCTTCAGGGCAGGGAGTTTGACCTCAAGAGGATAATTTGCTGAGCATCTTGCTTTTTTCAAGATTTGTATGACGCTTTGCAATCCTAGAAGTGGATGCTACCGAAACGCCGGCAGCCGAGACGAGGCGTCCAGGGAGCAACTGGAGCTTGCCAATACGGATGCATACGGCGGCTCGAACATCAATCAACTTTTGCTGATTCCCTGCGTGATTTTGGACTTCCTTTGTATACATCCCTTCAGCTACGGAAATAGACTAATGTCTAGACTGCTCTCACTCTTGTTACTTTATAAAAACGGGTATGATGTGGGGAATATGTGTTTTTTGAGGAACAGATCAACTACCACAAGGCGTTCTATTACGAAGCGCTACTGCAGTCTTTTGTTGGATGGCATATGAATGAGAACAGCTATTTCCTGTTTATTGAGTGCTTCCTGTCCATCTTACTATATGTGCTATAAGGAGTTGGACAAGCGTTTTGCTGTAGTCAACGGAAAAAAGGATTACCCAAAAGAGCTCTAATTGAAGGCGTAGTTATGAACAGCCTGACTCAGCTTTCCAACGCGGAGATTTGCAATATTTTGCCGGATGTCAGCTCCACGACGGTGGAGACAGTGTTGGGAATCACGGTAAAGGACGGTACGATTAAGCGAATCGGTGCTGGGAAATCATCAAGGTATCTGAAGACTTAAAATGCTATAAAACGGACATAGGTGATAGTTATGATCCGCTGTTTGGAGGAAGAAATAAATGAAAATTAAGACGATTCAGATCTCTGGGTTTCGGAAGATTCTGAAGGCAAAATTTAATATGGAAGATAACATTACCGTTATTGCCGGAGCAAACAATAGCGGAAAGACATCTATTGTAGAACTTTTTAATTATGTCTTTAATGCCAACGGAAGGTTGTGTTGTGACGATTATCCCGTATTTGAATCCCAGCAGTGGTGTACTGCAGTATTCCCTCATTTTAAAGCTCAGTTTAGCGCTGGTAACGATAAAGAAGATATAATTGCAAATATCCTTGGAGTATTAATACCCCCTGAGAATCCAGAAAATGCAATAATGCTTTCCCCGATAGAAGTTAAGATTCAGGTAGATTACGATCCGGTTAACGATGACATTCGTAACTTTGCCGATTACATTATGGAGCTTGATCCGGATAACAGCAGTTTTTATTTCATTTACCGATTTGAACTAGACAAGGATTTGCTGAGAAAATCCTTGGATTCGGAATATGAAAAGCTACGTAATCGTTTCGATAAACTAGTTGGAGATGATGATAAAGATGCTGAAGGGATTCGTATCATTAAGGAAATGCTGATCCTTTTGTATACTAGCAGTTGTAAAGATGCCGCCTATTTCTCTGATAAAACCTATAGCAACATAGTTTCTATGGATCTGAAATCGTTCAGGGCTCTTTTTAACTATCAGAATATTATGGCTGGCAGAACACTGGATGATGGAAACTCAGACAGGGCCAGAATACTAAGCAAAAACATGATAGATATCGCAAGCCAAGAGGATGACTGGAAAACACTGATTCAGTCCTTACCAGATAAGATTAAGCAATCGATTGAAGATGAGCAAATTCAGCAAAAGGTTCGTAAAGCATCCGTTGAAACACTCGGAAAAACTATCGAACAAATATCTAAAACCAATGGTGGACAAGCTGGTCACATTACTATCGATATGGTCGTAACGGATGAAGCAGTCCAATCGCTGCTCAAAAACATCACAAGTGCAAAATATCAAGTTGATAATTTTTTCCTTAGAGAATCTTCTCAGGGATTAGGATATAGCAATCTGATTTTCATTCACCTTCAGTTGGAAAAGTACCAGAAGACCCTTGATCCTCTGCTCGTAAACTTCTTTGTCATTGAGGAACCTGAGGCTCATATGCATCCCCAGATGCAAAACGTTTTTTCGCATTATTTATTCGCCTATTACAGCAAAGAGAGTGCAATGCAAGGTTTTGTAACTACACATTCTCATGAAGTCGTCCGCAATATTCGTATTTCTCAACTTAGAGTGCTCCGACAAGTCAAACCATTTGAATGTTGCCTTTATGACTTACATAAGTTTATAGATGAATTAATCAAGCCAAAGCAAGAGCTAAAAGATTTGGTCGAATTCTACGATGGTTTTTATACTACCAATTTCCCAGACATAATCTTCGCTGATAAAGTAATATTATATGAAGGCGATACAGAAAGAATGCTTATTAAAAATGCATTGCTTTCGGATAAGTTTGAAACTCTAAGAAACCAGTACATCTCCTATGTACAAGTTGGCGGTGCATATGCGATAAATTATAAGCCAATCCTTGATTATCTGAATATCAAATCTCTTATCATAACAGATTTGGACTTTGATACAGATGCCAAAACAGAGAGCGATGTGGTTCAATCGTTATCTACAAACGCTACAATAAATGCATTTGCAAAAGAGGCTTTAGATAACTCATCTCCAACAGTACAGGATCTTTATTCTTGGATAGATGACGTAAAGCATATAGAGCTCAAAAACATTTGTTTGACCTTTCAGAATATAAACGATCACTATGCTCGAACGCTCGAAGAAGCAATGCTTGCAAAACGATATAATGTGTCAGTACTGGACACGAAAACGAAAGAAGAATGGACTAGTCTACGCAAAAGCGATAAGCTAAGGTTTGTGATTCCTCAAAAAGTGGATCTATGTAGTATTCGGACAATTGTGCAGCATACGAGTAAAAGAAAAACAGACTTTATGTACTCAGTCATTCTTAATAAACTTGTTGACGCTATGCTTCCCAACTATATAGAGGAGGGCTTAATGTGGCTAACAGATTGAACAACTGTTTTTTAATAAATGCACCTGCGGGCAGCGGAAAAACGACAGAAATAAAAACAATGGTGCAAAGGTGTATGGTTGATAATCCGAGAGACAATATTCTTTGTATCACATATACAAATCGTGCTGCAGATGAATTATCAAAAGATATTCTCGCTAAAAACGTGTTCATTGGTACAATTCACTCCTTCCTGCACTTTTTTCTGAAGCCGTATTTTGCCCACCAAGACATTTTGAAATTATACTTTGAAATCTACGGCGCACTAATATCTGAACGGATAGTTAATAAGGATCAAAAAGATAATATAGCCGAGAGTAATGCCCGCTATATTGAAAAGTACGGGAAGCTAGACTATGACACGGTTAGAAAAAATATCAAATCGCTCTCGTATAACGAATCACCATTTAGCTCTTTGTACTATGGTGGCTTGTCTCATGATGATTTAATAAGCTTTTCTAAAGCGGTTTTCGATCGTTATCCTGTTATTAGAAAAAGAATTTCTAGCAAGTATCAATTTGTGTTTATCGATGAGTATCAGGATACGATGAGCGATGTTCTGAAGATATTCTTTGAAAGCGTAATTAATACAAAAACCAAGCTATTCTTGTTTGGCGATCGAATGCAGCAGATATATAAAAACTATGATGGCACTTTCGAAGAAGATTTTAAGCTATTTGACACGACAAAGGCATTGACAACAAATTTCCGCTCAACAAAAAGAATTGTGGACATCTTAAATAAAATCTACAATGATCCAGCGTTTGTTCAGAGCAACTCTGAGGAAATGAGAAACACTGAAGCGGATTTTGATCCAAGAATTATTATTAGTGATGGTATCCAAGCAGAAATTGCGAAGATTCGAAAAACAGATCCTGATACGCTAGTCCTATATCTCTTTAACAAAGAACGTTTTTCTGATATTGATGCAATTCATTTGTATGAAGCATTCAATAACATGGAGAAATATTCTTTTGGTAATGCTTTTTCTGCAGTGGATGTCTTAACAACGCGTTACGAAGATAATCCTGACGCCCTATTAAAACTTTTATTCTGTCTTGTTGATTTGTCAATGCTCTATAAGACGCAACAGTATGGAAGAATTATTCGGATTCTAAAAGGCAACAAATCCATCTTCAGTAAAAATAGTTGGAATATTCAAACGCATAATGATAAGGAAAAGGTTTTTATTAGCATAAAACGAGTTTTCGATATCTTGAGAAGCGAAGATAAAACTATAGCCGATTTGATTAGTTACCTCGCAGATTCACATCTACTAAATGAAGCATACTTGAGCAGCATCATTGATGATGAAGATTACAAAATATCAAATTCTGTTCCCATAATCGAACTGACACACATAGCGGATTATTTAAATAATCCAAGAGTCTCAACTCAACATGGCGTAAAAGGGGAAAGTCATGACAGCGTAGTCTTTGTTGCAGAAGACAGCTCAAGTAACCCACGCGTCGCAATGTATCGGTTTTTCGAAATGTGGGGACAAATGCAAGTTTCTGCAAATTTGCTCAACCAGTTTTACTATGATTTTGCGGCTAAAGTTGGCAGCGTCCAGCGCGATATTGGTATGAAAGCAAGCGATTTAAAAAAGGATACCTATACGGCAAACGAAAAAACGATTAAAAAGAAAATATGCACAATATATGAGGGATTTAAGGATAATCCATATTTTCAGTTCATTTATGGTAGAGATTATGATGGTTACTTTTCAAAGCCGGGTGTTACAAAAGCTAAAGACTGCTTAAAAGAAAATACAGTATACGGAATTTTAAGCGCATATAAACTGTTCTACGTGGGTTGCTCGCGCGCAAGAAGAAATCTGACTATTCTGTTAGATAGCTCGAAAATCAAGGGGAATTTTGAGCTTCAAAAAAAGAGGTTTGAGGAAATAGGCTTTCAAGTTGTAAGTTCCCCAATGCATAGAGCATAAATCAATTTCTGAGAATTCGGCTCCATCTTTCGTATTCCATAGATAATTAAGTCTTACACAAACTCTTTCTACTTTGTCGGATGGGTCGCCGTAACAATATGGCAATAAGCAACAATTGGAGGCTGGCTCAAAAGGGAAAAAAGAGCCGGCTCTGATTTTTGATAACATTATCAAGAAATAAGTTTACTTTTTTGAGAAAAAAGGCAAACACAAACAAAGGGTATCACAGCATGTGATGTTGCGGTAGTACTTAATTTTTACAGTTCAAACCCATCCGTAATGCCGTTGAGCATTTTCATATCACGCTTGACGTAGTAGAGCTCGGTGATTTCCGAGGTGGTGTGACCGAGGAGGTCGGCTACTTGTTTGGGAGTGAGGGATTTGATGTTGCCGTCTTTGTCCTTTGTGCCGTTGATTAATCGGGTGGCGAAGGTGTGGCGGAGCGAATGCAAGCCTTTTGTTTCTATACCCGCAGCTTTGAGAATTCTGTAGAATCTTTTTCTGAAATTCACCGGTCGGGTGACCTCGCCGTGTTCGTTGGGGATGAGCGGACTATCCTCTCCGAAGTAAAATTCATTGCGCAAATCTTTTATCATTTCGATGGCGGTGTCGTTGAGCGGAATATCGCGCTTGCTTGTGGCGCTTTTTAGTTTACCGACAGAAATTTCACGTCCGCTCTTGGCGGTTACTCCGTCACGCTTTGATACCTC
>ODAI014580995.1_pt1 | contig 33642 bp, 29 predicted proteins | sample 1539321 | NCBI WGS metagenome assembly ODAI01 (sample SAMN02144231, study PRJEB22623) | gut metagenome | biome: sheep rumen | host: Ovis aries | place: New Zealand
ATTTGGTCGGATAGTTCCTTGCTGTCTTTAAGCAGGCTATCCATAGACATAAGGTTCAATAAGCGCAAGCGCAGATCTGTGCCGCGTAAGTCAGATGCCTCTTCAATATAATACTCATTATAGGCATTACATTTGATATGAACATCAAAAAGCATTTCAACCGTGCTTTTCCAGCGATGGAAATTACTTTCAGGGAGATAGTCCTGTTTGTAGTCATTGACCGATGAGTATGCCCATTTTTCGTCTATCGCTGCGCGAGAGATAGGTCCGCGTGCGATAGTGTTCAACAACCAGATATAGCAGTTGAAAAGATAAGCAGTTGATGATTTCAGTTTTTTCTTCGTTTCCATGTGCGTTAAATTTTTCACGGTGCTAAATTACTGCTTTACTCTCCCACAAAGTGGATGTCTCCGCAAAATTACTATATTTTTTTCAAAAAAACAAATTTTGCTTGCTAAAAATAGAAAAAAATTGCTTTTTTCCGCGTTAGGGATTGGAAGGGCTACGGTATTAGTTACTAATGCGGAACTTGTGACCCCCTGCAAAGCCCGACCGACGTAGCTCTGGAGATGAGTGGATCTGCAGAGGTATATAGAGACGCCAAAGGAGGGTACAACGAGGGAAAAATGCTTTTTATGCGAATTGTGTAAAAAATGCCGTAAATTGTGTAACGACTATTTCGCAAAAAAGCAGTAATTTTGCACCGCAATTCAAAATGATGGTTATGAAAAAGATTTTATTCACCTTGCTTGCGGCTCTTGCATTAACAGGCTGCAACGCACAAAACAAAAATGAACAAATGGCAAATCACAAATGTTTGGTAGTATTCTTCTCCCATGCCGGAGAGAACTACTCGGTGGGAAACATCAAAGTGGGCAACACCAAGATCGTGGCGGACTACATCAGCGAACTGATCGGAGCGGATCAGTTTGAGATTGTGACGCACAAATACGACGGAATGGCTTATACGCCGTTGACCGAACTGGCGCAAGAGGAAGCCCGCAACGACGAGCGTCCGGATTTTGAACTCGTACCGAGCGTTGATTTCAGTCAGTATGACACCATTTTTATCGGTAGTCCGATATGGTGGGGCACGTACCCGCAGGTGATGTTCACGTTCTTTGACCGTTATGACCTGAACGGCAAGACCATTTATCCTTTCACTACACACGAAGGAAGCGGTCTTGGCAATGTGATGAGCGACGTCCGCAAAGCGTACCCGAATGCCGACGTGAAGCCCGGTTTCAGCATCTACGGACATGAGGTACGTACCAACAAGGCGAAAGTGGAAAAATGGATTAGTGGACTTAATCTCTGATGATTATGGAAGAATTTCGAGTTGACCCGCGGGTGACGACACCCGAAGCGCAAGCCGCGTACATTGAGCAGGGACGCAAACTGTTTGCCTTCAACCAGACCGTTCCTTTCACGCCGGAGAATATCGAAGCGACAAAAGCCCTCTTTGGTGAGAACCTCGGCGAAGGAGCCATCGTGCAACCGCCTTTGAAAGGTGTATGCTTTGATATGGTCCATATCGGCAAAAACGTCATGATTATGCCCGATTGTCTGATGATGTCGCGCGGCGGTATTACGATTGAAGACGGCGCGATGATTGCTGCGAACGTGCAACTGATCAGTAATAACCACGACCTCTACGAGCGCCAGATACTTATCTGCAAGCCCGTGCGGATCTGTAAGAATGCTTGGGTGGGCGCCGGGGCAACTATCCTGCCGGGCGTGACGGTCGGCGAGAATGCAGTGGTAGCCGCTGCAGCGGTTGTGACCAAAGACGTGCCGGCCAACACCATCGTCGCCGGCAACCCTGCCAAAGTCATCAAAACCATTCCACCAAAAGGAGTCTAGCATCCTTGCAAAACTTAAGTTCTTCCAAACGGATGATATGCAGAAAGTGAGGGATTCGAGGGCACCGACCTCGCTACGCTCGCCCACCTCGAAGACCCTATAGCCAGCCGGCGGCATCCCGGGCAAGCGGGCGCTTGGGCAACCCATCGGGCGCATAAGAAACAGACTATCGTCCGTCACTTTATTTGTCCGCTAACAGGTCACTATGAGCAAGCTCCTATGCCCTATTGACGTACAAATAAAAATGAGAGCTCAAAGACTCTCATTTTTCTTATGTGTCCGCTCGGTTTCCCGAGCTTTCCGCTTGCGGAAAGTGAGGGATTCGAACCCCCGGTACGACGTAATGCGTACACCACATTTCGAGTGTGGCTCTTTCGACCACTCAGACAACTTTCCTTAGACTTCGTGTTAGTTACTGCGTGTTGGTTACGGCTTCGCCGTGTTGTTCCAGGATACCAGGTGCCCAGGTCACCATTATAGGGTGTGGTTCCGGGATGCTAAGTGACCAGGTTCCCGATTATGTTCTATGTCAACAACTGAAGGTTTTAGTCGTTCGCAAATTCGCACTATCAATCAATGATATTAGGATACGACATCCCCTTTTTGGGGCAGTAATCAACAGGTGATAGCTTAATTTTCGTGCAAAAGTATATATTTTTTTTGATATATCCAAATTTTTTTATATTTTTGCGGTAATTATGGAGAAAAAATACCTTATAGCCGGTTTATCATTTATCGTGGATGCCCCTAATGAGGCATTTGAGTTGATGTGGAACTATGAGCCTTTCGAAGTTCCAATGACATCCGAGCAAGCAGTATCAAGCGAGTCTAAAACTCCCCTACTGTTCACTTTGCATGTCGGTGATTTTCCCATTCCAGAAGATAAGAAACATGTTTATACAGACTCTTCAGATGACGATATGCCTCGGATAGAAATGAGTCGTGTATTGTCTATACGTAACTGCGAAGAGGATGATTGGCTTTTAGAAGAAGCCACTTCGCACGCAGCGCCCATTTGTATGCAACTTAGAGCGAGTGCAGATTTCTCAGAAGGCTGGCTGACCGTCAAAGAGAAAGACGCTCTCAAGTTCGGTATAGATAACAGTGCGATGCTCCTCTTTGCCTTTACGAGCCTATGGTACGAGACGTTAGAGATGCACGCCTCCGTTCCTGTCAAAGATGGGAAAGGTTACCTATTTCTCGGCAAATCCGGTACCGGCAAGTCCACGCATTCCCTCCAATGGCATGCAGCATTTCCTGACGCTTATCTCCTTAATGACGATAACCCGATTCTCCGTATTATAAACAATACCCTCATGGTTTACGGGTCACCGTGGTCCGGCAAGACGCCTTGTTACAAAAACCTGTCAGCGCCTGTAGGCGGTATTGTGAAAATCAAACAAGCTCCCTATAATAAGGCACGCGCATTGAAACTGCCGGAGGCGTATGCCTATATGTTATCTTCTGCAAGCGGATTAAAGATAGAGTCTAAGATGATGGATAAGCTCTATGAGATAATTGCACAAATTATCCAAATGATACCAATGTTGGAATTGGAATGCCTGCCTAATCCCGATGCGGCGAGGACCTGCTACGAAGCATTAACCATTCACGATCTATAAGGGATCTATGCTAATGGTCCCGTAGTGGTCCCGTTGTGGTCCCGTTGTGGTCCCGTTGGAGTACCGACTCACTCGTACTGCAAAACGCGGGCAGGATCGACTTTAGCAATGAGGTACGTAGGTGCCAAAACGACGAGTGCCGCGATAGCGACGGTAAGCAGGTCAAGTGCGATAAAGAGTATCCACGGGAAAGCAATAGGCACATACGGCACATAATAAGTCACCGGATCAAGGGGAATGATATGCGTATAGTATTGCAGCGCGAGCAAGGGTAAGGCAATAGCATTGCCGATAAGGACACCCTTAAGGATAAGGTGGAGCGCTTGAAAGCGAAAGATACGCATAATAAACGAATTATCCGCTCCTAAGGCCTTCATAAGTCCAATAAACTGCACACTATTGAGCATCAAAATAATAAGCCCTGAGACGATAGCAAAAGCCGAAACTGCACACATAAGCAGTATAATAATCAGCACATTCGTATCGAGAAGGTCGAGCCAAGCAAAGATAGCAGGATTGCGTTGCACCAAATTGACCAAATAAAGGGCATTACCATCCTCGTCCAGTTTATTCGCCGTTTTGCGCCAAACAAGTTCTTCCACTTGCGGCACATCACTTAATGTAGTAGCCCGAATATCAATTCCGGAGCACTGCGCCGGTGCATTATTTCCTATTGCTTCATCAGAAGAGTTGCCAGCCCACTGATTAACCTGTCTTAAGAGCGACATGGTTGTAAGGACAAACCGCGCATCAAACTCTTCAAGTCCCGTGCGGTAGATACCGGAAATAATGAGTTTGCGCTGGCGAATAGATTCTGCAAAAAAGAAAGCATTCAAGTTGTCTCCGCATTGCAGTTGCAGTGCCTTTGCGAGCGAATATGAGATGAGCACTTCCTTATCGGAACGAGGTACGTCTCCTTCAATGAGCGCATCGCGAAAGAACGTCATGTCGTCCGATGCCTTGCAAACCACTCCTTGGAAAGCGGAATCTGTTTTGAAGATAGCGGGTTTGGTGATAAAAGGCGCAACAACCGCGACATTATCTATTTGCCGCAGTTCGTTCAAAAGCGAGTCAGTGACGTTTATCGGTAGATACTCGTATGTATTGTTATTATCGAAATTGACGAGTTGCAGATGTGCCTCAAAGCCGGCGACTTTCTCGGTCACTGTTTGCTTAAAACCAATGACGATAGCGATAGAAACAAGCATAACCACGACACCCAGCGCGATACCGATGAGGGGGATCGTAGTTTGTGTATCACGTGCGTTAGAGAAGCGAAAAAGCCTCCGAGCAATAGTATAGGCATATGAATTTGGCATGATATTTGTGGCAATCCCAGTGAGTGAGTTAATTATTTTAGTTTAGTTATGAAAAAGTATTTATTTATTGTATTATTCGCTTCAGGTTCTCTGCTATTATCCGCTCAAGCACCAGCGGGTATGCCTGCCCCCAAGCGCAGCCCGGAACAAGTAGCAGCCAAGCAGACCGAGCGTATGGTTCGCGAGTTGGGTATCAGTGATAGCATTCAGCGCCAAAAGCTCTACGATTTTCACTTAAAGTATGCGCTATCCCGTCCGGACACATTAACCCGTCGAATCCGCCTTGAGCGCATGCAAGCGATGACAGATGAGTTAGAGCATTTGCTGACGAAAGAGCAGTTTAATGCCTTTATGGACAAGCAGCTTGAGCCTCAGTCTCATCGCCCGATGAGTATCGGCGTAAAGGCCAATAAGCCAATGCCGCCACACCAGCAGCCAGAGTAAGTCCCCCCAATATATCTGTGGGATAATGCACCCCGAGGTATATGCGTGAGTAACAGACCAAAACGGTCCACAAAGCAAGGAGCGTCCACATCAGGGCGCTTCTTCTATTATAAAGCAAGCCAAACAATAGCGCTACGCACGCTGTATTGGCCGCATGCGAAGAGGGAAAACCATATAAGCCTCCCCGGTAATTATTAACGACATGCAAGAGCGGTGCAACGCTTGGATCATGCGTCGGACGAAGACGCATAACAAGGGGTTTGAGCACCCTAAAGGAGATGAGGTCACACGCCGCAATAGCAAGAGCAATGACTATCGTAAAAAGCAGGGCTTTGCGCCAGCCGAATTTACGGCATAAAAGCCCGATAAGCACGAGGTATAACGGGATAAAAATATAGGGCGAACTAAGCCAAGTCATGCATTGGTCCAAGAATGGCGTGTTATGCCCATTGACCCACAATAATATAGCGGTGTCCCAATTATTCATTGAGCAAGATAGCGGTATGGCAAGCGACAATAGCTGCGGTCTCTGTTCGGAGACGTGAGTTTCCTAAACTAACCGGTATAAAGCCCAGATTGAGTGCGTCTTGCACCTCCTGCTCACTAAAATCCCCTTCAGGACCTATCAAGACGGTCACATCCCGTCCGCGCTCTATTGCATCACGGAGTAACCTTTTATCTTCCTTGTAACAATGGGCGATAAAACGCTGTGCCGCAGTGGCTGCGGTCCCGACATTCTGTGCCGCCATAGAACGAATGAAATCATCATAGGGTGTCAATTCGTGCAGCTTAGGCAGATAAGGCGTCAGGGACTGTTTGGCAGCGGAGAGTATGATTTTCTCCAAGCGGTCGAGCCTCAGTTGCTTGCGTTCGGAAAAGCGGCAAAGCAACGGCGTAATCTCATCCACACCAATCTCGACACATTTCTCAACCGCCCACTCAAGGCGCTCTATGTTTTTAGTAGGCGCAATGGCTATATGGAGATGAAAATCGTGTCCCTTACGTTGGTGCTCGGAGGTGAGAATATCAAACTCACATGCTTTAGGATGTGCTTTGGTAATTCGCGCGGTATAGGTTGTACCACGACCGTCCGTCAGGAGAATAGTGTCCCCCTCGCGATATCGAAGCACTCGGACGCAATGCGCCGATTCTTCCTCCGAGAGGCAATGATTACGTGCTATGTCCGGGGTATAAAAGAGGTACATACTATAAGTTTGTTTCCTTTAGGCGTTCTGCATTTTCGGCGACGGTCAGTGCGTCTATAACTCCCTGTATATCACCATCCATGAAGGCTTGAAGGTTATAGACGGTATAACCGATTCGATGGTCTGTGATGCGTCCTTGCGGGTAATTGTAGGTTCTAATTTTGGCAGAGCGGTCACCGGTAGAAACCATTGTTTTGCGTTTTGCGGCAATGTCATCAATATACTTTTGGTGCTCCGAGTCGTAAATCTTGGTGCGTAATCGTGCGAGCGCGCGTTCCTTATTTTTAGGCTGGTCACGTGTTTCGGTACATTCAATCAGAATCTCCTGCACCTCGCCGGTGTTGGGATTTTTCCAGTTATAGCGTAGTCTGACACCCGAGTTGACTTTATTAACATTTTGTCCTCCGGCTCCTCCGCTGCGGAAATAGTCCCATCGAATTTCGCCTTCGTTAATCTGCACATCAAACTCATCTGCCTCCGGCAAGACAGCGACCGTTGCCGCTGAAGTGTGTACCCTCCCCTGCGTTTCCGTAACGGGAATACGCTGTACGCGATGAACGCCCGATTCATATTTGAGCGTGCCGTACACCTGCTCGCCGGTGACATTGAAGATAATCTCCTTAAAACCTCCAACAGCACCTTCGGAGAAGGATGAGACCGTATATTTGAAGCCTTTACGCTCAAAATACTTGACATACATCCGGAAAAGGTCCCCTGCAAACAAGGCTGCTTCATCTCCCCCAGTACCGCCACGGATTTCCATCACGACATTCTTACTATCCTCCGGATCAGAGGGCAAGAGCATGAGTTTAAGGTGTTCTTCCTGCTGCGGAAGAAGAGGTTCGATTTCATCCATCTCAGCCTTAGCCATCGCCTTCAGTTCCGGGTCAGACTCGTTATAAAAAAGGTCTTTGGCATCATTAAATCGCTTAAGGATTTTCTTGTAGTCCTCGGCAGCAGCGAGCACACGCTCCAGCTCATGATATTCTCGATTAAGTCGGACATAACGAGGTTGGTCTGCTATCACCGAGGGGTCGGTGATAAGCAGAGAAACCTCATGAAACTTCGCCTCAAGGCCTTCTATTTTAGTGAGTAAGTCAGTCATTAGTAGATAAAGATGTCTTCAAGAGTCAATTGACGAACAGGACCGAGGGTCTTGAGGTAGTTCATATCCAAGTCCTTGGGATTACCCAACAGCAAGTGGCGATAGGTGCGGTTGGCGACATGTTCCTTCTGGAAGGCTACCATATCGTCCATTGTTATCGTCGGGATAATCTCGTAGAGGTCTTGGTAGTAATCATGGTCCCAGCCTTGCCGTTCAAATCCGATGTAGGCATTGATAGGTGCCGCACGAACATAGCGGCGTTGCTCAATGCCCTTCATCAACGAGGCTTTAGCCTGCTCAAAAGCCGACTCGGAGATAGGCAATTCGTTGCAAATCTGGCGGAAAGTCTCCACGCAGTCTTGCAGTTTATCGTTTTGGGAAATGATAAACGTGTAGAATATATTATTCTGTCCCTTATATTCAGGCATGGAATAGCGAGCAGAAGCGTGGTAAGCGAGCGACCGCGCTTCGCGCATCTCTTGGAATACGACAGCCCCCATGGAGCCGGAGAAATATTCGTTGAAGAGACGAATAATCGCTTCATCCTTCATATCATAGACCTCACCCCAGTTCGCGTAAGACATGAGATACACAGCCGGAGCGTCGTAAGGAGCAATCCATACTTCGGTTTTATCTACTTGCTGGTGCGCAATAGGAGCCTCCTCTAAACGGGCTTCAGCCTCACCGAGTTCAATGAGTCGGCAAGCGTCTAAGAGTTTCGTAATATCCTTCTCGGTAGCGGGTCCGAAGTATGTCACACGGCTGATAGCGGGCACCAACGCGCGCAACTCAGCGAGCAACTGCTCCGACGAGAGCGCTTTCATCTGCTCCGGAGTGAGGGTAGTACGACGCACTGCATCAAAGCCGTCAAGACCGCAATCGGTCAGCGCATCAAAGCAAGCATCTTGGTCTTTTTTATTAAGTTCATGGGCTTGAAGCGCATCGCGCACTAACTCCTGATAAATCGCCTCATCGGGCTGAGCCGTCAGAAGCCATGCCTCTAAGAGGTTAAGCGTAGGTTGCAAGTTCTCTTGCAAACCGCTGATGGTCAGAACTGTGTGGTCAGCATTCACGCTGATACGCATATCGGAAGCCAGGGCATAAAGCTGCATTTGCAATTCCATAGCGGACATCTCGTCCGTCCCTAAGTATTGCATCATCGACTCCGCCATAGAGAGTTCGGGAGCCTGATTGTGCCCCTTATTGATGATGAAAGAAAGGGTGAATAGTTCATTCTCCTTATTCTGACGGGAAAGCAGTTGTTGTCCTTTCGCCAGAGTCGATTGGTTCAAATCTTTTTCAAAATCCAAGAATTGCGGTGTGAGTCGCTCTGCTTGCATAGCCAAGAGATTTTGGCAGAACTCGGAGCTCTTGTCACGGTTCATCTCAATAGGTGTGATAATAGGTTTATCCACTTTCACGGCGTTCATCTTAGCCGACTGCTCCTTATAGACGCAAGCGTACTTGTCGGTGAAATACTTATTGGCAACGCGGACAACATCGTCTTTGGTAATATCGGCCAAGCGATCCACCTCATGCACCAAATCGGCGTAAGGTATGTCGTAGATGAAACTCTGGAGGAAAACGTTGTCGCGGGCGTTATTGGACTGCAAACTAACCATTTGGTCCTTACGGGCGTTGTTGATAATAGCGGTTAAGAGTTCATCGGAGAAATCACCGGCTTTGAGTCGCTCAACCTGCGCTAACATCAAGTCTTTCACCTCTTTAAGCGATTGTCCCTCTTTGGGGATACCGATAAGCAGATAGGTCGAATAGTCATTACCGGGATAGCAAAACTCACCGGCATCGAGAATCTGCTGTTGCTGCATCAACTGGTCGAAGAAGCCGACTTTGCCGTTTTGCAGAATAGCATCGATAATGGTCACAACATCCATGTCCTCGTGGTTGAGCGCCGGGAAAGTCCAGCCTAACCAGGTCATGGGTGCTTCTTGACCATAGACAACTGTATCTTTAGCCGCAGCTAAAGGAGCTTGCTCCGGAATGGAGAATTTGGGCAGATTCTCATTGGGTTCCCAATCGCCGAAATACTCCTCGATAATGTCCATGGCATGGTCGAAGTCCAAGTCTCCGGACAAGCAAATAGCCACATTATTAGGGCGATAATAAGTATTGTAGAACTTCTTGATATTGATAAGACTGGGATTCTTGAGGTGCTCAGGCGTACCGATTACTTCATGCTGGCGGTAAGGAATATCCGGATAGAGGATGTTATTGATTGCCAACAAAACTTTTCCCTGGTCATTGGAAGAGCGCATGTTATATTCCTCATAAACCGCTTCCAGTTCCGTATGGAAACCACGGATAACCAAGTCTTTAAAACGCCCGGACTCAATCATTGCCCAACGGCGTAACTCCCCGCTGGGAATTACCTCGTGGTAGCAAGTACGGTCATTGGAAGTGTAAGCATTGAGACGCGTAGCGCCAATGCCATCCATCATCTTATCAAACTCGTTGGCAATCGCGATCTTCGAGCTTTCATAACTAAAGGAGTCGATGAGGTGATAAATAGCTTTGCGCTCAGCAGCATCGGTCGTCTGACCATACAACTCATATAGGCTGTCAATCGCCTGCAGATTAGGTTTCTCCGCCTCATAATCGGTTGTGCCGTATTGGCTGGTACCCTTGAACATCAAATGTTCCTCATAGTGCGCCAAACCGGTTGATTCTAACGGGTCCTGTTGACCGCCGGCTTTAACGACAATGAAGGTCTGAATCTCAGGTTTCTCGGCGTTTTTGGTCAGATAGACTTTCAGCCCGTTGGACAACGTATAGATGCGTGCCTTCATAGGGTCATTGTTCACCGTCTCATAATGACGAGAGCGTTTGGGAGCCCAAATACCGACCGCAATAATCGCTAAAGCGACTACCACAAGGACAGTAAGGGTGATACATAAATTCTTTTTGTTCATAGTGATATAGTATTATTAAATCGATATGCTTGCATCGTGTTTTGTAATAAGCTGACGATGGTCATGGGTCCTACCCCACCCGGCACGGGCGAGATGTAGGCACATTTGGGTGCTACAGCATTGAAGTCCACATCGCCGGACAGACGATAGCCCTTCGGCGATTGCGGGTCATCGATGCGTGTAATCCCCACATCAATCACCGTTGCTCCTTCCGGCACCATATCCGCCGTCAATAACCCCGGTTGTCCCACCGCCACAATGATAATATCGGCAGTAAGACAAATCTCTTTCAGGTGCCGTGTATGGCTGTGGCAAAGGGTGACCGTAGCGTTACCCCGCTCATGTTTCTGCATCAGAAGTGTCGCCATGGGTTTGCCCACTATATTGGAGCGTCCAATGACGACAACATGCTTGCCGTCTGTCGGGATATTGTATCGTTTGAGCAATTCCCGAATCCCTTTTGGCGTTGCACTAATGATACATGGCAGCCCCTTGGCAGCCCGACCGACATTCTCCGGCGTCAAACCGTCCACATCCTTGCGAAAATCGATGGTTGATGTAATCATCTGCTCATCAATATGTGCCGGCAAGGGCAATTGGACGATGAAGCCGTCTAAGGAATCATCGTGATTGAGTATTTCTATCTCATTGAGCAGTTCAACCGCCGTTATATCTTCCTCAAATGCAATTTTGTCAGCTCTGATGCCTACCTCTTGACAGGCTTTCAACTTATTCGCCACATAGGTCTCGGAGGCAGGATTGTGCCCCACAATGACGATGCCCAAATGCGGCGGACGCTTGCCCGACGCTATCAAAGCAGCCACTTCGCTTTTCAGCTCGCCACGGATATCCGCTGCTATTTTTTTGCCGTCTAATATCATTTCCGTCTCATTTGTTGCACTTTACGCATCATCTTGGATGTTTGTTCAAATTGTTTGAGGAACCGGTTGAGTTCAACAATCGAGCGACCGCTACCTTTGGCAATACGTTCTTTGCGGCTACCATTAAGGCAGGCGGGATTAGCACGTTCGTAGGGCGTCATGGAACTAATCATGGCTTCAATCGGCTTGAACGCGTCATCGCTGACCTCTACATTCTTCAGTGCTTTGTCCATGCCCGGGATCATCCCCATCAAGTCCTTCATGGAACCCATTTTTTTGATTTGTTGTATTTGGGAGATAAAGTCATTGAAGTCAAATTGGTTATGGGCAATCTTCTTGCTTATCCGGCGAGCCTCCTGTTCATCGTATTGCTCTTGGGCGCGCTCTACCAAGCTCACCACATCACCCATACCTAAAATACGGTCTGCCATACGCGCCGGATGGAAGACATCCAACGCTTCCATCTTTTCGCCCGTACCGATGAACTTAATCGGTTTATCCACAACGCTTCGGATGGACAACGCAGCACCGCCGCGGGCATCGCCATCCAATTTGGTCAGAATAACGCCGTCGAAATCCAATCGGTCATTAAATTCCTTCGCCGTATTAACGGCATCTTGACCGGTCATCGAATCCACCACAAAGAGGGTCTCAGAAGGCTGAACCGCTTGTTTGATTGCTGCTATCTCCTGCATCATCTGCTCGTCTATAGCCAAACGACCCGCCGTATCGATTATGAGCACATCATAGCCGTAAGTCCGAGCATATTGGAGGGCTTTTTTAGCCTTATTAACAGCATTTTGCTCGTCCGGTTCGTCATAGACCTTAGCCTGAACCTGTTCGCCCAATACGCGTAATTGCTCTATCGCAGCCGGCCGATACACATCACAAGCCGCCAAGAGGACTTTCTTATTTTTCTTCGATTGCAGATAATGCGCTAATTTGGCGGCATGGGTCGTTTTACCGCTCCCCTGGAGACCCGCCATGAGGATGATTGCCGGATTGCCTTTGAGATTGAGCTCCACGGCTTCGCCGCCCATCAATTCCGCCAGTTCGTCATGCGTAATCTTCACCATCAACTGTCCCGGTCTAATGGCGGTCATCACATTTTGTCCTAAGGCTTTTTCCTTCACCTGGTCTGTGAACTGCTTGGCGACCTTATAACTGACATCGGCCTCCAATAGCGCCTTACGGATATCCTTGACCGTCTCCGCTATGTTGATTTCCGTAATACGGCCTTCTCCTTTAAGAATCTTAAAACTTCTTTCTAAACGTTCTGATAGATTGTCGAACATATTATTCTATGGTTAAAAGTTGATCTTCTATTATATATATGTGTTCCAACGGCACGCCACGGGCAGCTAATTCGCCGCGGTCCGGCCGAAAGACCTTAAAAAACTCCTTCGCACTGCCATACATCTGCCGTGCCGTCCGATAGTTCTCATACGCCATCATGCGGTCATCTCGCAAGAGCCAGCAGCAATGCCCGTAATTGAGGTAATCATGTGCTGTGGCATGCTTACCCCTTAGTCGCTTGACGAGCCAGCGGTCAGCTTCCTCTAAATTATCCCACAGCAAGTCTAATCTCCCGACCTCCAGATACACTTTCGCCAAGCGTTTAAGCCGTTCTTCGTCCTCACCGATGAGGATATCAAAGAGCCAGGTCTCCGGCAGCTCGTCGATAACCCGGTCATTCAACTCCGTAGAACCCATTGCCCCGAAGAGTTGTTTCATCAAAGCAGAAGACTCTACTATACCGCACACCGTTGCAAAAGCAACTGTCCCGTCCCCGAACACCTCCTCTACCCGTTTCTGCACATCCGGGAAGAAATCTATACGATTATCCCTCAATATCAGATGAATAATCAGATTCGCGTAAGCTTGCACGCTTTTAGCCGTATTGGCTTCCGGCTCAATCGCCTCTATCATGTCATCCCAATCCGGTTCCGGCACAAAAGAGATGCCTCGTTTGGCGCACACTTTAGCAAACAGTTCGTCCAATAGCACATACGCCTTACCCGTCAGACGATTCAGCTGTTGTTCACGGTCCTCCTCATTGTCCTCGACTAAAAACCATTCTACCAATGGCTTATAGTTGTCCTCTAATTCTTCCAACCGCGCGGCATATTGCTCATACCCTATTTCCTTCGCCCAAGGCGTCATAATCGCCGTCGCATGGTGAATCATGCATTGCGCTAAAGCACTGTCGGCTGTATTATATTGTTCTTGTAAGGTCATATCGTAGCTTTTATTTGATAATCATTACGGCTCTCGCTATTGCGCAGCACCAACTCTCCGATAAAGCCGGCGAGGAAGAGCATCGTACCCAATATCATCATCAGCATTGATACTTGGAAATACGCATTTTGTCCCAACAGCATCGAAGTGCCCACTGTATAAAGGGCATGTATCTTCAAGCCGATAACAATACATATTGCCACAAAGCCAAGAAAGAACATCAGGCTCCCCATAAGGCCGAAAAAGTGCATCGGTTGCTTGCCGAACTTATTGAGAAACCATATGGTCATCAGGTCTAAATACCCGTTGACAAATCGGTTGAGTCCGAACTTCGAGTTTCCGAACTCGCGCTTGCGGTGTTGCACCACCTTCTCCCCGATCTTCGTAAAGCCCGCGTTTTTCGCCAAATAAGGAATGTAGCGGTGCATCTCCGAGAACACCTCTATATTCTTGACCACTTCCCGGCGATACGCTTTAAGGCCGCAATTCATATCATGCAGTTGAATGCCGGTCACCTTACGGGCTGTGGCGTTAAAGAGCTTCGAAGGCAGGTTCTTGGTCAGCTTGTTATCATACCGCTTCTGCTTCCATCCGGAGACCAAATCGTAGCCTTCTTCCTTTATCATGCGGTACAATGCCGGTATCTCATCCGGACTGTCTTGCAAGTCCGCATCCATCGTGATAACGACATCACCTTTCGCCGCCTGGAAGCCCACTTGCAACGCTGCTGACTTGCCGTAGTTCCGCCTAAAGCATATTCCCCGCACCGCTGAACATGCGGCTTTTAAGTTCTCTATCACTTCCCATGACTTATCCGTAGAACCGTCATTGACATAGATGACCTCGTAGCTGAACCCATTTTCTTGCATCACGCGTGCAATCCACGCATTCAACTTCGGTAACGATTCTTCCTCATTATAAAGAGGAACTATAACTGTTATATCCATATTCCGTAATTCTAATTTCTTATTCTTTAGCCCTTACTGCTGTTGAGTTCCAAATACCTCCATGCCGAAGGCTTTAGTAAAAGAGCCGTTACTGACCAACTTCTCTGCCTTGTCCAGTTCTATTCCCTTGAACGGGGTCATCAACAGTATCCTATCGCTCATCTGCAACGCTAATTCCAACTCGTGCGTCGAGATTAGGATTGTCTTGCCTTCTTCATGGGCTAAACGCCTGAGCAGCTTAAGCACCAATATCCGGTTCGGCAAATCCAAATGCGCCGTCGGCTCATCCAGCAAAATCACCGGCGTCGTCTGCGCTAACGCTTTAGCTATCAGCACACGCTGTTTCTCACCATCCGAAAGGGCGTTGAAGAAACAGTCTTTCCAATTCGCCACATCTATGAAACCTACTGACGCAAGGCTTTCCGATATAATCCGCTCATCATCCTCATCAAGCGTCCCCATATAATCCGTATATGGAAATCGACCTAATGCCACCACATCGTGCACCGTCGTATTCTCCAAACTCGTGCTCTCTGTCAGCACAAGCGCCGACTCATCGGACGCAAAACTACCGCCCAACGGCGATATCAGACCGCTCAGAGTCTGCAATAACGTCGATTTGCCGCAACCGTTCGGACCCAACATCGACACTATCTCACCACTATACAGCGCGAAATTCAGACCCGATTGAACAACACGGTTACGATAACCGATCGTCAAGTTATTGGTATAGATACTGGCGTGTGACACGGCGACTAATGGATGTTAGGATTTCGTATGGAATGGTTTCTAATCGCGTCGATAACTCATCCAAGGTGATATGATCACCAAACACCTCTACCATGTCACCCACACGAGCATCTGAACCCGTTATATCAACCATCGCTTGGTCCATGCACACATTACCTACTATCGGACAACGCATACCATGAACCAACACCGAACCGCCATAATTGCCAAAACGACGGTCAAAACCATCAGCATAACCGATCGGTATCACGGCTATCTGCCTATCACCTTCTAAAAAAGTGTGACGACCATAACCGATTGACTCACCCTTCTTCACGCTCTTAATGGACAGAATCGTCGTCTTCAACGAACATACATTGCTCAGCGTGTTACGAGCTGCACTCAAACCGTACATACCGATTCCTAAGCGACACATCTCAAAATTATATTGAGGGAAACGCTCTATCGCAGCGCTGTTACTGATATGACGCAGAACCTTGTAACCGATACCGTTCTGCAACGCCGTCGCACAACGCCTGAAATACTTCGCCTGACCCTTCGTAAAATCATCCCATTGTTTCTCATCGCTGCACGCAAAATGGCTGAACACCGATACCACACGAAGACACGTATTATCTTTCAGACGACTACACAACTTTGGAACGTCCTCCTCGTAAAATCCCAAACGGTGCATCCCGCTATCGATCTTGATATGAATCGGGAATTGCTCCAAGCCCTCTGACTCTACTGCATCAGACACCATCTGTAGCGACTGAAAACTATACACATTCGGCTCTAAATTATTCTCTATAATCAGCTTCATGGCGTTCGCTTCCGGATCCATCACCATGATCGGCAACGTGATACCCGCTCTTCGCAACTCCACACCCTCATCCGCTACCGCTACCGCCAGGTAATCCACCTCACCGCTTGCCTGCAATGCCTTAGCTACCTCCACACTGCCCGTTCCGTAAGCAAAGGCCTTCACCATACAAGTCAACTTCGTCCCGGGCTCCATCTTGCTCTTGAAGAACCGCACATTATCCACTAACGCGCTCAAGTTCACTTGCAACACCGTCTCGTGTGTCTGATGAAGCAGCCGCTCCGTTATCGTCTCTTCGTCATAACCTAATGCACGCATTACCGCCGCACAGGTACGAGCATTCTGATGCGTCGCATCCTCTATCACTTGCTTGCTATGCGCAAATAGAAGCATCTTCTCACGACGCTTCTCCTCTATCGACGAAAAGTTCTCTCCGTGCTCCTGACCTATATACGTCAGCACACCTATCGTCGGCCTGATCATCGCCTCTAACTTCACCATCTCACCAGGTTGAGATATACCCGCCTCAAAGATCGCTATCGGCTGCTTGCCACTCCCCGCTGCGTCGCTTTCGACTTTCGACTTTTGACTTTCGACTTTCGACAGCTCCCATACCGACAACGCTACGCCGATCTGGGAGTTATAGGACTTCGGACTACGGATTACAGTATAATCGTCTTTCAGCAACTCGTATAACCATTCCTTCACGACCGTCTTACCGTTCGAACCCGTTATGCCGATCACCTCACCGGCATATTGGTCCCGGACATAACGCGCTAAACACTGCAACGCCGCTAAACCATTCTCACGCACAAAACAACATACACCTCTACGCTTTAGACCTTCTATGTAATTCGCGCCATCGTCATGTTCCGTCCGAATAGCGAAGAACAAGGTCTCTTGCGCATGAATACCTAACTGACGGGAATCCGTCAATAAGTAACGAATATCCCAATCTTCCTTGCCGACTACCTCTACCGACGATACCGGCTCCAATACTTTTTTTATCTCACTTATAAGCATATTTCGCAATTTAGCCCGCAAAGATAAGCATTTTTTTGTTAAAAAGCAAAAAAAATTTAATTTTGCAGCAATTTAGCGTTTATATCAGCATCTAAACTGCCGTGGCGGCAGTCCCGGCGTCTGTACAGCTGCCATGGCAGCAAAAAAAATCTCCAACTAATCGCTTTTGACTTTTTGCTTTCGACTATAAAAGCCCCGCTGAATTGTGCGGCTTTTGCATAGTTATACACAAATTTATGTGCATAATTTATTGAAATAGGAAAATATTTTTGCTTATATCAGAAAAATATACTACTTTTGCGACTAATTATGCAAATAGAACTTCACACAATCGCCATCGCCCATAACGGCTTTACCGATAAGTTCGGCATTCCCCGCCAACCTCTCCAAGACTCCGCCATAGAGACTCGGATTGTTTTTGAGCCGGAATTCCGTAACCCTGATGCGCTACGCGGCATAGAGGGTTTCTCCCACCTATGGTTGCTTTGGGGGTTCTCTGCCAATAAAACAACGTGGTCTCCGACAGTGCGCCCGCCGCGGCTCGGTGGTAATAAGCGGATGGGCGTTTTTGCGACCCGCTCGCCATATCGCCCTAATCCCATTGGTCTGTCCGCTGTGCGTTTACTTCGCGTGGAACAAACGACCAAAGGCCTCGCTTTGGTTGTTTCCGGTGCAGATTTATTAGACGGCACACCCATATACGATATCAAACCCTATATCCGTTATTCCGACGCCCACCCCGAAGCCGTCTCGGGCTTCGTGGACCAAGTGGACTATCCCAAACTCCGTATTGAGGGAATAAGTAAGGATGAGCAAGAACTCCGCGAAATTCTCGAACAAGACCCTCGTCCCGCATATCAAGACAATAAGGATCGAATCTATAAATTAGATTACAAAGGAATTACGGTTTCTTTTCGAGTTGATGGTGATACGCTCTATGTCGAAGCTATAACGAAGAATAAATAGCCAATAACTTCTGCGCGACCTGCCTATTATCAAGCCCCATGGCGATTATCCGCTCACGACCATCGGTGCGACGATTAAAAGCAAGGGCTTGCTTTAACAACGAAGCTATTTCTTTAGGGTCCCTACCCTTCGCCACCAAACAGCCTTCAAGACCAGCTATGCGCTCGGCGACATCGCCTACATCTACACTGACGATGGGACATCCGCATGCCATAGCCTCTTTAATCACCTGCGGGCTACCCTCCATTTTGGACGTCAACAAGAACACATCTGCCGCACGCATTAGCAGTGTTACTTGCTCGCGAGTATAGCCTTTTAACTCCAGGAGTTGCACATCCTCATGCAATACGGCTACGGACGCCTTTGCCAATTCCGGCGCCTTCACTGCATTATCAAACGCACCGGCAAAAAGAATATACTTTCCTCTTTCAGAAAGTCCCATGCGTTCACGAGCCTCGCTTTGCCCGGTCAATTGGATTTCCGACAAATCAATACCGCAAGGAATAAGGGCATACTTGGACTTAGGGTGCATAATGTCGAGCGTCCGCTGAGAAACAAAAACATTCCATGCGCTAAGCCACATCGCTATGCGAGAAAAGGGTCTGTTTTTAGCCTCATTGATATCTGACCCGTGATAAGTCGTGACAACAGGGACAGCACGCTGAAGATTAGCGAGCAAGCCCGATAAACCATAATGAGCATGAAGAACATCCGGCCGGAAAGAATCTATCTTCGCTTTGAGAGCCGGAAGGGCTGTAAGATAGCCGCGTATTCCCTTACCGGTAATGCCATAAAACTCAACGAGACATCCGGCAGCCCGCAATGCCTCTGCCTGCTCCACAATGAATGGCGCAAAACGGTTTTTGTTATAGGACGCTACAATTAAGATTTTCATTTATACCATTCCCCTTCCTCTCAACTTGAACCATGACCAAGCGACATCCGCAACAAACATCAGTACCAGCCAGAAAGTATAGCCGTATTTATAGAGTCTCCTTTCTCTAAACTTCGCCAACGCATACGCAGCAAACAGCATTTCAAAAGGCATCACCGGTTGGTGGAAACGCCCCGATTGCGCAAAATTGGAGAACACTAATACCACCAAATATCCCAGCATCACAAATAGAGGCATAACATGTTTGCGCCAATCCCCGCTGAAGAGCAACATAAACATCGCAAGCAACGTAAAGTAGGACAATATATTCTTACAGAAATTACCGCCGGCAATCATCTTTTGCGGCTCCTGTCCGGGAATTTCCACTAAGGTCGGGAATGGCAATGTAAATATCATCGGCGCAAACACTGCCGAACTGGCATAGCGAGCAAGTGTATTACCACCAGCTCGCTGCGAACGCCACTCCATATTGCCTTTCTGCTCCGAACTACCCGTTTCAACCATGCCGAAGAAATCATTCCGGATGGACGAATTAGAGAGAAGGACCAGAACAACAAACAACGCCGCTAATACACCATACATGCTTCGTTTACCCCATTTGACCATCTTATTGCTTGTCAGTACTAAAGCGCACAACATTGCTATAATCATAACACCCGCTAATGCCGTACGAATCATGAACATATACGTACCGATAGCCGAGACAACAGCTATCGGCAACACACGCAATCTTCGCTCCAACAATAATTTATCAATCTCTTCCACAAACGCGACGCATAAGAAAACCATCCACACCTCCTTCAGCTGCGTGCCGCAATAATACCATAGCGTCGGTAATAACGCTGTCATTACACCCGCAATGCGAGCTGTTGACTCGTCAAAATGCCGATGACCGATTTTATAGATCATCACTGCCGTCCATGCGCCCCATACACAATTAAGTACACGGGCTATAAAAATAGAATTATTAGTCAGGAAATAGACATAAGCCATATAAATAGGGAATCCGGTATCCGAGAAAGCCAATGAACGCCTGGCACCGGAACCATATCCTGCCGCTTGGCTCAAATAATCAAAGAGGTTCCAATGACCATCCCGCAGCCATTGGGCACCGCCCATTCCCATTTCATGATAAAAGGTAGCATCTGCATTCTCATAACCGAAGGCGTCACCACATACGGATTGATATAACCACCACGTTACGATTACCCACAATAAGCGTACCGCAAAGGCGACACCAAACAACCGTTGTCCAAATAATTTAGGACTGTATTTCTGCCAATCACGGGTAAGGTTATTGAGTCCAAAGAAGCAAATCGTCACTTCCCCTATACTCATCACCATCCATTTCCAATTCAAAATATAGGAATGGAACAATCCACTAATGACCACTAATGCTACAATATAAAGTAGCATTGCATTGTTCGTAATCTTCTTTGGGACATATGTCAGTGGTAGCGTATTGCGCATAGAGATTAGTGTCTTTTAATTAGTCCTTGTTTTATAACACCGGCAATACCACGCAAGCGATTTTGGCATTTAGTTAGCCATAGCGGCCTCTGATACCAACGATAAACACTGCGCGGCAAATGTGACCAATCTATTTTCGATAGTTCCGCCTTTGCTATAGCATGATACTCTTCACTCAGCCAATAGGCTTGAAGACCTGCTGCCCGTAGCTTGTCACACAATTGGCGCCAATCGGTGTATGTACTTGTCTTGCTCATGGCAGCCCAACTATCCAACTCGTCAAGCTTCCACAGCATATGATGCGCGGGGTTGTGCAAGTGCTTAGTAGCCCGTTTGGTTGCAGGAATATCGTTGTTATAATAGGACAAGCATTCTGATAGATAGGCAATCGAATAATACATTGCCGTTTTTGCCCATAAAAGGAAGTCCTCACCCAAACGAATATCCTTGGGAAAACCTCCCATCCTATCAAAGACATTCTTCGGCATAACCACTGAACCGGTCCACACCGGCATTGCCCCGCCGGCATAATAACTTTTGAAGTAATTGATGAGCCCTACACGCGGCGAAACGGGTTTATATTCCAACCACACTAAATTCCGGATGCGGTCCTCATTTCTACCATTCTTGTGATACCAATATTTACAAGCATAAAGTCCGGCTTCCGGATAAGTTTCAATAAGAGCAAGCATTTGCCCGATGTAGTTCGGTGCCCACCAATCATCGGCATCCAAGAAGGCGACATATGGTGCTTGCGCGAGAGCAACACCATTATTACGCGCCATGGCAACACCTTGATTAGGCTGATGAATAACGCGAATAATAGGTTGATTGGCTCTACTTGCGTATTCGTCACAGATTCTCTCACTTCCATCATCCGACCCGTCATCCACGAGGATAACCTCATAGAGTTCCGACGAAATATCTTGAGCGAGTATACTATTCACACACTTACGTAGATACGCAGCGACATTATATACAGGTACTATGACGGATAATTTGACCATACTCAACTCTCCACCTTAAACTAAACGCCACTTTTCCAATTTAAATAAAACCCGCTCAATGAACCATACAAGCTTATATAAATGGTGTTTGCGCAATCGGTCCATCTGCACCCCATCAAAGGCATGATGATCATAGTCGCATAACACTGCCGGCGGCATAACTGCTTCCAATACCTTTCGCCGCTCTTCATTGCGCAACTTGAGATTAGTCTCCGATATACCGCCTGCATCAAAAATGGTTACATCTATATCCACATAAACGGGTTTCACATCACCCAAGCCGATTGCCTGTAAGTACCATTTCCAATCACTGACTATCTTCAATTCCTCATCGTACAACCCATATCGGTCAAATAAATCCCGACGGATATAAGCACAGTCATGATTCAACGTTGACCAATAGAACTGACTCAGCGAATATTCCGCATAACCGCTCTTACCGATTAACTTACCCGTCGAAAAGTCCTTTTTCAACATATTACCATATAGTATGCCAACCGGCTCACCGCCCTCTTTAGCGGCTTGGGTGTTTAAACGTTCTAACTCCGCCTGCATCTTCTCTACTACATGATCGTCATAGAGCATATCCCCGGAATTCAGTATCTGTATATAATCACCTTCCGCCATCCGGATTCCCTTGTTCATCGCATTATATATGCCCGTATCCGGCTCTGACACCCATCGCACCAATGCCGTGGACGCCGTCTCCACATAATTTTTAATCACCTCCACGGACCCGTCATGAGAGGCACCATCAATGATAATCTGCTCAAATTGCATACATGACTGCGCACCTACGCTATCAAGCGTCTTGCGAAGCCCTTCGGCATTATTGCGATTGATCGTTATAATCGATAGTTTCATAACAAAGGCTTCTAAATCACTTTTGAGATTGAAGATATTCTTTCGCTTTACTAAGCGTTCTATCGGAACGCAGCAAATAGGCTGCTCTGCCTCGCTGATACGTGTAGCGCGATATAATCTCAGCACCCACAAACTGCATCACCTCATCTTTATTGCGGTATATAGCTTCTCGGTAAGAGGGACGAAGAGATGGTTCAATTGCCCTTAAAGCAGCTACCGTTGCCGAGTCGATATCCTCCTGAATCGCCATATGAAGTATATCCGCAAAGTACTTCGACGTCTCTGTTTCATACGTAAAACCACGACGCTCCAAATAGCCGATGAAATCCTCTATAATGACATCAGCATTGTCAATAAGCGTATCGATTGTGCAAACCGGGTGGAGAGAATAATACTCCGTCGCATAATCAAAGAACATATGACCGACATAAAGCGTATAGGTTATGTCCAATTTGGAGGAATCCTCACTTATGCATAAGTCCGGTTCTATACCGCCTAAAGTATCCTTATGCAGACGCTTGCCTTTCTGACGTTCCGCATAATCAATAGCCTGTATACACCTGCCCGATGGAAGATAGTATTTAGAAGTAGTCACCTTCAGATGACCGTCATAAACTATGGGGCGCAAGTTCTGAACTAAACCCTTTCCGAAGGTCCGATGACCGATAAGGTATGCCCTGTGCAGGTCTTGCAACGAACCGGCGACTATCTCCGCCGCCGACGCCGAGTTTTCGTCCACTAATATAACTAACGGCAAGTCCTTATAACGAGGGGATAGGACCGTCTTATACACCCGGTTCGATGATGCTATCTTACCACGCGTACGCACAACTTCAACATCACTCTCAACAAACAGATTCACAATCTTAATCGCCTCATCCACTATCCCGCCACCATTGCCCCGTAAGTCTATGATAAGCGCTTTAGCACCATGGTTATACACCAGATTATCAAGCGTATTGGCAAAGGCTTCAGCTGAGCCCGTCGTGAACTCCGAAAAGGCAATATACGCTATCGAATCTGCAAAAACCGTATCATAATCTACTGCCGGCAAATGAATCTCCTCACGACCAAAACGCTTAGTTAGTTTATCACCCTGACGATTAAGCTCAAGCGTCACGATCGAACCCGGTACGCCACGAAGCAGATTGGACACTTCCGACACCGACAGACCCTTAACTTTATGACCATCGACGCTCAGAATAATGTCACCCGGCAGGACACCGGCTTTCTGAGACGGAGCACCCGCATAAACCATATTGATAAGCGTTGTATCCTTTGACCGCTGAGAAATAAGAGAACCGATGCCACCATACTTGCCCGTCGTCATCATCTTCAACTCGCGATCCTTATCTTTCGGAAAATAGACCGTATAAGGATCTATCTCACGCAACATCGCGTTAATCGCCTTTTCCGTTAACGCCTCATAATTGAGCGTATCCACATAATTGATATCCAACTGACGCATCACATCGTTGAATATACTGATTGTATGGTCTATCCGATATGTCGCCTGCCTATCGGCAGACAGGTTCTCACCAGCCGCCGACTCTGCCGTCACGCCGGCACCCATGAGGATAAGAACAATGTATAAGGTCCTTTTTGACATTATTTTTGCTTTGTTCATCATAATTAACATTTCCTTATAACGGCAACCTGGGCAACCGGTTGCTTTCGACTTTCGACTTTTGACTTTCGACTATCTGCTGCACAGCCGCCGGGACTGCAGCCGCTGCAGGCTGCACAGCCGCCGGCACCGGCGTCACGCCGGCTTTCGACTATTTTAAGGAAGATAAGACGAGATATCTTTGCCATACGAATAGAGGTCACGCACAAGCGTTGACGATATATGCGCATATTCCGGACGTGTATAGAGCAATATGGTCTCCATCTCTGCCAATTGCTTATTTGCCTCTGCCATATTGCGCTCATACTCAAAATCCTCTACGCACCGTATCCCACGCAGGATAAACTGCGCGCCGACTGAATGTGCAAAATCCACCGTCAGACTGTCGTATATCTGCACCGAGACATGCTCTTCATTCCGAAAGACGGCCTCAATAGCAGCAAGCCGCTCACGGATGGGAAAGGTCTCCTTCTTCTCACTATTGCGACCGATACCGATTACTATTTCATCGAAGAGCGTTAAGCCCCTTTTCACTATATCGTAATGACCTATCGTAAAGGGGTCAAAGGACCCCGGAAAGATGGCTTTTTTCATAATTAATAACGGGGTTATTATACATTTCATGCAATTTATCAAGAAGAAATGCGTCGTCGCGGTCAGGCATATCAATCTTGGTAAGCTGCCCTTGAAGATATTGCTCAAAAGCAGGACCTCTGTCATAGATTTCGTACCCTAAGTGTATCTGGTGGTCTATCTGATGCGCCACTGCCGCTATCTGCTCGTTGCGCGACAACTGTCTCAGTTCCTCTTCGTGCCGATCAAGCCAGTGATTTATAGACGGCGTCATCCGAAAAACCACCCTACCCTTTTCGCCCCACATACCCGTCTTCATAGACAGCAAGTCGTCCTTAGGACCTTTCTTAAAGGCGGGATTATCGCGCCGTTGCTGCGCTTCTTTGGCCTTCAGGTAATCACACGGATCGTACTCATAGGAGAACGAGACCGGCATGATATTCAGTTTCCGCACAGCCGACAAGAAATCATTTCCGTCTGCTAAAGTCAACATCTTCAGTACAGCCGGTTGTGTCAGGTCATTCGAGTCTTTAGCACGCCCCTCACGCTGCGCAATCCATATGGATTTATGACGATGACGAAGGTGCTGAATATACTCTGACAGAACCGTCGCATGCTGCAACGCATCCCGTGGAGACCCGTCCCTGATAACGACATAACAACGATTATACCGTACTACCGGTTCTATCCACCACTTCTTAAAGAGATTATTACCTATTCCCATATACGGCCGGATGCCATATTTCAAGCGCATATTATAGCAGAAGAATGCAGGGTCACAGATAATATCCCGATGATTGGTAATAAAAGTAGCACCATGCTTAAAATCCGCCTCTATCTCCTTGCGCTTGTCGTCCAAGTAGGTTAAAGTGAAGGAACTCATGTGGCGTTTCATGAGCAGATAGACTGGTAATAGAACGAGGTAATCCGTCAGCCACAACAAGGCCCCCGTATGATACGCGCGAATGCGCTTTGTTTCGTCTTTATTCATAACATATCCTCCAATGCCATCTTGGCAGCTTCTCTATAAGCTACTATCAGTCCTCCGGTGCCCAGCAATGTACCTCCGAAATACCGCACCACAACCACCAAAACGTGGTCCTCATGTGCAGCATCAATAGCGCGCAGAATAGGCACTCCCGCAGTGCCATGCGGTTCGCCGTCATCGCGAGTCCTCCACAGGTCTGGACCCAACCGGTAAGCATAGCACACATGCCGCGCGTCATGATACTGCTTGCGGTAGTAAGCAACACGGTTCTTAACCTGTTCCTCATTACTGACCCTTTCAGCAAAACCGATGAACTTGGATCCTTTAGACTTATATATAGCTTTATTTGTCAATATTCGTAATTAGCAATCTGCTTTCGACTTTCGACTAATAACAAACGCTCATCGAACGCTCATCGAACGCTCACCGAACGCTCATCGAACGCTCACGGTAATTCGTAATCCGCAATCCGTAATTCATTATCGTATGCCCATCTTCTTTCTAAGGTCTTTGGGAATAGCGTCTTTATGAACGAGAATATCGTTCGTCTTGTACTCCATAAATGCGCGACTGATGTACCAAATGCCCTTATAATCGGAGCGCATGGTTCCCCACGAGTTCTTGACCATATAATAGAGTTTGCCGTTTTGGTCTTTCGCAGTACCGAAAATCTGCATACCGTGGTCGTCCGTATTCTCCCAAGAGTCAAAAGCGTCTTGACGCATCTGTTGGGTAATCTCCATCTCGGGAAGAGGCTTTTTGGTCAGTTCCTCTTTCTTGGATTTAGCGTCCAAACCGAGCCAATGTGCCATATCGGAGCCGGTAAGGTCTGCACCATTGTCGGCATCGGGCATAACGCCCACGCCCTTGCGCGTAAAACCGATTTCCGAGACATCTGCGCCCCAAGCCATAGTATGACCGTTAGCAATAGCATTATCTATAATACGCATTAAGTCCTCAAGCGGAACATTATACATCATATCCATGCGCCAATTATCAGGCACTTCCAGAGCAAAACGGGTATAGAACGGATGGTGCGTATAGGACGTGATGGAAACATAATCATCGGCATTAAGTCCGAGTTCTTGGACGAAGGACAAAGGAGTATACTTCTTGCCGTTATAGCTGAACTCCTCCGGACACTGCCCTAAATAGGTATCATAGAGAGCCTGCAGGCCTTTCTTCCACACAGGGGTCAGTTTGGTTAAGTTAGAAGTAGTAAGGGCCTTGACATAAGCACCTGCCAGAGCATCTATCTCCTTATGCACAGGGAGCGTATCGGCTTTAGTAGCACCATATTGGATACCGGGCATCGCCTCCTGCGGAACAAGACCGTAATTCTGCATACAATAGATAACATCATAAGCCGAACCGCCGCCCGCGAACGCCACATCGCCATACATCCGCACGCAGTATTCGGCACGGTCAACCATCGTCTTTGATACCACAAACATCTCGGATAGGTCAAACACCCCTTTATTCATACGGATAAGTTCAGACTCTAAAAAACCCAGAGTCGAGAAAGCCCAGCAAGTTCCGGAGCGATGTTGGTCCTTAACCGGAGTAATGGCAATTGAGTCAATTGTGGTAAACTTAAACCCCTCTAAGGTATCTGATTGTACTGAATCAACTGGAACGGAGTCCATCATGAATGGAGCTAATAAAGCAAGTAGTAATGTTTTCATACTTTTCTAAAAATCATCAAAAATCGGGCAAAGATAAAAAATAATTTGCATATATCCAAAAAAAATTGTACTTTTGCGCGCTAAAATGCGCAAAATCGTTTTTTTAATATCAATGTGCATAAGTAGCGTGATGGTGTACGGGCAAAAGCTGGCGCACCCTGTTGCTTATTCGGCGCAAGATTCCATGGTCATGAAAAGCGATGGAACCGCCACGCTACATGGCAACAGTACCGTGAAGTATGAGACTATGGATTTAGAGTCTGAATTTATACGGTTTCACATGGACAGCAGTTTGCTTTATGCGACGGGAGTGTATGATTCAATAAATGAAGAATGGCGCGGGAAACCCGTCTTCAAGGAAGGCAAAGACAGTTACGAGTCCAAAGAATTAACGTATAACATGCAGACTCAGAAAGGTTATATACGCAATGTCGTGACGCAGCAGGGCGAAGGTTATATCGTTGCCTCTAAAAGTAAGAAGAGTGACAACAATTCCTTCATGATGGGAGGAGGCATGTACACGACCTGCGATGACCACGAGCATCCGCATTTCTACCTCAAGATGACCAAAGCCAAGGTTGTACCCAAGAAACATATATCCACCGGTCCTGCTTATATGGTGGTCGGCGAAGTGCCTTTGCCGATAGCTATACCTTTTGGTTTTTTCCCGTTCACGGACAGCTATTCGAGCGGTCTTATCATGCCTACATTCGGCGATGATTATTCTCGAGGGTTATATTTGCGCGGCATAGGCTACTACTGGGCTATCAACGACTATTTGGACTTGACCGTTACAGGCGATATATACACGCGTGGTACATGGGCTATTTATGCCAAATCCAAGTACATCAAACGCTATAAGTTCAACGGCAATATCTCCATTAACTACCGCGAAGATATCACTTCCGAAGTTGGTCTGCCGGACTATAGTAAGGCACAGAACTTAAGCATCCAGTGGACCCACACACAGGACAGCAAAGCCAATCCTTATACAAACTTCAGTGCCTCCGTCAATTTCTCGACATCCGGGTATAACCGCAGCAATATCAACAGTTACTACAACGGGCAACTGAACTCCGAAAACACCAAATCATCCAGTATCAGTTACACCCAGCGCTTTCCCAATAGCCCATGGTCTATCAGCATGAGCGCATTGATAAGTCAGCGCACAAAAGACTCCACACTATCACTGACCCTACCCGATTTAACGGTCTCTATGAGTCGTATTTATCCGTTCAAGCGGAAGAACCCGATAGGCAAGGAGCGGTGGTATGAGAAAATCAGCTTATCTTATACCGGTAACGCCAAAATCGCTGCTAATAGTATGAAAGAAAACTATATTTTTCGCTCTAACTTCCTTAAAGACTGGAAAACCGGACTAAGGCACACTATCACCTCTAATGCCTCCTTTATGCTCTTCAAATATATCTCCATTACCCCCTCTCTCAACCTAACGGACAGGATGTATTTCAGTCGTGAAGAGCGACATTGGGACTATGAGAACCAGTCACTGGCAAGAGATACTACAACCGGATTCTATAATGTCTTCGACTTCAATGTCGGGGTCTCTATGAGCACGAAATTATATGGTTTTTACACGCCTTTTAGGAAGCTATTTCCGCATAGCAAGGTGGATAAATTCCGCCATGTGATGACGCCGCATGTCAGTTTCAGTTACCATCCCGATTTCGGCAATCAGTGGTGGAACTACTACGGCACCTATGAGCAACCGGTCTATAGCTCTGAACGGGATGCTTACGGCAAACTAATCCAGAAAATAGACGCTGAGGGTAACCCGATGTATATAATGCAGAAATACTCTAAATTCCAGGGGCAACTCTATGGTAACGCCTCGCAGGGCATGGCTGCGACACTATCCTTTGGCGTAGAGAATAATCTGGAGATGAAGGTCGTTAATAGCAAAGATACTACCGGAACAAAACCCTTCAAGGTGATTAGTCTTATCGATAACCTCGGCATCAACGGCGCCTATAATTTTGCGGCGGATAGTATGAACTTCTCCAATTTCAATATCAACCTTAGAATCAAGATTCCCAAAATCAATTATACCATCAACCTATCGACACAGTTAGACCCTTATATGTACCAACTTAACGCCTTTGGCACACCTGTCAGAACCAATAAACAGTACTGGCACAATGGGCGTTTTCCACACTGGACCGGAACAGGAGCAAGTTTTAGCTATACCTTCTCCAACGACCTCTTTAAGAAATGGTTCGGGAAAGACTCTAAAAAAAGTAAAGCCAATACAGAGCCGGTCACCGTGGATGAGAGCGGAGAAGTGCGTAATGCCAAGACCTATCCCCGGCACGATAAACAATCCGAGACTGACAATGACGGCTATGAGAAATTAGAAATGCCCTGGAGTCTGACTGTCAGTTACTCCATCCGTTATGGAGCCGGAGGAGAGTTCGACTATGAGAAAATGTACTACAAGATGGTCCTTACCCACAACCTGTCTTTCTCCGGTTCGCTTAGCTTAGGCAAAGGCTGGAAGATAAGTGCAACTACAAGTTACGATTTTAAGGCACATCAATTCAGTTATACCAATTTTAACATCAGTCGCGATTTACACTGCTGGAATATGACGGCATCCTTTGTACCGTTCGGTCCCTATGCCTCCTATACCTTCCATATCGGTGTTAATGCTTCTATGTTAGCCGATCTTAAATATGATCAATCCAGTACTAATAATACGAATAAACGCATAACTTGGTGGTAATTTCGTAATCCATATAATGGTGACAGCCCGCAGGGCGTGGCCACCTGGTATCCTGGAAAAACACGGCAAAGCCGTTACCAACACGAAGTAACCAACACGAAGTAACCAACACGAAGTATATGAATACAGTAGCAATTGTAGGACGCCCCAATGTGGGCAAGAGTACGCTCTTTAACCGTTTAACCCAAACACGTAGAGCAATCGTCATGAACGAAGCCGGCACGACTCGCGACAGGCAATATGGTCACTGTGAGTGGTGCGGCAAGACATTCTCAGTCATTGACACAGGAGGATGGGTAGTCGGCTCAGATGACACCTTTGAAACTGAAATCAATCGGCAGGTCAACACCTCTCTAATGGATGCCGATGTAGTCATCTTAGTAGTTGATGTCAACGAGGGAGTTTCACAGTTTGACATGGAAGTGGCACACCTTTTGCGCCAAGCACATAAACCTACCCTTTTAGCGGTCAATAAAGTCGATGACTTTAGTCAGCAATACGGGGCGGCTGAGTTCTATAAATTAGGACTCGGAGACCCTTATATTATCTCCGCGGAGAACGGTCTGGGAACCGGCGAACTACTCGATGAGGTATTGCGATTATTCCCGGCAAATGAGCAGCAAGGTGCCACTTCGGAGGGCAACGCCCTTGACAACACAGACGCCGGAGCAGCATTGCCTCGTTTCGCCTTAGTGGGCAGACCCAATGCTGGTAAATCTTCTATCCTTAATGCCCTCATCGGGGAAGAACGAACCATTGTAACCGACATTGCCGGCACTACCAGAGACAGTATCTATACCTACTATAATAAATTCGGAAAAGAGTTTTATTTAGTAGATACTGCCGGCATCCGCAAGAAAGCCAAAGTAACCGAAGATTTGGAATACTACTCCGTCGTCCGCTCTATTCGAGCCATTGAGAATGCCGATGTCTGCATTCTGCTCATTGATGCCACGCGAGGCATCGAAGCGCAGGACCTGCATATCTACCAACTCATTCAGAAGAATAAAAAGGGACTTATTGTGGCAGTCAATAAATGGGATTTGGTTGAAGATAAATCCAATGCCGCCATCAAAGCCTTTGAGAATGCTATCCGCACAAGAATAGCGCCTTTTACCGACTTCCCGATTATATTCACATCTGCCCTTACCAAGCAGCGGATTTACAAATTGGTTGAGGAGGCGCTACATGTCTATGAAAATAAGTTCAAGAAGATACCAACCGCACAACTCAACGAGAAACTCCTTCCCATCATCGAGACGACTCCACCACCCGCTTGGAAAGGCAAATACATTAAGATCAAGTACTGCACACAACTGCCCGATACACAAGTGCCATCTTTTGTATTCTTTGCCAATTTGCCACAATATGTCAAGGAGCCCTATCGACGTTTCCTTGAGAACAAAATACGCTCGTTCTGGGACCTTACCGGTACGCCTATCCAACTCTTTATCCGCCCCAAAGCCAAGTAATCATCCATATAATGGCACCCCGGTCACCCGGTATCCTGGAACAACTTTTATAGTTTTTTTAATTGCAATCCGTAATTTCTTATGAAGATAATCGGCATAACATCAATCAATGGCACTAAACATATTGTACTCAAAGGCGATTCGTCCCTTCTCAATAACAGAAAGCCCTTCTTTATGCCCTCCGGCGAGGACGCGGTCATAGAGATATGTGCCGCACGGTGCCTTGTCTTACGCATATCTCGATTAGGAAAATCTATACCTACACGCTTTGCTTACAGGTATTATGACGCCGTCGCTCCGGGACTTAATTTTTGGGATGAAAAGCAGCTGACCGCCGGAGAATGGACACGGGCATTTTGTTTCGATTACAGCCTATGTGTCGGCACATTCACTCCTTATAATGGCGACAGCCTGCCCGATTTGCCCCTCATGGGGAAAACCCACGGGAAGGGGCTTGATGGGCTTTGCCTTACACCCGCCGAAGCCATTCATGAGATTAGTAACCTCATGACCATTCGGCAAGGTGATTACATCTTCATTGATTATGAAGGAGGAGAAATTATACACCCCATAAAAAACCAGATAATCGAAGAAGAAGGACTCTATTGCAAAATTAAATAACGCCTCCACTGACGATATCTGTCGGAACAACACCGCACAATAACCGGACAATAACCGCACAATAACCGGACAATAACCGCACAATTCAGCATAGACGGCTTATAGATTAAGCACGGAAGCAGCAAATTTACATTATAATGTGATGTCATGGTGCGATGCTCAAAATTGGGTGCAAAGATACAACAAAAAAATCCGAATGCGCAAAAAAAACTCAATTTTATTTGCGTAAATAAGAAAATATTCGTAATTTTGCATCGTTTTTTTGCAAAACAGTCTTGGTAAAGGCGTGGGGTAACCCTATAATATTCCTCGCAACAGAAGTTGCGGTAAAGTAGTATCAACAAAAATAGGGTCACTTATGCAAAAATCTCGGATTTTAACGTATGTTTACAACACAATTATTGTGTTGGTTTTGGCAGCCGGCGTGACGTATGTCGTGCTGCAGTTCACTCATTTCGGGCACATCGAGTACACCGATAATGCCCGTGTTTGTCAGTACATTGCGCCGCAGAACACGCGCGTGCAAGGTTTTATCAAGGAGATACGTTTTGAGGCGTACCAACATGTGAACGCCGGCGACACGCTTGTTATCATCGAGGACAGCGAGTTCCGCCTGCGCCTGGCACAAGCGCGTTCGGACCTTGCCCGTGCGCAGCAGCAGAGCAAACAGGCAGGGACCTCTATCCGCACGACCAACACGAACATCAGCGCCATAGAAGCGTCCAAAGCCGAAGCGAAGGCGAACATGGACAACCTTGCCCGCGAGGACAGGCGCTGCGAGCAGTTGCTGCGCACCGGTTCTATCTCGCAGCAGATTGCCGACCAGACGCACACAGCATATCTGGCGGCACAGGCACGCTACGAACAGATATGCCGCACCATCGAGATGCAGCACAGCGTGGCGGACGAGCAGAGTTATAACCTCTCGGCTTCGGAGGCGGCAATCGAACTGGCGCAGGCGGCAGTGGAGTTGGCGGAACTGAACCTGTCCTATTGCTACATCATCGCTTCGAACAGCGGCGTGGTAGGAAGCCGTGACATTAACATCGGCGAACTGGTCAATCCCGGGCAGACGCTTGTCTCCATCGTCGATGAGCAGCAGAAATGGGTGGAAGCCAACTACCGCGAGAGCCAGTTGCCAAATATACATGAGGGTTCGGAGGTGTCCATCCATGTGGACGCCGTGCCGGATGTGCAGTACAAAGGGCGTGTGCAGAGCTTGTCGGACGCTACCGGCAGCGCGTTCTCGCTGGTGCCTATTGATAATGCCACGGGTAACTTCGTCAAGGTGGAGCAACGCCTCACCATCCGCATCGCACTGGACGAGAACAGCGCAGAAGATTTATCGCGTCTGAAGGCAGGCTACAGCGTGGAATGTGAGGTGAAGTACTAATACGATGCAACTACCTCCTTCACCTCCTGCGGCGGGAAAAATGCCGTTCCAAATGCCCATGTTCCGGGCGTGGGTGCCACGGAAGATACAGCCGTGGATTTATATTCTTCAAGTCTTGTGTATCCAGTTCTCGGGCGGGGTGTATCTCGGCGCACTGGAAGCCGTGCGCGGCACAACAGCCCTGCAACTCGAGGACCTGCTAATGCTGC
>ODAI011882655.1_pt1 | contig 33602 bp, 25 predicted proteins | sample 1539321 | NCBI WGS metagenome assembly ODAI01 (sample SAMN02144231, study PRJEB22623) | gut metagenome | biome: sheep rumen | host: Ovis aries | place: New Zealand
CGTCTAAGTCTTTCATCGTAGTTTTGGGACTAAATAAACTTATGTTGTCAATAAGCATCTGCACAATGCCGGAGTTTGGAACCATAAAGCCTACAGGACAAGGGTCATAAATAGTTTTTATATGCGGTCCAAAGTTGCGCGCAACAATCGAGGAGCCTGATGTTTTGAATCCGTCATTGTAGTTTCCCTCGGGATCCCAACAAAGAAATTGCTGCTGCTGATTACTGCCCGTTCCCCCTGTCAGTTCAGTTTCCGCGAACCAGTTTCCGCCACTACCTGAATATAAATAATTAGGATTTTGTATGGTTGTTCCAGCGGTTTTAAGATTTGCTGCCGTTAATTCTATAACTTCTGCTCTATCACTAAACAGGTCTTCGGATTCATAAGTTATGGATGTTATTTTTCCTCCTGATTCGGTATAACTAGCTACTTTCGATCTCATGACGGGGAAAGGATCCTTTCGGCCACTCTGATAGGCGATGTTGGATCCGCCGAGAGACACTGCACCCGCCTCCTGCGTTACGTTGTGCTGCACCTTCTTACCCATTCTGTCGTTTTGCGCTACGCGGAAAAGGATGGTTCGCGCGTCGTAGTACTTCACCTCGGGAGTACGCCATCCCAGGTCGCGCTTGAGTAAGTTCATCTTATAGGTCTTGCCGCTGATGGTCTTCGTCAGCTCCACCGTATTGCTGAAGTCGTTGAGGGCCGTCACCCAGATGTGCCAGCTCCAGGCAATGACGCCATCGACGGTGGCTGCCAGCAGAATGTTGGCAGGCTGCACGTCGTCCTGCTGGATTTCAAAGTAGAGGTAGTCGCCCTCCACCCTGACGCTCTTTGAGCGTACTACGTTGCTCTCGTCTTGCCACACGATTTTCGCGCCATTGGGATCGGTGGCGAGCTGCGTGGTGAGCCATGGGTCGGTGATGGAGTGGTCCAGGTGGTCGGTGAACACGCCGTGGCCATTGCCGCTCCATGTGTATGCGTAAGCGATGGGGTTGTTCTTACCTTTCTTTACGCCGTTGCCATAGACGAGGGGAATCTTGAATTTGCCGTAGCCCTGCACGACGTAGCAGTTGGCCGTGTTGCGCTCCGTGGTCTGCTTGCAGATAGCTTCGCTGTAGCCTATGTTGTGGAGCGACAGGTCGTAGTAACCGTCGGCGCCGGCATACTTGGAGTAGTCGTTCTTGATGAGCGTCTTGATGGTATTCGATTGTTCGTTACGCAAGGGAGCCGTCAGCGTATAGGTGACAGCGCTGGTGCTGCCGTCGATGGCGTTGTCCGACCCCACGTAAACGCCGTCTGACTTTCTCTGCAGCGAGAAGCCGGTAGGCAATCCTTTTACCCACTTGGAGCCACCGTCGGTGGAGTACTCCAAATGCCACTTGGCGGGTTCCGTTCCGGCGACACCGCCATCGCTATACTGGGCATAGCTGGTAACTTTGAAGTCCTTTGAGCCGCCGTCCTTGGTGAATGAGAACGCACTGCCATTTGATCCGCCATCGGGAACGGACGTCAGGGTATAGCTGAGTGCTCGGCTGTCCTTTGAAATCGTATAGGTGTAGCTGTAGCCTGGCAGCCATGTCTTGCCTTCGAGCTTGGCATCGAAGGTGAAGTTCTCTTGGACAATGTTGTTTCCTTCGGCGTCGCTGGTGAGGTCGGCTGTGATAATGAACTTGGCACCGGTGGGAGCTGTCTGAGGTAGCACCATGAAGCAGTGTGCGTCGGTGTTGATGAGCTTCTCGCTGTCGTCTGCCACGTCTTTCTGCGAGCGGTTGAGCGTGGCGGTGCAGCTGCCCTTGCTGGTGTCATCGATGACCCAGTTGCTGGTGCGTGTGCCGCCTGCGTCGGTGTAGGCATTGCCTATGACGACGGAGCCCTGGTCGTAGATGCCGTCGAGGGTGATGGTCTTTATCTTCAGATAGTATTCGGTGCCTCCGATGCCGACTTTGTATTTCATGTTGTCAGCGTTGTCGTACTTGAACTTCAGGGCCGATAGAGCGTGGTGGAACTGCAACTCTACGCCGCTGTTCTTCTGGCTCTGCGTCACTCCGGTCGTCTGTGCCATGAGGATGTCCTTATTGTACTCCTCCTCGGGCTGCATCATGAAGTTGATGATGGGTTGCGATGGGTTGCTCGTGTCCACCCAGATGCATCGCGTGTGTCCTGCATCGCCGTCGGGATGTGAGGCATCGGCAGCACCGTCCCATCCGGGGAAGGGTGCGAAGCCGTAGAAGTTGCCTGTCATGTCTTCCTTCCACGCATTATTGCCGCTGAACAATAGCTCCTGTTCATCGACGTACCACTCGCCTTTGCCGTTGAGCGAGCTGCGCTGTATCTCGGTGTATGTGTTCAGCTTTTCCCAGACAGACTCGTCGGTGCTTCCTTTCTTGTCGTAGACAGATAGCACCTCCTCGCCGCCTACCACGGCATAGAGTCCGAATGAGCTCACGGCATTGGGATTTGTAGGGTCGAAGGCCTCGTCGGTGATGCGCTGTCCGCGTGTGACGGTATTGTCCGCTGCGGTTGACTCCGGCTCGATGTAGTTGGCTTCCTCGCAGTGGAGGTAGAGAGGCTGTCCGTTGTCATTTGGCGTTGCGAGAACGATGGGCGCCATGAGGCGGGTTTGTTTTTGTTGTGCGTGGTCTTTGTTCCACTGCCCGTTCTCATCGAACGAAAACTTAAAGTGTAGTTTCCCGTCGTTGTAGCGTGTCGGGCCAGTTAGGTCGTCCTGACACGCGGTGAAAAGCATGCCCGCAAGGAGAATGCTTACACTGTAGAAAAACCTGATTGTTTTCATTTTCATGTAAAAATTGATTAATATGAAAATTTATATAATTGATTCATTTGAAGATTTATGTATCATGGAATTCTTGGTGTGAATTCACGGTGTCAGCTATATCATGTGGAGCTCAAGACCTCAAATCTCACAAGTTGAGAGCTTAAGGAACTTGAATTACTTATTTTTTACCAAAGAGTTTTTTTAATGAGAATTTCTTTTTCTTGTGGTGTTTATGAGCCTTGGGATCAGTGTAGCCGTAGCCGTAGCCATAACCGTAGCCATAACCGTAGCCGTAGCCATAACCATAGCCATATCCGTAGCCGTACATGGGCTTGAGGCTGGAGCCGTTGAGGATGATAGCCATGTTGTTGAGCGTGTTGTCCTGATAGAGGCGCTCTACTTCGGGCAGTTGTCGACGGTCGATGTTGCCGGCTCGGATGATGAACAGGGTCAAGTCGGCGACGCGGTTGATGATCTTGGTGTCGGCGATGCCACCCAATGGCACATTATCAATGAGGATGTAGTCGTAGTGCGGAACCACTTCTGCAATGAGCTGTTCGAGGCGTGGCCGCATGAGCAGCTCTGAGGGGTTGGGCGCATGGTGACCAGCAGGGATGAAGTCGAGCTTGCCATCCTTGCCATGGATAATGATTTCGTTGGCGGACATCTGGCTTGCCAGGTAGTCTGTTACACCCGGTGTGTTGTGGATGTTCTGCAGCTGCGTGAGCGACCGCTTACGAATATCCATGTCTATCACGAGCACGCGCTTGTCGGCTTCGGCCAAGCTGCGTGAGAGGTTGGAGGTAATGAATGTCTTACCCGAGTGCTCGTGGAAAGAGGTGAGGGTGATTACCTGTGCTCCCTGTTTCTCCTTCTTCATGAAGGTGATGTTGGTGCGCAGCACACGAATGGCTTCCTTGACGATGCGGTTGTCCTCTGTGGGCTTGGTCTCGGCGATGAGCGATGTTTGTGTGTTCATGCTCTTGTCGAAGGGCACCTCACCGAGGAAGGGCACTGTCAGCACGCCTTCGAGGTCTCTACGCGTGTAGACAAGCGTGTCGAGGAAGAGTCGTGCCAGCAAGATGAGCGCAGGAATAAGCAGTCCGGCCAACAGTCCGAGGAACATGATCTTCTGGCGGCTGGGGCTGATAGGACTCTCGTCGCCGTCGGAGGAGTCGATGATGCGTGCGTTGTCGGCCACCATCGCCTGAGAAATAGAGTTCTCCTCGCGCTTGTTGAGCAGGAAGGTGTAGAGCGCATCCTTGATCTTCTGCTGACGCTCGATGCTCAGGATTTCTCTTTCCTTTGCGGGCATCTGATCCATCTTGTCGCCTGCACGCTGTCCGCGGTTGATGATGTTGGTGCGCTGTGTGCGCAAGGCGGCGATGTAGTTGTCGAGCAGGGTGATGAGCAGGGTGTACTGCGATTGGATGTTCTCCTTGAGTTCCTGCACTACGGGGTTGGCTTCGCTGCTGTTGCCTCCGAGGCGGTTGTACTCAAGCTTGAGAGCATTGATCTTGCCGATCTGGTCTTCGAGGCCGCTGCCTTCGAGACCCACGTTGGCGGGAATGAGTTGATCGCGATTGGTGGGGTTGATGAGATAGTCGCGCATGGCCTGTGCCATGTGAAGCTGCACGTCCTTGGCATAGCGCTGGTCCTCTGTCTCGTAGACCTCGCCCATGTAGCGTTGAGCTGCATCGCTGGGGCTTATGAGTTTGTTCTCGCGCTTGAAGTTGGCCATCTTGGAAGATTCGCCACCGAGCTCTCGGCCGATGATTTCAATGCGGTCGTTCACGAACTCGGCTGTCTTCTGTGCAATCTTCTCTTTGCTCTCACGGGCATCGGCGTTGTACACGGCCACCAGTCCGCGCAGCACAGCCTGTGCGCGCTGATAGGAAGCGTCCTTCAGGGCCAGGGTGAGGATGGACGCCGACTCGTCGTCTTGACTGATGCTAATGGCATTGTGGTAGTAGCGTACGACTTGTTCGACAGGCGTCTTGGTGACATGCGTCTCCAGATTGATCCACGTGTTGTCGAATTTCGGCGTAAGTTCCATGATGATGCGTCCGACCGGGGTCTTCACGATCTTGCCGAAGGGCACCTTGACCTCGGGACTTCCTTCGTAGAACTCGGAGAGGATGGCATGCTTGGTGTCTTTGATGTGCATGGTGAAGCTGCATCCTTTAACGGAGGCGCTGTCGAGGAAGGTGATATACACGGGCTCGCGGCCATACATGTCGGCCTGATAGAGCTGTACGCGAATGCTGTAGCGCATGTCGGCGTGTGTGTTGTAAACCATCTTCTCCAAGAGTTCCTTGGATTGCAGCATGTGCAGCTCATTGGCGATATTGACGGCATTGAACACAGAACTATAGCGTCCCAAGCCTACGACGCCATCGCTATTGGAGGGGTCGTTGATGAGGACGTCGATGGAGCTGTAGTAAGTGCGTGTCGATCGGATGTAGCGGTTGTAGGCCAATGACAGGCAGACAACCAAGGAGAGCACAAACCACTTCCAATTGGCAAGCAGGTAGCGCACGATGTCCATGACATTGAACTGCTGCTCGTTCTGTTGGGTGGCATTTGTTTTTTTCTTATTGTCCATTAATTTCAACTATTTACGTTTCAACTCACCTAAACATATATGTCAAGCTGTAAGCCAGTGATGCGAGCACGGCGATGATGGAGATGACCGTGGAGCTCGTGTTGAAGGCCTGGTTTGTGCGCTTGCGCGGCTCAGCATAGACAATGTCGTTTTGTTGGAGGAAAAAGGCGGGAGAGTTGTAGAGCTCTACGCTCTGCATGTTAATGTCGTATTCCACGCGCTGGCCATCTTCTTCGCGAATGACGCGCACTTTGTTGATGTTGGCGCGATTTTGGAGGTCGCCCATTTGTGCCACGGCTTGGAGGATGTTGATTTCTCCGCTCGGAATGACGAGCTTGCCGGGCGCTAAAGCACCGAGACCGTAGATGGTGAAGTTGTTGATGCTGGTCTCCACGATGGCATCGGGAATGTGGCGGCCTTCAACGAGCAACCCTTTGATGTAGTCGGAGGCTTGCGGCAGGGGGAGCCCGGCTAAATGCAAACGTCCCAGGGTGGGAAATTCGATGTAGCCGTCGTTGTCGACGAGGTAGCCCTTGGGTGCTGCCGCCTCACTGGCTGTAGCACTTCCATCGGCGCTGACGCTATAGGTGAGGTTGTTGAAAGGCAGAGCGAGCTCTCTCTTGCTGCACGTGACGTGGATGTCCAGACGGTCGCCACTCTTGATGTGGGTCTGGTGGGTCTGTGTGATAGGCTGGGGAAGGTTGGGTTCGAGATCTTTCAAGTAGACATACTTACTCGTGTTGCAAGAACTCAGCGCAACAGCTATGATGAGAAGAAGTCCGGAAAGAGACCTGCTCAGATGAATGGAATGCTTCATAGTGTTCTTTCGATTGTTTGAGGTTATACCATGGAGCCTTGTCGCTGTTATCAGAGTTCTGTGCTTATAGATGTCGGGAGTTCGCCACCATCAACGGGAGTCCAATCCTCGGTTCCAGTGGTTCCTGTTTTCACTTTAACGTCTGCCTTAGAGGTAGCCATGATGGGTTGACATGTAGTCTTGACGCGCTGCGTCATGAGTCCAGAATAAATTTTCTTTTCCATGATTTTATTTTAAATTTAAATTATATATTCTTTTGTCCTTTTGCCAGATTGAAGAAGAGGCAAAGGGCTTCTGTTGGTGCGTATCGGAATGTGAAAGGCAGGTGAGAGAGATAGCTGAGCACGGTGTGGTAGCGGCTATGTCCTTTCGATTGTGCTTGTTGCCATTGATGGCTGTGCTGCCCGAAGTTTCCTCCTTGGATCACTAACTGTAGGAGGTGTTGGGTGTCGTTGTTGTGTCTCAGCGTCGATGAGGCTGTAGTGCCTGCATCAAGGCCGAGGTATTCTGTGAGGAAGTGTTCCAGTAGTTGTGACCAGCGCGTGAATCCTGTTTGCTTATATGCTTGAGTGAGTGCGCGTTTGTCGATGTGTTCGTGGTTCTTGTGATAGGCCAGTGCCAAGTCGCAGAACTGGCGTAGTCCGATGCCTACCGATGCCGTGTGTTTGAAGATGTGTGCGGCATGGAGGAGGAGGGTAGTGATGTATCCTGTTGTGCGAACGTCCGTGCTTGTGCCCTCGTCGCCGTTGATGGTCAAGGTGGCATAGCCCTCGTTCCGTATGATGTCTGTCAGGGCTTGTTGGTGGCGAGGCCGCAGGATGTCGGCCAGTCGCGGATGTATTTCTATTTCGATGTTGTCGTAGTAGAAACTCATGCTGCCATCCGCCTTAGGTTGACAGGGATAACCTTGTTGTTCCAGGGAGGAGGCCACAGTGCCGAAACAGGTTTCAGGCAGATACCAGTCGATGTCGCCACAGACGCGTAAGTCGGGACGTGGATAGCAGCTGGCAGATGCTTCGCCTTTCAGCAGGATCGGTTCTGTGCCGATTTGGCAGAGAAGCTGACGTGTGGCAGTGACAGCCCGTCTGATGCGCCTGTTGTCTGCGATGATGCGGGTGACATCCGATGTCCATTGCCACGTGATGGTTTGAGGCGGCACGAGGTTGTCCGGCAGACGCTGTAGAGCGTCATAGACGATGCCTTGCACGGTTTGTCGGCACGCTTCTTGGTATACTTTTTGCCAGTCGTCGGCAGAGAGCGGGAAGTAAGCAATAGAGGGCTCTGTTGTCCACAGTCCACAGCGAAGCAGCTCGAAAAAAGCTTGCTGCCAGCGTGTCATAGAATGAGTCCGTACTTGTTCCATGTCTCTAAGAGTTGTCGCACGTCAGTGAGCGCTTGCTCGGGACTGACGTCGTAAGAGGCGGCAAGTTGCTCGGCCATGTCTTCGGGCGTGAAATCGCGATTGCCAAAGTGCTCCCAAAGGTCGGCGGCCGCCTCGTTCATGGCATAGAGGTCGGTCAGGTTGATAGCTCCCCCGTCAGGGTCGACGACGAAGTGGTCTTTGCCGACGTTGAGATGTATGAGATTGGTTTTTAATCGCATTAGAATTTCTTGCCGGAAATGATGGCCCATGTCGTGAGCCAGATGATTTTCAAGTCGTAGCTAAGAGATTGCTTCTCGAGATATTCCAGATCCATGTCCAGGCGTTGGATCATCTTGTCCATGTTGTAGGTGTAGCCGTTGAAGAGGGTGGCTTTAGAGAAGATTCCTGGACGCAGGGCATAGAGGCGGGGGGAGTCAGGGCGTAAGACTACAATCTGATCGATGAAGTAGCGACGTTCTGGGCGCGGTCCCACGAAAGACATATCCCCGCGAATGATGTTCCAGAGCTGGGGTAATTCATCGATGTGGTGAGCACGCAGGAAACGTCCGATGCGTGTGAGGCGGGGATCGTTATTGAGATATAGCATTGGCTGTCCGTCCATCTCGGCATTGGTCTTCATGGAGCGGAATTTATAGAGGGTGAAGGGGCGTCCATGATAGCCGATGCGCTCCTGCTTATAGATGACGTCACCGCCACCTCCTATGAGTATCACCAAGTAGATGACCGCCATGGGCAGGGCGAAAATGATAATGGAAACAATTGCTAAAGAGAGGTCGAAAAGTCTCTTCATAAGCGTTTGTGCGTTTAAAGTGTTGTTGAATGATTATCCTGCAATAGAGAACAAATGAGCTTTTATGCTTTCGCTTAGTGGTGTGGTAAACTTACATGCCTTATGCGCGCGTACACGTGTATATTATATATGTGTGGGCTTTTATTTGTTTAATAACTCATCGTAGAGCGCTTGGCATGAGTCTATCATCTGTTCCATTCTGAAATATTGTTCGAAACGTTGTCGTGACTGAAGGGCAAAGCGACTGTGCTGTTCCTCATTACTGCAAATCTGTAGTATGGCATCGGCCAAGGCTTGGCTGTCGCAAGGTGGTACCGTTATGCCAGAGACGCCATTCTGATTCACCCAAGACACGCCGGACTCGGGAATGTCGGTAGAGACGAGGGGGGTTGAGTGAACCATGGCTTGCAACTGCACGATGGCAAAGGCTTCGCGTTTGTCGATCGACGAGAGACAGAAGACATCGCTGGCTTCGTAATAAGAGGGTACTTCTTTGTCGGAGATAAATCCCAGCAGTTTCACTTTGGACTGCAGTCCCTGTTGGTTGATGAGGCCTTCAAGATGGTCGTGCTGGTAGCCTGTGCCACCAATGAGTACGATATAGTCGTCGGGGAGAAGTGCGGCAGCATTGATGAGGTACTCAAACCCTTTGTACAGCACCAGGCGTCCTAATGAGAACACTATTTTCTTTCCTGCATACTGAGCCTTGATCTTCTGGATTGTTCCTTCTTGTGCTTCGGTCTCGTACACACCAATAGGAATGCACCTGCACTTGTGCTGTACGTTAGCCAGCGCTGCAGACTGCTTGAGATACACGGGTGAGGTTCCAACGATACGGGCGGCGCGTCGGATGAGCCACGACTGTAAAGGGCGATACAGCTTCAGGAGCTTATTCTGGCGGATGATGTCGCAGTGCCAGTGGAGAACGATCTTTCCTTTGAATCCAGACAGATAGAGTGCTAAAGCAGCCATAGGGTCTGGATGATGAACATGTATGATGTCGTATTGCCCACATATTTGCTTCAGCATAGTCACCATAGTAGGTGCTATCATGGTGGCCTTTGCTTCCAGGTATGTCCTACAGATGTAGATATGGCAATGCTCGTTGAGCTGGATGTCATCAGTGTGTCCGTCCTTGCTTGCGAACATGGCATCGCAATCAATGCCACGCTCCGAAAGTTCTTTCGCTAAAGCGTACATGACTTTCTCTACTCCGCCTTTGAGCGGGTAAAACTTACCGAGTTGCAGTATTCGCATGACGACTAATGAATAATAATATGTGTAGATTAAACTATTTCGTAATTCCTGTTTCTTCCAATAATTGCTGCCAACTGGTCACGCATGGGGACTGAGGCTGAAGAGCAGGGATAGGGCGTAGGGTGGATGCGTCACCTTGTAGGAGTGAGTGCATGAGTGCTTTCAAAGCCTGAGGCTCTTCCGGATTGAAGAAGGCTGTGGCTTGGCTGCCGGCGGCCGATTCGTGGGCATAGGGTAGATCAGCCAGTAGCATGGGGCGCCCAGTCTGAGCAAATTCAGAGATAGGTAATCCCCAGGTCTCTACATGAGAGGGAAAGACGAGGCAATCTGCCCTTGCGTACTGCTGATCGAGCTGCTGTCGATTCAAGAAGCCACAGAAACGGATGGACGCGACGTCGCCCCAGCGACGATGCAACCAGCTGCTGTAGCGGTTGAAATCAGGCGAAGTGGTCAGCACTACCTCAAACCGTCCCTTGCCGACTTCATCTTCGAGCAAACGTGCTGCCTCGCAGAGACATTCGAAATTCTTGTGCACGTCGGGGTAGGCTGGATAGAGGAAGGTGAGAGGTTGCTCCGGTTCTCGTTCATGGGCAGGGGAAGCGTCCTGGTGACGGTCTTGCCCCGGTTGTTTAGGCGGAAACACCACGATGCTGTCCTTGTCCAAATGGAACATCTGGGTGAATGCCTGACGGAACCATTCCTGCTGAACGACGATGAACTTGTTGCGATGTATGTTGATGCGATAGATCCACTTTGTGAACAGTGCGAAGCATACGATGCGGTAGTTCTGCCACAGATGGCGCCAGTGCCAGCGGAAGAAAGGGTAGGAGTTGTGGCAGTAGACCGCCTGAGTCTTGGCATGCACCCGTGGCGTGGTGTCGTGCAGGGACAGCCAGAGGTCGATGTCGCCCAACTCTCGTGAGATGCTGTTCATCGTCACATATTCGCACCATAGCCGATGTGCCCATGAGCGCACGGACCAAGGCAACTCTATGTATTCGATGCCTGGGAAGTCGCAGAGTGAGCGTTGGTGCACAAGTGCCACTGCACGATAATCGCCACGCTGAACCAGCGTTGATAACTCGCGCAGGCAGTTGTTGAGGATTGCCAACGTGCCGCCCTTGCGGAGATTCACGGCTGAAACAACTATTAATTTACGATTGTCCACTTTGCGATTTATCCTTTATTAGCAGTGGGATTCATTCACCTTTGAATAAATCCTCCCACTGTTGCATGATCCGTTCCTCCGCGAAGTCTTCTGAAGCCTTGACAGCCGCCTGTCCCATTGCCTGACGGAGAGGCTCGTTGCTCATCAACGCTGCCAGATGTTGTGCAAACATGGCGTCGTTGTTCTCTGCGATCAGGTAACCGTCGCGTCCGTCGGTGATGACGTCGCGCGGACCGCACTGACAGGCGAAAGCTACGATAGGCATTCCGTAAGCCTGGGCTTCGAGCAGCACCATGGGCAGGCCCTCGTAGCGGGATGAGAGCACGAAGATGGAGGAACTGAGGTAGGCGTCCTGAATATTGCTTGATGGTTTTTGAAGGCGAACGCTGTCCTGAAGCCCTAATTCAAGCACTTGTTGCTGTAGCATAGGTCGGAGAGGACCGTCGCCATAGATGTCGAGCGTCCATCCCTTTCTGCGCTCACCCATGAGGTGCCAGATGTTCAACAGGCGGTCGAACCCTTTCTGATAGTCGTAGCGCCCAATGGCCAAGACCCGCTTCTGGGTGAGATCGGCCTGACACGTAGGCTTAAAAGTCCGTGAATTAGGAATCACGGTGATGTTTGGCAGGTTGCCCCACAGCGCAGCATCCTCTTTGGTGAGGACAACGAAACGCTCATATTTCCTTACGATACGTTCCTCCTGCCATGTGCGCCAGCGGTCTGCCAACGCCCAGAGGCCGCGTCGGTGGTATTGCAGCTTTTTGTTTTTCGAGAAATGAATCTCCAGTATCTTACGACTTCCGTCTTGTATCTTGTAAACAAACGGAGCGTCGTTGTTGAACATACAAACGACGACGTCAGCGTGTAGCTGCTTCAGCAGTTCCGTGAGCCGTTGCCGATGTCTTCTTTGTTTGATGGGAAAGGCTGCCAACTTGCGTAGCAGCGACCCGTTTGTCTCGTCGTAGTTGATGCCAAGGTCGTAACTCCGAATCTTGGAGTCCAAGGCAAAGTACGATGTGCGTCCCCGTTGATCGGTCGTCACAATGCTCACCTCATGACCATGGGCTGACAGCCAGTTGGCTTTCTGTGCCAACACCCGCTCCATGCCTCCGGAATTAAACGTTCCGGCTATGAGATAAACCATTTTCATGCTTCGACCGCTTCTAATTCCAATTCTTCTATTTCTTCGGGCTCGTCTTCCTCTTGTTCGTCCAGGCACAGGAAGAGTGCAAAGACAAGGAATAGGTCGGAGGCCACTTTACCCCATACTGCGAAATTCAGTATGAGCAAAAGCCAGAAGAAAAGTCGCATGTCTGGAAGCCTGCGAATACATATCAGTCCTGCCTTCAACATGTATAGCGAGAAAGCAACGAGGCCGAAGATGCCGAAGTAGAAGATGAAACGGAGATATCCCACATCCGTACCCTTGTAGAATCCGCGTGTCCGCTCGCCGGTGTAGTAGGGGTCGGTGTCTATGGGATTCGAGAAGTATCCGTCGCCAATAACCCATGTCTTGATGTTGTCGGGCATGACATACATCGTTGCCAGAGTCTTATTGGAGTTGTAGCTGAACTTACCCGTCTCGACGTAGTTGAAGAAACCTTCAAAGCCGAAACGCATGTTCTCGCGGATTTTCTCGTCGGTCTGATAGGCGAATACGAACAGCGGTATGCTTACTGCCAGCAAACCACCCATCCAGCGCCACATCAGGAAGTAGTTGTGCTCGATATGCTTCGTCTGGCGCAGGGTGACGTAGGCCAGATAGAGCAAGCCAATCAAAGCGCCAACCAATGTGGTACGAGCAATCATGTTGCCGGCAACGGTGATGATGATGAACGAGAGCAGATAGATAAAGTATTCAAACCATCGTTTCGACACCTCAGAGTTAGCCAGCAGATAGATAATCATGATCAGTACGGCCGCAAAGCGCATGCCAGCAACGTCCAAGGCAGCTCCTAAACCATACAGGCGATGGATGTTACCTTCAAAGACGAGGTCTTGCTGAAGGGCAATCGAGTTGACGAATTTCTTCACGGCCAAGTTCTCGTCCATCACCAAGGCGAGGATGCATTGTAAAACACATACCGCCGTGAGATAACCGACTATCGTCTTGAGTGTCAGACTGCCATGCAGCCATTTATAGAACTGACACAAGGTATAAGCAGCGCCCCACCACACCCATGCAGAAGTGATGTAAGTGGCATAGGCATAGTCGGTCGTATTGTTGATCGTCACAGACAACACACCGAAGAAAGATACGATACCCGCTAAAATGGATAAGTCGAGAAAATCCTTCGTGGCGGTAAGATTGTGCTTATAGACCATCTTCAGCAACAGAATAAGCAACGATACAGCCGCGAGCATCATCTTTGTGTTCAACCCTGGCAAGGCCCTGAACTCAAAGGGGAAGTAGAACATGCTTGTTAGCAGTATTCCAAGGATTATCAGAAATATTCTTATGAATGGCATGATACGGGTTATGATGCTTGTGAGGCGATGCTATTGTTGATGTAGGTGCCTGCTTTCTTCAAGGCAACCGCTGCGACGACAATCATCGCTATATAGATAATGGCCAAGATGCCTCGGTGTACATATTGATACCACTCGAAGTGGAGGATTACACCTCGCACCAACATGTGGACGATGAGCATCTCGAAAGTGATGGAACCTGCTCGCTTCCATATAGGCTGGCTGAAGATGCGGTTGAACGATGACCGCTCTGTGAAGCAGCCTAAGATGATGAGTGGCAGGAATATCAATGAATAGACTTCATAGCGGACAGGGTATAGGAATACGACAAGCATGAGCAGTGCGCTCAAGATGCTTGTGATATTGATCAGCGTGAGGCGCTGGCTTGCTATCTCCTGTCTCTTGCACTGATAGAAGTGGCTCAGCAGTACGCCCATACACATGGCAGCAATACCTCTTGCGAAGGGGAGATATAGCGGACCGCAGAACTGCCAATCAGCGATTCGGGCGTTCATGTCGGCATGAAAAGTGTAGGCGTAGAATAGCACGACAACAGACGGAAAGATTAACTTGATGCTAACCCTTTTCGAGATTTGAAGTGCGGCATAGACCAATGCGCCTCCCCATAGCAGAACGCTCAGATACCACCCCGGAGGGTTCTCGCCTCTCGGGAAGATGCCCGTGTCCTGAAGCAGCAAAAGCTCAGAGAGGAAACGAAACGAATAGTTGACAACGCCTTGTACTCCTTCTGTGAAAGGCACGTTCCAATGGTACATCAGGTATGTCAGGACCAAAGCGATGCACCATTCTGTAAAGAAACGCTTATATTTATTTAATGTGTAATCCAACACTCCGGTATGGGGGTGGGACAGGAACGACTTGTACAGTAATGCGCCCGAAAGGATAAAGAAGAAATCGGCTGCGGGATCTTCATTCTGGATATATCCTATAGCTCCCTTCATGTGGCATAGGCATACAACCAACATAAAGAGGAATTTGAACGCATCGATGCTATAGTAGTACTTCTTTTCCATTCTCCTTGGGCGTAAATGTTGCTTCTGGTCTGCTGCTTCCTTTACCTGTTATGAGCACGTTGACCAGCGGGTGAAGCTTAGCCAGCGGGATGATACATTCACAGATGAGGAGTATCAGGAGGGTCTCAATAGCAGCAATGAGATAGTTGTGAGTCAAATTGATGTCATGCACCTGTAAGAGGTGGACCAAGATGATCAGTAGTACCGACTGCAGACCGTAGATTGGCAGTGTGTGGCGTCCGAGTGTATTGACGACTTTGAAAACTTTGTTCTTTGCCTCCTTGAAATTGGCACAGAGCAGCAGGAAACAGAACGACGCCACAAATCCTATTGCAAAGCGATAGACGCATCTCATGAACTGCTCTATACTTAGCTCGGACAATGTGCCGGGAACAATTCCCGTCGTGTAAATGTACATGTCGCGTCTGAAGAAGTATATCGAGAGGACTAACGTTAGTGATGCTGCCACTTGTTTTAAGGCACTCGTCCTTGGCATCTCTAAGGTGCCGCCGTTGCGCCTGATCAGGTACCCACAGAGGAAAAAGGGGTACATGAATTTGTGGGTGGCGGGGAAGTAGTGGTCTGGAACACAGAAGATGAGAACCACGATCAGTCCCATCATCCCGAGGTCGAGATGTCTGTGATACCTCCTTCCTATCGCTTCAGCGCCTATGATGAGGCAACAATTCAAGAGTATTGATGAGAGGAACCAAAGTCCACTGCACAAGTGAACCAGAACGTCCTTCAAGGTAATGCTCAGCAAACTGTTCATGCAGAGGGCTTGGAGTATGCCTGTTGTGGCGCTGTAAAACAGCCACGGCACGCCAATCGTTGTGAGGCGCTTGCTCAGGGCCTTGCTTAGCTCCTTGCCTCTCAGGCTAAAGAAGTATCCGCTGATAAGCATAAACAGCGGCATGTGAAACGAGTAGATGGCACGGAACATCGGATCGTCGAAATAGGCCTCGCTGTTGGTATATCCGCTGCCAAAACCATATTGGAGGCAATGGCCTGCTACGACCATGATGATCAATATTCCTTTGACGAAATCGAAGTAGGTGTTTCTTTCAGTCATGTGACATCTAATGATAGATGATGCTGTAAACGACCTTGTGGAAGCAATAGTAATATGCTTTCAACAATAGGTAATACCTCTTGCTGGCCCATCGTTCCAGCATCTTGCTGCGGCGTGATGTCTTATGCGCCGTGATATATTTGTCGGCTTCTGAAAACCATTTGTTCCAGCGTTCGTAGTCGACGGTTTGTGGGCTGATGAGGAAAGGGAACTTCACGTTCAGCTTAAAACAGGCCAAGTCCTCTTCGCTGACTTTTCCTTCCAAATCTTTTATCACCCGTGAGGCATTGAAAAGCAGGTCGTCGTATGATTCTTCTGAGCGAGCAGCCGTGAAGGCATTCTCGTTCTGACGCATATAGTGGTACGTGGCTTTGGGCAGATAGGCTACTTGCCGTGCCCGAGCAAACAACATGATCATCGTCATGTCCTCGCCCATGCCATGTCCCTCGGGAAATCGAATATTCCCGTTAAGGTCGTACAATTCCCGCTTCACGAGCTTGTTCCACACGTTGTACTTCATGGTGCCGTGTAGCAGTCCTCGCAGAGCCTCTTCGGCTGTATCATAGCTTGGACAGCTCATGTAACGCTCCTTCTGAGGGAAGGTCAGGAGCCAGTCGCTGTATACAATGTCGGCGGAGTTTTTCTTCGCGGTCTCATACAATGCCCGCAATCCGCCGCGTTCCATATAGTCGTCGCTGTCGCAATGGAAGATGTATTCACCGCTTGCTGCGGCCAGTCCTGTGTTGCGGGCTGCAGGCAGCCCTTTGTTATGTTCGTGGCGAAGAAGCTTCACCTGTGGTTCCCGTTGGGGATAGGCTTTGAGCACGCGTTTCAGCACCTCCATGCTGCCGTCGGGCGAGCAGTCGTCGACGAAGATATACTCCACATCTTCCATATCCTGCTCCATCAGCGAACGTGTGCAGCGCTCGATGAAAGCTTCTACTCGATAGATAGGAACGACTACAGATATCTTCATGCTCGCAGAATGTTTTTAAAACCATCTATCAGCTTATTTCCGAACAGATGTCTCAGCCGGTGCTTGCTACTCTCAGCCAGGTATTGTCGGAAATTGCGGGCTCGCAGTCTCTCGGCCCACACAAACGACGTTTCTCCGTTTGTCTCGCTGATCTCAGGTAGTACAAGCACCGTCTTGTCGTTGTGGGCCAAAGCCGTGATTACCGACTGGTCGTGCTTATGATAGGCGAAGCCTGCAGGCTGGTGGACGAGTTCCTCTTCCGTGGGGTCTGTTATCACTTCCGGATGATTCAGGGTGATGTCGAGCCAGCGCTTGAGGAAAGAATTATTCTTTCCTTTCGCGAATATCAGCCCGCCCCATATCTTCAGGGCCTCGTGGTAGCTGCTGTCCTGACAATAGTTGTCGAGAAAATTGAGGGCCGACTGTTTCGTCCAGTATTTGATTCGTGTTGACGTGTTGCCGAACTTCTCCCAAACGGGCATCTCGGCATCGTAGTGGAAACAGAGGGTGTCGTACTCTTGCATGAGTTTGAACATCAGGTTCCACTCCGTACTTTTGTTTAGCGTACAACCCGCGTCCACATACACTACGATGTCTCCTTCGTCGTGGCGGAGCAAGGTCTCGTGGATGAGCACAGGCTTCCACGACCAGTAGCCACCGCCTTTTTTCGCTTTCATCAGTGGTGAGCGCAACAGATAGTCGGGCAGGTCAGCCGGGGTGTAGAGGACTACTTCATCGAAGATGCCTAAGCGCCGAGCCTGACGTCCTATCCTATTGAGCGAAAAAGCCAGGTTGCTGTCAGCGTATGCAATGAAGATTCTTCTCATATTCAGCGTCGGGCGAACTTATATAATTTCCAGTACGTTTTTGGGAACAACGCCTTGGCATACCCCATCAGCCATACGAAAGGATAGCGGTAGGGGAAACAGCGGCGTTGAAACACCAAGGTGTTGTGCAAGTTGAATCCGAGAGGCGATTTGAGGTAAGCGATGCGCTCTTTCAGCGGCATATCCAGAAATCCTGCATAACCGTCCTCGGGATGATCGTTGTCGCATCTCCCGCTGAAGGAGGGCAACACTAATATGGGGAAGCCTTTCTTATAGGCTCTGTAGCTGTAGTCGTGATCGCCGCCGCTGTGGACATACTCGTCGGTGAAGATGCCCATCTGTTCCACGACGTCGTGTGAGACGTAGGTGAGGTTGCCATGAGCACATTGGCACTGCTGAATGTGGCCGTTTGGCTTCACGAACTCATCTTTCAGCGTCAACTTATTGGTGAAGTTGAACCCGCCGTAGGTGAATGTGCGGCCGTCGCTGCTGCATGTGCTGCCTACATAGATGCCGCCTTTACCATATTGTTGCCTGCAATATTTGTCAGTGGCGACCAATTCATTCCAGAAGGCATTGAGCACTTGTGTGTCGTTGTTCAGCCATAGGTAGCCGTCGTAGTGTACGTCGTCTTTGAGCGTAGCTTGCCAAGAATTGATCATGCCGCCGTTCCAGAACAGGCTGCCGTCGCCATGAAGCACATGCACGGTGAATGGGTATTCCCTTGCCGCTATCACTTCAGCACTCCCGTCTGTGCTGCCATCATCGGTGAGGAACACCGTTAGCTCTAAGTCGCTGTGGGCATTCTTCCATGTCGATGCCACGGACTCAAGGCAGGCTAATGTCTTTTCCTTGCGGTCGTGAACGGTGATGATTATGGCTATCTTTTTCATCTTATTCCTGATTTGTTGTGCTACTTTTTCCCGCGATGCTGCTTTTTAAGCGATGCAGGAAAAAATATAGCTTTTGTCCTCTGCTGCCCACTCTCGACAATAGGTTCCATTTTATTCTGAGCGACCAAGGCAACCATGTGGCTGCACAATGGTGGATTGAATAGGAATTCTCCGACAAGTGTATTTGGAAGTCGTAGTAGGTCTTGACAATGAAATAGTCGAGCGGGTAGAGGTAGAGCTCATCCCTGAAGTTCAGGAACTGATTATTCAAGTTCACCCCCTTCTCACTGAGCATGCGGCTGATGATGTGAGAGTTGGCCGTCTTGTCGTTCTCGTCGAATACATGATCGACGTAGAAATCGAGAAACTCCTTGATCACAGGGTTGCCTTTCTCTGCTGCTATGACGGCCGTCCCTAAACAGTTGGGCGACTCGTAGCCGATGAAAGCGGGTGCGTCGAGGAGGTCGTCGAAACTCTTCAGTACCTCTATGTCGGTATCGAAGTAGATGCCCCCGAAGTTGTACAAGGCATACAGTCGAACGTAGTCCGACACGAAAGCATACTTCTTATGTGTGTAAGCTGCCTGCACATAGGGCAGGGCGTTGATGTCGAAATTGTCCTCATTCCATTCCATCAATTGGTAGTCTGGCAGATGACGCTTCCAGGTTTCCATGCATTTGCGCACGGACCGGGGCTTCTGTTTGCCGCCAAACCAGCAATAGTGGATAATCTTGTTTATCATAGGGAATGCGAATGTTTCAAAGAATATACGCATGTCAGCAGAGCATCGGTGACGACCGGCGGCAGATGCTGTATGCTGGTGCCGAGCAGTACATTGCCCATCGGTTGACCTTTTAAGCTTATGCTTGTGTTGCCTTGGCTCCATTGTTTCACCGAGGCTACGAATCGCAGTCGTCGCTCTCTGTCTATTCCGGAGTTATAGGCTATGCGTATAGAACGTAGGGATGTCAGAAATTGATTGGCTCCGAAAGCCTTGGCCACTTGAGGAAATCTCTTGGCGTAGGCATCCATTAACTCTTGGAACCTGAAGGCTTGCCTTTCCCACATCTCGAAAGGAAACTCTTTCGCTGTGGCTGAGTTGTTTCTGACGATATATTGGTAGTAAGTATGTGCTATATTCGTTATCTTTTTGCTATTCAGGAGAAATGCCAAGACAAAGAGCATGTCTTCGCCTATCGTCACTCCCGTAGCGAAGCGCGTCTGATGCGCCATGAGCACCGACTTGCGGAACACCTTGTTCCATACCAAGCCCAGCAGTCGTTGCTCTTCCAGCTGAAGAATCATAGCTTCAGCTGCTTGTTGTTGCAGGCTCATGTGCTGTGAGGGAAGGATATATTTCCTGCCGCTATTGTCTGTGTAGCCCTGCACAATGCAATCCACATCGGGATGCTTTGTTATCTCTTCGGCAAAAGCCTCCAGAAACGAGGGTTCCACCCAATCGTCGGCGTCGACGAAAGAGATGTAAGTGCCCTTGGCGGCTTCTATGCCCCTGTTGCGTGCTTCCGATACACCTGCATTAGGCTGATGGATTACGTGCACGCGTACATTATTATATATATGTGCCTCTTCGGCGGTCGCCGCATTGGCATAAGTTGTGGACGCTGCAGAAGTCTGCGCTTCTGTTGTTGCGTTGTCCTTCGTGTAGGCATCACAGATGGCTGCTGAGCCATCTGTGCTGCCGTCGTCCACGAGGATGATTTCAAAGTCTGAGAACGATTGATTTAGTAGGCTGTCAACGCAGCGCCGCAGGTACGGCGCTACGTTGTAAACAGGGATAACTACTGAAATCAATACATTCATCCGATCCGTTTAATCAATTCTTATTTTTTTCAATTCATAATTCAACTTGCACAAGTTACCACGAATTCCCCGAATTGCACGAGTGTTTCATGCCTCTCGTATCTTTTTAAGATTTAATTTCGTGGTTGTTATACACTTGCAAACGCAAAGCCTATAACTTAATTATGCATTATGCATTATGCATTCGCTTAAAAGCCTCTTTTGCCCACGTTCCAGGTGAGGCCAATCATTACGTTGGTGAGGCCTTCGTTCTTCTTGCCCTGCTTGAAGCTGTTGAATTCGTCGGAGAATTCCTTGAGGCGAACATCGAGGTTGATGTCGATGTGTTCGCTTACGCGGAAGGAGTTGAGCAGACCAACGTTCCAGCACAGAGAGCTGTTGAACCAGTCGCCATTAGCGTCGTCGTCCCAAGTAGCGATGCAACCAACGCCGGCATAGGGGATGATGTTCCAGATGCGGCGCTGGTAGGGACGCCAGATGAGGCTCGAGATGTTGAACATCACGTCGGCATGGAAGTCCCATGCGTTGTAGTGCATACGGTAGAGGCCGCGTCCGTCAGCTTTGTAAGGCTTTGCATGGTGTACCAGCTGGCCAGGTCCGGGATTGTAGATGTTGTGCATGACGTCGAGGTCAACACCGGCACGGACGCCAATGGCAGGAACGATCCATTTACCGAAGTTGACGGTGAAGGCGGGGTAGATACGGTCTTTCCATTCAGCATCGATGTTGTGGTCGCCCTGAAAGATGGATGGACCACCTTCTACGCTGATGAACCAGTTGTTCCAACGGTTCTTGCGACCGCAGCGGAAGGGGTGCTCCTCGCGCAGCGAGTCAGGCTCAGTGCCAATCCACAGGGTGTCTACGCGGCTGATGTAGATGGTGTCGCGGCCTTGGCGAAGGCGCTCTTCAGCATAGCGCTGCTCCAGTTCTTGACGGTACTGGTTACGCTGAGCGTCGGCCAGCTGCTGTGCAACCTGCTTAGAGGGCTGAGGCTCATAGCCTTGTCCTTTGATGATGACGCAACGGTTCTGGCCATTCTGGCTGAAGGGCTGCACCTTGTCGCCTTTTGAGTCTACGGTGACGCAAGCGGGGTCAACGCCGTAGCGGCCAATCAGCTCATTGCGGAAACGCTCGGCACGTTCGCGAGCATAGCCCACGTTGAGCTCAGGGTTACCCGTCTGGCGGTCGGCATAGCCGACGACAGTGACGTGAGCATTATCATGTGTCTTGATAAATTGTGCCACTTCGGCTGCAACGCCGCTGGCCTGACTGTTCTCCGTTACACGGATGTCGAAGAAAGCCTCTTTGTGTAACTCAACAAGCTTACGCTCTGAGGTAGCATTCTGTGCTTGTAATGTCATGCTAACAAACAGCAACAGTAATGCTGTAAGTGAGCTCATTTTTAAATTGATCGTTTTCATTGTAAGTGTTTATGATTATGTAAACTAAAAGTTAGCATTAAATAAATGTCACGAATATCTACGTAAATTCCTTCGGTTAAAGAGATGTTATTCTTCGTTGATTGAGTCGTGAGCTCTATTCTTCAACGGACTCGCAACACCATCGTGACACTTTCACCATGACACCGAGGTCGCCAAACGTGTGCACAAGGTAATATTTCTTGTTCTTGCGAATGAGCTTGCCCGTCACGCCCATGAGGGCTCCACGCACCACTCTGACTTTGCGCCCCACTTTGATGTTGGATTCTTTTGATGTGATGAATTGTGGTTCGCTGATTTCAACATCGCTATAGTCGGCATCACAAATCAAGCGCAGCTCCCTCATGTCGCGCTCTGGAATGAGTCCCCATTGCTGGGGCTGCTCGGGATGGCGGTACACATATATCCCGTATGGACAGCCATCAAGGATATTCTTAACCTGACTGATGCCTTGATCGAGGCGTACGAAGAGGAGGTCGTGAATAGCTGGTACACGCTCGCTGAGCCGTTTCCCGTCTTTGTCTATGCTGTAGCGCACCACGGTGGGGATGAAATGATGTGTCCCGTGTTTCTTCAAGTAGTCACTTACCTTCGTCTCTTGCGAAAAGAAGGTCTTCACTGAAATCCAGACACTGTTGTCGTCGTTGTGTGGGCTGTCGAAATTCACGCCGTGGCTATTATTTGTGTTTGTGGCCCTGAAATCTCTCAAATGAGGGTCGGAATTTTTATTTTTTTTAATTGCTCAAGTACGGCTTTGACCTTGATAATTTAAGACTTGAGTTTAAGGATTGTGATTAAAGGTTCCCTCCAGACTCTTCTGCATACATACCCCTCTCCCCCGTCCTGTGGCAAATAAGCCGAAGGCAGGTACGGAAAGCATTTTTCAACTTTCCTGGATTAAGGGGCAAGTCCGTGTAAAAGAGATTGTTGAGTTCTCTCGCAGACCTGTGGGTGACACTTAATCATCTATTTGGCGACAAAGATAGTCTATTTTGTTTGAAGAACCAACTTTTTTCTGGGCTTTTCTCTAATAATTTAATTTTTAACAATTTGTCGGGGGGGGTAGATTAACGGATATTAATATAGATTAAGAATAAATAACTTAAAAGTTCTGGCTTGAGCGGCTTCGAAGGGCTTGGAAAGCATTGCTGAATGCTTGCTATGTGAACTGCTCAGAATATTATTTAGGTTGAAAGAGATGGGGATTTTTCAAGATAACGGTTAAAAGAGGCATTAAATTCCCGGGTAATTATCAGGTAAAAGATTCAAATAATCCATGAAATTTACTTATTATTTGTGTCTTATTTTTGGAGCTTTGCATGCTCATTCCTTTGGTTATCCGGTAATGGGGTCGCGAGGTTATGCGGTTATAAGGTGAGGCAATCTGAAAGCGAAGCGAGCAATATACCATAAAATCTAACGAAAACGAGCCTGTCAAAGCTGAGTTATTTATTTGCTTTTTGTGTTCATTTTTTATAGTGAATAGGGTGATGCGGCATGCTGATTCAGCCAGTTTTCTGGTTCGTGAATGCCGACTAATTGGGTTTAAACCCGCGACAAAAGGATGAGGATTGGCGACAAAATGAAGAAATTTACCGAATAGATTGGTGACTTAAAAAAGAACCACGAAATACCCGAATTTTACGAATTTTCTGTTCTGCACTAACCTCCACATGATTATCGTAGATTGACGGACAGATTGATGAGGATTGACGTCTTATAAAACAACAACGAATTACGCGAATTAGACGAATTCGTTGTTTCTTAGAAGGCATCAATCTAATCGTTAATCATCGACAATCTGTTCGTGAATCGTCGCCATTCGAAGCTTGCGTAGCGCTTCGCTCAACAATTTGTGTAATTCGCCGCTAATTCGCGTCACCATAGGACGCGACAATTCGTTTAATTCGCGTAATTCGTGGTTCTTTTTATGTCGTCAATCTGTGTGAATCTGTTCGTCAATCTACTACAATCCACATTAATGTATCTATAGTATGGTTTTCATGAAAGCATCAAGAGATGAAAGCAAAGAGAATGGCCCGCAAGACCTGTTATGCAGGTTTTGCGGGCCATTTTTGTTGTTCGCCGTAAGCGATATGCCTTACTTAGCGATAGCGATACTTACGCGGTTCTTGTCGTTCTCAGCGAAAGGCTGAACAGTGTCGCCCTTGCTGTCGACAGTGATGCGGGCAGCGTCGATGCCAGCCTCGGTGAGAGCCTTGGCAACGTTCTCTGCACGCTGAGCAGCATACATCTCGTTGATCTTAGCGTTACCTGTGCCAGCATCAGCATAGCTGGTTACGCTGACCTTTGTCTCGGGGTTAGCCTTGAGGAAGGCGATGAGGTTCTGCAGCTTGGCAGCCTCTGCGCCAACAGCCACGGTCTCGCGGATAGCGTAGAAGATCTCTGTGCGCATCTCGGGCTTCTTGACCACGGGAGTGGGCTTAACAACGGGTTTGGGCTCCTCTACTACAGGCTGAGGCTCCTCCACAACGGGTGCGGGGATGACTGTGCGCTTCACGGTAGGACCGAGAGCAACCTTCACGCCAAGGAGAGCGTTGAAGTACCAGTCAGCCTTCAGCTTCTTCTCAGCTTTCTTGGAGTTGTACTTGTCGGCGAGTACGTTGGCATTACCTTCGAGTGTGATGGCAACGCGGTCGGAGCAGCGGAAGTCAAGGTCGAGACCTACGCGTCCTACGGGGCGAACCTTAGTGCCGTCCCAGAGGTATTCCAGCTCGTGGGTATAACCGTTGGGGTCGTAGACAGGAGGCATGGTGGCGAGCACCTGCTGGAGGTCCTGCGCTTCCTTGTTGTTCCATCCGATGTTAGCAGCGCCACCTACGATGAGGCCGAGGTTGACGACACGCTTGGGTTTCCAGCCGCCGATGAGGTTTGTCAGGCTTACTTTCAGGTCAAGGCCTGCGCTGGCGTAGTTCCACTTGTAGTCAGCTTTGGGGTGACTTACCCAGCCGCCCTTCGACTGCCAACCGCTGCCCTGCAGGCGCAGTCCCAGCACGGGGTTGAACTGATAGCCTACGGCCACCTGTGCAGCCGGTGAGAGCAGATCCTTGAACTTGGCTTCGCCCAGCGTGTAGGATGCTCCGCCCTGCAGCTGGAGGAACCAGTGAGGCTGGAACTCTTCGATTACCTGGTCTTCCTGAGCGGAAGCCGTGGTAAATGCAGCAAACAGCATTGCTGCCAAAAACATAAACTTCTTCATTTGTGTTTTGTTTTTTAAAGGGTTAATACTGATTTATTTTTGATGATATATTTTGTTGTCAATAGGGCTTCGTGAAGTAGCTCACGATCAGCTTATATATAATTAATGTGTGTCCAGCGCAATCATTATTCGTTGATGATCTCCAAGCCTTGTTCCTTGGCATATTCCTCGCGCCACGCCTTCTGTTGTTGTCTCACCTTTGGGCGCAGTTGGGTGTAGGTGTCCTGACTGACGAAATGTATCTCAGAGCAGGCGGCGAGGTAGCGAGCAGGGGCATTAGGAGCCACGATGACGGCTACAGTTTTCTCCTGCTGTGTGGATAAGGGCAGGTTCATGGAGCCTACGGCGACGTCGCCTTCTTTGCCCCGCAGGACATAGTAGGCTCTCTTGGTGATACTGTCGGACTTCACTTCCATCTGCACGAACACGCGTTGTGCGCCACCCACGTTGGTTAGCTCAGGCCGTAGCGTGGTGAGCACGTGAGCTTCTGGGGCGATTGTGTAGGGTAGACCCTCGTCGGCCGAGCAACGTACGATAGCGCCCTGCATGGAAACAATCTCGTGTAGCGACTTCTCTTCTGCCACTTTGTAGGCAGAGTCGGCAAGATTGGCCATGATGCCACGCATGGCTTGGGCATTGTTGCCGGATTCTTGGCGTGCCTGTTCGGTGATGGCCAGCATCTCAGCTTCGTAGATGGCGGGAATCTTGCCGAAAACCGATGAAAGAACGCTAGGTGCAAGGCTGTCGCTGTCTGCTACTGCTGTGCTATCTGCGTCAGCACCGGCTTTCATCATGTTGCCAGTGCATGAGGATAGCAGAAGTAGTAGGGCAGAGGATATGAAGAGGTGTTTTGGGTGCATGGAATTGAAGAATGAAGAATCTCGCTTCGCCCAGAATGACGAATGATGAATAGTGGAGAACTAATTATGAATTATGAATTTTGCATTATGAATTATACATTCTGCAATATGCATTATGAATTATTCATTCTGCATTAATTTTATTTCCTGATGATCTTGAACGATCTGTTGCCAGCGCGGATGATGTAGATGCCGGCAGGCAGCTCGCCCATGGCGATGGTGATGCTGTTGGACGTGATGGTGGTGCTGGGTTGCACACGCTGGCCGCCTAAGGCATACACAGCGACGTTGGCGTCAGGGGCAAGGCCTCGGATGCGGGCTGTGCGGCCGTCGTAGGCGAAGTCCAAAACGGTCTTGTGCCCCTGCTCGTCCTCGAGGTCGCCGATGGCATCGGGCTGTGGTTCGGGCTGTGGGTCAGGCGTGATGATGGGCTCCTCCACGACATCGAAGAAAAACTTTTCGACCTGAGCAAAGCTGAACGGAACTGCAACTTCGGCATTTGTTGTCTTGATCAGTACGTTTTCGCTGTCGAAGGTCACAACCGGCTTCTCCAGCAAGGAATATTTCTCCTGAGTGCCATCCTTGAGCTGTAGGAACAAGGTGACGCCGCCTTCTGCGAAGCTCGCCTGTGCGACCAATGCGAGCCACACGACTGCTATCATATGTTGTATCCTTTTCATAACTTTATTGGCTTAAGCGAGGATGTGGTTGTTTTCTTGACTTTCACGGGACGGATGACAAGGCCGCTCTGGCGAGGATTGTCGGTGATGTAGTACTTATTCTTCTCTACGTCCGTGTTAGTGATGACGAATTCTTGTGCATGTTTCCAGTAATCGTTGCTGGGGAACAGGTAGAGTGAGGAGGTCCAGTAGAAGCCCCTCGTACGTGCAGTGCAGTTGGCGCCGTCGTAGTAGCCCGTGATTGGCAGGAAGATATGGTTATTGTTCTTGGTCGACTTCACAATATAGCCTTCTTGATTGTTCTCGATGCCCCATTCCCAGGTACATTCATTCATCAGTTCCTCAAACTGTACGGGCGATGGCATCACCCAGTTGCCACCCCATTCCACATGAGCTGCATCGTAGGCGTCGAGGCCCTGGATGCCCTTGCGGCCGCCACCCTCGAAGATGAATCTGTCGTTGGTGCTGTCGTAGAGGCTGTAGTTCGTGAGGTAGTAGGTCTCTTTTGTTTCCAGCTCGCCCCAAGCGTAGTAGGAACCAGCCTCGCCAGAGTTTTTGGCGCCCACGTTCATGTTAGCCCACAGCGTGCCAGACGTCAGGCCGAGGTCTATGGCAACCACGTCTTCAGCCACAGGGTTCACTGGTGGCTCGGGGTTATCTTCTCCACCCTGCTCCTGTCCAGGATCGTCGCCGGGGGTGTCACCCGGTTCGTCAGGATTGTCGGGATCGACGATGAAGTTGTTCTTGTCGTTCGGGCCATAGACAGGGCGTACGCACACACCGAGGGTCTTTTGGATGGTGTTTATCTTAAAGAAGTCCTTATATATCGACGGCATCAGGAAGAGGTAGTTGGCCACGTATGGACTACTCTCGCTGGTCCAGTAATAACCTGCTTCGTTCAGCTGTTCTACTGTGGAGCTTACACGTCCACCTGTTAGCGGCAGGAATATCGAGTTGTTGTTACGGCTGAAGCGTATGCCAGCCTTGCCATTGATAATCTCGTAAGTGGCCTTGCAATATTTATATAGCTCCTCAAACTCTTCCGTGGTGGGCATGCGCCATTGGTCGCCCCACTGGTAGGTTGCTATGTCGTGCTCCTTGTCTGAGCTGATGTTGCCGCTGCCGTTGTATTGAACACCGTTTTCGTCAATGGCCCCCCATTGCACGTAATATCCAGCTTCTTCGGGAGACGTAGCACCCACGTTCATGCTGGCCCACTTGACGCTCAAACCGAGGTCTACGATGCGCGTGTCGGGCTCTGTCTGGAATTCATGGTCGGCTTCTTCTACGATGATATCGTTGCCAATGCGTGCCACTAAACGATAGTAGTATTTGGTGTTGTATTCGAGATTTTCGAGGGTGATGCGCTCGGCAAAGCGGTCGTTGAGCTCTGCGATGGTGTAGATGGCGCTCTTGCTGGCCGTAGATTCTGCCACTTCAGGCGCCTTACTGTAGATGAGGTAGTATTGGACATTCTGTCCCATACCTTCTACATGTACCATGATGGTTGCCGAAAGGTTGTTTACCTCAGCCTCGTCGGCCCTCACGGTGATAGGAATGACATATTCTCCGTAAACGGGGCGTACGGCAAAGTGTCGGGCGCGGTTGCCTGCGAGCAACTGGAAGAGGCTCATGTCTAATGGCTGTTCCACTTCTTGCTCTTCCTCGCCTTGCGCATATTCAGGCAGGCGCAGGTACGAGGCAGAATCGTTGACAGCGATGTCGCCCGACCAGTAGAAACCGAGCTCCAAAGAATCGGGCTCAGCTTCGCCGTAGCGCTGTCCCGTCACGGGAAGGTAGATATAATTGTTTCTCACGGTTTCGTCTTCAGCTTCAGGATTGCTGATTTTATAAGCCTTGGCGTCAGCATCCCATTCCCAGTGGAGGGTCAGCAGCTCACGGAAGTCCTCAGCCGTAGGCATGTGCCAGAGGCCACCCCAATAGTCTTTGGCTACGTCGTTGTCCGTGTTGGTGATATTCCTCGTAGCTGTGGGCGTGGGGAAATACTTCAATTCGGTAGAAAGGTTGGTGGAGTCAGGGTTGCCCCAGCCCAGCAGGAAACCTACTTCGCTCTCGCTTTCAGCTCCGAGGTTCCATGGTGCCCATAGCATGCCGCTGCGAAGGCCGAGGTCCACCGCTTCGGGAATTGCGGTTTTCGGTTTTTGGAAATCCAAAAAGCTGATATTATCTATCTTCCACACGGGAAGTGTCCGCTGAGTGCCGTCGGTCAGCGTGATGACGGCCTTCTGCTGTGCAGAGAGCAGTGATGTGATAAAAATGAAAACGAAGAGTAGTGACTTTTTCATCGCGATGAAGGAGAATTAATTTATGAGGTCGGCAATGAAGGTGAGATCCTGATATTGCCTGTCTGTATTCGTATGAACATGAATATAGAATTCATGAAGGCCGTCGGTGTAGCGTTCGTGTGCGTCGAAGGCTACTTTTATTTCTCCGCTTTGGCCCGGATAAATGGTGTCGGTAGGGAATTCTACCTTTGTACAGCCGCCGCAGTCGGGTTCCACGTGCCAGATTAAAAGGCCTTGGTCGCCGACGTTCTTAAATTTGTAGCGGAAATGCTGTACTTCCGTCAGTGACACGATTCCGAGGTTGAGAACAGTATCTTCATACTGAATCTCGGGACCGTGCTTTTGTGGGGATGCCGTCTGCCTGCATGCTACTGCTGCAGTTAGCAGTAGCAAGGCAGAAAGCATGTGAACTATAATGAAACGCTGTCGTGCCATTATTCTTTTACGCCGTCAGCATTGAGGTCCAACAGGGTCAGATACCATTTGTCCTGAACATATACAGGATTCAGGTACAGCTTGCTGACTCCGATTTCTTGTTCAAGGTCGCCGTTCTCGATGAGCTGTACGAGGATGCAGATCTTGTTGTTTACATTATTGTTCAGGCGAAAGCTGTAGAGCTTGGCTGCATAGACGGGAATCTGTTGCAGGCCACGCTTCACGCTGTCGCGTTGAGTCTCATCGAAGGCATAGATGCGATTGTCCTTGAACGTGTGGAGCAAGTCCACCATTCCGTCGTAATCGTGTTCGTTCAAACACTGGACATACTTGTTCACCAGACCCATGATCTCGGTAGTGTCCTTTCCCGAGTATTCCATGCCCGCCGGAGCGATATATTGGTTTTGTGATTGCTTGTTGCGGCAACCGACGACTGTCAAGCCCAGAAGCAGGGCTGCAAGTATGAGTCGTATTTTCATTCTATTTAAAGCTATAGACTATTTTTTAAGCAGAAAGGGAGGAGGAGACTAACACTCCTCCTCCCTTCTATTCATGATTGGTTGCCGGTATTAGCGACGAACCTTTACATCAGTGTTCTCAAGAGTCTTCACTACGTGGATTGTTACATCCTTGTAGATGTGACCCCACTCGTAGCAAACTACGATAGGCACGGTAACGTCGAACTCGTCAACAGTAGAACGGTTGTTGGTGTACTGGATTGAACCATAGTAGCCAGGCTCACCGATCTTAGCTGTAGTTGTCGTTGCGGGCTTGTAGGTGAACTCTACATTGTTAGATACCGTAGACAGGATAGTAGTCTTGATATCGTTGCCATTCATGTTGGTGTGCATGAGGTTGTTCAGAGCACGCTCTGACCTTGGATCGATAACCTCTTCGCCATTACCAACGAGGATGTGCTTAACATTGTAGTAGTAATAGTAGTCGACAATCCACTTACCGCCATCGGGCACGAGGTCGTACTCACGACGAGGCTTGTTGATGGTAGACGTTGCTGTCGGGTTCCACTGCAGACGCCAGTCTGAGAAGGCGAGCAGGTCGTAGAGAGGAATGAGCTGAGTGGTGTTAGCAGCATCCTGAACCTGGTAGCCGCTCTCAACAACGTTGATCGGACGGAGGAAGCGAACCTGGAATGCGGGAACGATTGTCTCGTAGGGGCAAACGCCAGCCCACTTAACTTTCACACCGAGGATGACCTTCATCACGTTGTCGTCGAGGTCGAGGATCTTGTTCTTGCCAAGGTCTTCAACAGTCTGAGGCTCATTGGGCTTGTAGTTGAGGATGTCCTCAGCGAATGAGTTGATGTGATCTGTGCGGTGGCCGCCAGGAGTCTTATCCTTGTTGAGGACAATCTTGATGTTGTTGATTGTGGTCTCGCCAGAACCATCGTACTCGAGGTAAGCGATAAGCTCTTTCTTGGTGCCGAGAGTTGCAAACAGACCCCAGTTTTCCTTGCCTGCATAAGTCTCAGTGGAGAGGGTGTAAACCTTACCAGAGAAGCCCTTAGCCTTGTTGTTGGCCTTGAAGCCATCCTTCTCGGCTGTCAGGATTACGAAGCCGAAGTCCTTGGTTGCAGAAGCAATAGGATAGTTGACTTCATCAGAGCTCTTGAGGTATTTGCCCCAGTTGGTTTCATCGAGGATGAAGTTGCCATTGAAGTCGGAGCTGAGCAGGAACTCGAACGGACATGTGCGGCTGTCGCGCCATGTACGAATACCATCCTCAGGTGAAGGAGTATTCAAGTGAGCCTCGTGGAGAGTGTTCTGTGCGGTACGGGTGTTCTCGTCGTACCAGTATTCCTTAATCTTGTTCTCCTCGAACTTGCCAGTTACGGTCGGCTTCTTGTCTTCTTCCTTGGTAACCTTGATGTCGCCAGCCTTCAGGATGACATAGATATCCTCGTATTGGCTACGGTCGGCAGCGCTGATGAGCTGATACTTGACAACACGTGTTGTTTCCTTCTTGCCGTCGAGAGCATACTGCTTCAGCTGTTCACCAGTAACCTCCCAGGTCAGAACCTGAGTCTTCGTACCTTCACCGATGAGGGCGCCCGGACGAACGATGATGTTACCGAGATACTGGTCAGCGGTGCACTCTACGAATGAGGTGTCGCCAGCAGCGGAAATCTTCATGAGGTACTGCTTCAGATCCTTAGCAGTAGCAGGTGTGTTGTAGCGGCCAGCGAGTGCGCCGGAAAGAACTGCTTCGTAGCGGTTCTCGAAGTCGCGCTGTGAGAGGCTGTACATGTTGTAGAGGTCGTTCTCGAATGATGCCCATGTCTGAGTCCAGCTCCAAGGTGATACGTTAGGCTTGTGGCAGTCTGAATACTTATAGTCGAGGCTGTTGCCAGTCTGGTACTCAACGGTGCGGAAGCTTTCGAGGACAACAGGAGCCTCCTGAGGAGTGTCGATGATGACAAGGCGGATGTAACCGTAGTCGAGTACGCGGTCATTGTGCTTGGTGTCTACGAGGAGTACACGTACCAGCGGCGTACGACCGATAGTGGTGCGATCTTGCTTTGTCTTTTCCCATTCAGCAGCGATACCCTTGTACTGACCCTTTGAGTCGTAGCCCATCTGAGGCAGCTGAGGACGGAGGATATAGTCGCCGGCATCGTTCTTCTTGATGGCTGCGTGAGCAGACTCGGAAGTAGCATTCTCCTCCATGAGGATACCAGTCAGCTCGAAACGAATCTCGAAGCCGTTGTTCTTCATGGTAGTAGCATTAACCACAGACTCTGTGTCGCCCAGGCGGTGAACCTCAACGAGCTTAGAGAGGTTGATGGTGCTGTTCCATACAACGATATCCTGAGCGGTAGTTGTGGAAACAGCTTCGCCGAGAGCAGATACGAGAGGCTGCTCGGTCAGGGTGACAACCTGTCTCTGAACGTCGCCATAGACAGTCTCGTCGGCATCGGTGAAGAGGTGACGGTTCTTGGGAGTGCCCAGGTTGCAAGCCTTGCAAACGATTGCCTCGTGGCCAGGTACAGCGTGAACGTCGTCCGTGTTGTTGACAATCTTGGTGTAGGAACTTGTGAGACCAGCGCCCTTGACAGCCTCATCACCCTTTGCGGTGTGAGCCAGACGGTAACCGTCCTTGCCTACATTCACAAGAACAGCTGCATAGTCAGATGTGACGGTGTAGTTCTGATCCTTGTCGGCATCATATTTGTACTGTGAATTCTTCAGGTTAACCTCTGTAGCGAAGACGGTAACTTCCTTAGTCTCGTCGGCATCCTGAACGAAGTGGCTCTGGCCGGTAGCTGCATCCTTCTCAAGGTGACCAACCTTCTTGAGCTGTTCGGGATCCTTGATAGTCAGGTTCAGATAGAGGTTGCCGTTCTTAACGTCGGTTGCAGGGTCGAAGCTTGCAACGGCGATGTTCTGAGCCTTGTCATCAGCAGGTGAGGCAGCCTTGGTACGGTAGTTGCGGTCGGCAGAGAGAATAGTGATATCATCCTTGGTCAGACCCTTCAGGTCAGCGCTTGAAGGATTGAGGTGATAGCGTGCAACGAAGTTCTCAACGAGGAAGTCAGCCTGACGCTCATTCTTGTGGCCCTTATGGTCGTAGCACTTAACAACGGTGCCCTTGTCCCATGTGGGGTCGTTCTCGTTGGCGCTTACAGCCGGCATGTCTTTGAGTTCCCAGTACTTGTAGTTCACAACGTTGAACTCGGTAGCTTCGATACCCCAGTAGTAGAAGTCGGGGATGAATACGAGGCTACGCAGCGACTGAGATACGAGGACGTTGAGCTGTGAGAGGCTCTTGTTGATAGCTTCAATCTTCTTATTGATTTCAATGACGTCCTTCTTCAGCTGTTCGATATCCTTTGTATTCTGGTCAACGTCCTTGCGGAGTTCATCAATCTTACCGTTAATCTCATCGATGTCCTTCTTGTGCTGGTCGCGAAGTTTTTGGATTTCATCCTTGAGACCAGGGATTACAGTGTTTTCGATGTTGTCGAGACGTTCGCCATGTTTCTCGATGGTCTTTTTCTGGAGGTCGAGGTCTTCAGCAAGAGCCTTGCGGGCTTTAACCTCGTCAGCGAGACCTTTCTCCAGTGTCTCGATGCGCTTGAGGGCATCACCGAGGCCTGTTTCTACAGCTTCGAGGCGGGGGTAGATGTCAGCGACAGCATCTTCGAAGGTCTTCTTGTCGAGCTTGTTGTCCTGAAGATCCTTGATGAGCGTCTCGAGTTCGGGGATTACTTCCTTTTCCAACTTTTCGATACGCGCCTCGAGTTCAGCCTCGGCAGCAGTAGCACGAAGGATTTCTTTAGCAATAGCCTGCTTGTTCTCTTCGGCTGTCTCCTGAACTGTAGTGATCAGACCTTCGAGGCGTGAAACCTCATCGGTCAGTTTCTGCTTCAAGTTCTTCAGCTCTTCATTAGCCTGATCAAGGGCACTGTGAAGGGCCAGATTGTCCTTGTCGTTGGCGTCTACGCGTGTGTTAAGGGCGTCGATGTCGTCATCATAGTCCTTACAAGACACAAACGTACTTGTCGAAGCCAAAGTAATAGCTCCGAACAAGATAGCGCTAAAAATTTTTTTGTACATAAATGTAGAACTTTTAAAAAATGGTTATTGATTAATTAAACTTGTTCTTCTGTGGTAATTCACTTTTGCTTCGCGACCGCGGCACGGCCGCTGGCGCAGTGTGTTAAGGGCGTATTCTCTCTTTTCTGTTTCTTTGTAGCTTTTAAGGGCCTCCTTTTACCCAGCTTTAGCGTGTCTGCAGACGGCACTCCTCGCC
>ODAI013481199.1_pt1 | contig 33575 bp, 32 predicted proteins | sample 1539321 | NCBI WGS metagenome assembly ODAI01 (sample SAMN02144231, study PRJEB22623) | gut metagenome | biome: sheep rumen | host: Ovis aries | place: New Zealand
AGGCATACACCCAATCGTGCCCAAGGGTTATCGCCCTTGAATGCCATCACGATGAATATCACACCAAAGACGACACCCATCACGATGCCTCCAGCGTGCGACCATGAGTTCCACAGCTCTTCCTTATGTGTATATCTTATTGCCATTTAGAACGAGGAAACTTAGAAGCTTTGCAACCAAGAGCGAAGCTCGAGCATGAGCTCAAGATGGTGGGCAAACGACTGACGGATGCCGAAGCCGTGACCTCCTGTAGGATAGATGTGCAGGGCGGCAGGCACCTTCTGGTTGCACAATGCTTCGTAATAGTCGATGCTGTTGACAGGGGGCACAGCACGGTCGTCTTGAGCCAAGACGATGAAGGCGCGAGGAGTGTGCTTGGTGACATGCTGCTCGTTGCAATACTCGTTCACCAACTTGCGCTTGGGCTTATCGCCCAGCAGATTGTTACGTGAGCCCTTATGGGTGGTACCCTGTTCCATAGAAACGACAGGATAGAACAATATCTGGAAATTGGGAGCAGCATCGCCTTTGGAATGAGTAGCTACCGTAGAGGCCAGATGGCCACCGGCTGAGAAGCCCATGATGCCGACATCATTAGGATTGATGTTCCACTCCTTGGCATGACTGCGCACCAAACGCATGGCTTGATCGGCATCCTCCTGAGGAACGGTATAGTGGCCATGAGGCATACGATACTTCACCACAATGAGGGCAATGCCCTGACCTGTGAAGAAAGGAGCCCAGTCGTGACCTTCATGTTGCATGGCCAAGTGCTGATAACCTCCACCAGGACAGCACACTACGGCACGACCCGTAGCCTTATTGGCATTGGGCAGATAGACCCACACCTTAGCCTGGTCTTCAGGGTCGCCATTGTTGGTACGAGGACCTTCAGGCCACAGGTTAATCTCTTGTGGTTTCTGAGCAGAAGCCACTGCCGAAAGGAACATCACTGCAAAAATAAGTAGCTGTTTCATATTATCTTCTGTTTTTATTTGTATTCACTCGGACTTGTGCCAAACTGTTTCTTAAAGACTGTTGAGAAATGACTTTGTGAGCTAAAACCATAGCCATCAGCACCAACTATAGGACGGTATGAAAATAGGGGATAGTTACCTTTACCATCTTTTTTTATAATTTGGGGACAAAGATACGAAAAATCGAAAGCAAAACAAAATGAATCCATTCATTTTTTTGCCGAGATGGAGTAACTTCACTAATTATCATTCGCAAAGATAAGAAAAAATGGTTAATATCCTACTGATCACCTAAGGCGATCCTGAGGATATAGCCTATCAAAATGGTCTTGCCACACTTAAACTTTTCGATGCTGCCAACGTCAAATACGAGTACTACACCGCTCCTAGTGGCCATGCATGGTACACCTGGCGTAACAACCTACACCAATTAGCACAACAAATTTTTAAATAATAATCATAATGAGAAAAACTATCATTACACTCGCACTTGCTGCAGTATGCTGCATAAGTGCCTCGGCACAGGAGAAACTCTTCCAGCGTGCCAATGTTCAATCACCCGTCATCAACAAAGACGGTACTGTTACGTTCAACATCTTTGCCCCCAAAGCCATTAAGGTAGAGGTGACTGGCGACTTCCTACCAACGCAGCCTATACAGATTCCTGGCTATGGACAGTACGATGCTCCTGGTGTTGCCCAGTTGAAGGAGGGTCAGAATGGTGTGTGGAGCTATACCACTGACAAGCTGGCTCCTGAGATGTACAGCTACACTTTCAACATTGATGGTTTGACTGGTTTGAAAGACCCTGCAAACATCTATGTAAATCGTGACATTGTATCATTTACCAACATCTTTATCGTCAGCAAAGAGAAAGGCGACAAGGGCGATTTGTATAAGGTGAACGAGGTACCCCACGGCAATCTGAGTAAGGTATGGTATAATAGTCCTACACTGAAGATGCACCGTCGCATGACCGTTTATACCCCTGCAGGCTATGAAAAGGGTGGCAAGTATCCAGTGCTTTATCTGCTGCATGGTGCTGGTGGCGACGAGAATGCCTGGAGCGAACTAGGACGTGCTGCTCAGATTTTGGATAACCTGATTGCCACTGGTAAGGCTAAACCCATGATTGTAGTGATGCCTAATGGCAATCCTAATTGTCAGGCTGCTCCTGGTGAGTGGTCTTGGGGTATGTACACACCTGGATTCCGCGATGGTGGTACAGGTCCAACAGAGCCTGCCGTAGCTTCAATCCCAGAGAGCTTTATGGATATCGTGAACTATATAGATGCCAACTATCGCACCATCAAAAAACGTGAGGGACGTGCCGTCTGCGGTCTGTCTATGGGTGGTGGTCACACTTTCCACGTAAGTCTGCTCTATCCTAACACATTCGACTACTACGGCTTATTCTCTGCTGGTCTGCACTTGGATAATGGTACTTTCGAGGCTTCGTTTGCTAAGCAGATTGAGAACAGCCCAACCTTCGCACAACAGAGCGCTAAGCTATTCGGCAGCAAACCCAAGCTTTACTGGATGGGTATGGGTAAGACCGACTTCTTGTATCAGAGCACTGTTGACCTGCGCAACTACTGGGATAGCAAAGGTTATAAGTATGAATATGTTGAGACCGATGGTGGTCACATCTGGCGCAACTGGCGTATTTATCTGACCATGTTTGCACAGAAGATTTTTAAATAAGAAGACTCCTAAAGAAGAAAAATGGGCTGACAATAATGTCGGCTCATTTCTTTTTTATACCTTTGCACTTTGAAATCTGACTATAATTATTTATGAAACATCCTTTGGAAAAGTTCAAATACTGTCCGGTATGTGGCAGTGCTCGTTTTGTGGTCAACAACTTCAAAAGCAAGAAGTGTGAGGACTGCGGGTTTACCTATTATGCCAATCCTTGCTCAGCTACAGCTGCCTTCATCGTGAACGATAAAGAGGAATTGCTGGTAGTGCGCAGGGCCAAGGAACCTGCCAAAGGTACGCTTGACCTGCCAGGAGGATTCTGTGACATGGGTGAAACGGTGGAAGAAGGCATGATACGCGAAATCAAAGAAGAAACAGGATTGGAGGTTACAGACATAGAGTACTTGTTCTCATCGCCTAATGAATATGTATATAGCGGAATGGGCATCCATACGTTAGACATGGATTATCTAGTACACGTACATTGCGATTCCGTCGCAGTAACCGCCCATGATGATGCCGCAGAGGCTATGTGGATACCTATTAACAAAGTTAATCCCGCTGAATTCGGACTGACTAGCATCCGCAATGCGGTAATCAGATTCCTGAGCGAAACGTTAATAAAATAAAAAAACTATAATATATATAAGGTGTAACCAAATCTTTTGCCTACTTTTGCAGCCCGAAAAGATTAAAAAGTATAACGAGATATGCAAAAGAACTTAGTGATAGTAGAGTCACCTGCCAAGGCAAAGACTATTGAGAAATTCCTGGGAAGCGACTATAAGGTGATGTCAAGCTACGGTCATATTCGTGACCTGAAAAAGAAAGAGATGAGCATCGACATCGATAAACTGGAACCCGTTTACGAGATACCCGAAGAGAAGGCCAAATTGGTGAAGGACCTAAAGAACAACGCAGAGAAGGCAGAGAAAGTCTGGCTCGCATCCGATGAAGACCGCGAGGGAGAAGCCATCTCATGGCATTTGTGCGAGGTTTTGGGTCTGGACGAGAAAAAGACCAATCGTATCGTGTTCCACGAAATTACCAAACCTGCTATTCTGAAAGCCATTGAAAACCCACGCCGCTTGGACATGAACTTGGTGAACGCTCAGCAAGCCCGTCGTGTACTGGACCGTCTGGTTGGTTTCAGACTCTCGCCCGTATTGTGGCGCAAGGTGAAACCTGCTCTCTCTGCCGGTCGTGTGCAGAGCGTTGCTGTAAGACTGATCGTTGAGCGCGAACGTGAGATTCAGGATTTCAAGAGCGAACCTTACTACAGCATTGCCGGTATCTTCGCCATCAGCAATCCTGATGGATCGCAAACCGAAGTGAAAGCCACACTGGCTCAGCGTTTGAAGACGCATGAGGAGGTGGAGGAATTCCTGAAGCAGTGCGTTGACGCTACCTACACCGTAGAAACAGTTAGCAAGAAACCGCTGAAGCGTACACCTGCTCCTCCCTTTACCACATCAACCTTGCAACAGGAAGCTGCCCGCAAATTGGGCTTCACGGTTAGCCAGACCATGATGGTGGCTCAGCACTTGTATGAACACGGACAGATAACCTATATGCGTACTGACTCTGTTAACCTCTCTGGACTGTGTATCAATGCCAGCAAGGAGGAGATTACCAGACTCTACGGCGAGGAATATAGTAAGGTACGCCAGTATCACGCTAGCTCGAAGGGTGCCCAGGAGGCTCACGAGGCTATCCGTCCTACCTATATGGAGCGCACGGAGATTGAGGGTACTGCCCAGGAGCGTAAACTCTACGAGCTCATTTGGAAGCGCACAATAGCCAGTCAGATGGCTGATGCCCAGATTGAGAAGACTACCGTTAACATTGCCATCAGTAGTAGTAAGGAGCAGTTTGTTGCCCAAGGTGAGGTAGTAAAATTCGATGGTTTCATCAAGGTTTACCGCGAATCAGTAGACGATGAGGAACAGGAAGAAGAAAGCCACATACTGCCTCCACTGAAGAAAGGCATGGTACTGGACCGTCGTGAGATTCAAGCTACTGAGCGTTTCAGTCAGGGTCCACAGCGCTATACGGAAGCATCGCTTGTACATAAGCTAGAGGAGTTGGGCATTGGTCGTCCTTCTACCTATGCACCAACTATCTCAACCATCCAGCAGCGTGAATACGTTCACAAGGGTGACAAGAAGGGCGAACAGCGCACCTATACCATCGACACGCTGAAAGGTAAGCAAATCAAGCAGAGCCTGCGCAAGGAAATGGCTGGTTCGGACAAGGGTAAGCTGCTACCTACCGACATCGGTATTGTGGTAAACGACTTCCTGATGAAATACTTCCCAACGATTATGGACTATAACTTCACCGCTAAGGTGGAGCAGGACTTCGATAAGATAGCCGAGGGTGGCGAACATTGGACTGACATGATGAAGTCGTTCTACAAGGACTTTGATCCTGTGGTAGAGAAGACCATGAATGCCCGTCAGGAGCGTAAGGCTGGTGAGCGTCAGTTGGGTAAAGACCCCAAGAGCGGAAAACCTGTATTCGTGAAGATTGGCCGCTTCGGACCTGTAGTACAGATTGGTAGTGCTGACGATAAAGAGAAGCCCCAGTTTGCCCAGATGCCCAGCGATAAGAGCATGGAGACCATTACACTGGAGGAAGCACTGGAACTGTTTAAGTTGCCTCGTACACTAGGAGAGTTCGAAGGCAATCCCGTTGTCATCGGTGCCGGTCGTTTCGGTCCCTACGTGCTGCATCATAAAAAGTACACCTCACTGCCTAAGGATGCCGACCCGATGAGCATCACTCTGGAAGAGGCCATTGAACTGATTAATGAGAAGCGTCAGCAGGACACAAAGAAGCACCTGAAGATGTTCCCTGAGGATATGAAGCTGGAAATTTTGGACGGTCGTTACGGCCCATACATCGTCTATGACGGCAAGAACTATCGTATACCAAAGGCCATGCACGCAAAAGCTACTGAGATGACCTACGAGGAGTGCATGAAGATTGTCAACACACCTGCGAAGAAGTAATGAGACGCATCATTCTCATAGGCTATATGGGGTCGGGAAAGACGACCATTGGCAGAGCGCTCTCAAAAGAAACAGGCATGATGTTCTATGACCTAGACTGGTATATCGAGAGCCGTATGCGTAAGACGGTTCCTCAGATATTTGCCGAGAAAGGCGAGGAGGCTTTCCGCAAGATGGAATATAACATGCTGCACGAGGTGGCTGAGTTTGAGGATGTCATCATCAGCTGCGGAGGTGGAACACCATGTTTCTTTGACAACATGGACTATCTGAACCAACAGGGCGACGTGGTGTACCTGAATGCAAGCCCAGAGGTGTTGTACAAGCACCTGTTGATGGCCAAGGGGGAACGCCCTCTGCTGAAAGGCAAGAGCCCGGAAGAACTGATAGAATACATCACCAACCACCTGAAAGAACGTGTGCCGTTCTACAGCAAAGCCAGGTATTCGGTGGATATCAACCTGATGGACGACTTCGATAAAATAAACTTATCTGTACAAAAAATACGTGAACTGCTGAAGCTATGAAGAAATGGACGATTGAGGACTCTAAGGAGCTCTACAACATCAACGGCTGGGGTACCAGCTACTTCGGTATCAACAACGAAGGCAACGTGTATGTGACACCTTGCAAGGATGGCACGCAGATTGACTTGCGTGAAGTAATGGACGAACTGTCCCTGCGCGATGTGCAATCGCCTGTTCTGTTGCGCTTCCCCGATATTCTGGACAACCGCATCGAGAAGACATGGAGCTGCTTTAAGAAGGCTGCTGAGGAGTATGAATACAAGGCAGAGAACTATGTGGTGTTCCCTATTAAGGTGAACCAGATGCAGCCTGTCGTTGAGGAGATTATCTCTCACGGGCGCAAGTTCAACCTGGGCATCGAGGCTGGCTCAAAACCTGAGCTGCACGCCGTCATTGCCGTACAGTGCCAGAGCGACTCCATCATCATCTGCAATGGCTACAAAGACCAGTCATATATTGAACTGGCCCTGTTGGCACAAAAGATGGGTAAGCGCATCTTCATCGTGGTGGAGAAACTGAACGAGCTGGAAATCATAGCCCGTGAAGCCAAGAAACTGGGTGTAAGACCTAACATTGGCATCCGTATCAAACTGGCCAGCAGTGGTGCCGGCAAATGGGAAGAAAGCGGTGGCGATGCCTCCAAGTTCGGACTGACAAGTGCTGAGCTATTGGATGCCCTTGACATGCTGGACAAAAAAGACATGCGCGACTGCCTGCGCCTGATACATTTCCATATCGGCTCCCAGATTACCAAGATTCGCCGTATCCAGACGGCTCTGCGCGAGGCTTCTCAGTTCTATGTGCAACTGCATAAGATGGGGTACAACGTTGACTTTGTTGACTGTGGCGGTGGACTGGGCGTTGACTATGACGGCACACGCTCACCTTCGAGTGAGAGCAGTGTGAACTACTCTATCCAGGAATATGTCAACGACTGTATCTACACCTTCGTGGATGCTGCCAACCGTAATGACATCCCCCACCCCAACCTGATTACTGAAAGCGGACGATCACTGGCTGCCCACCATTCGGTATTGGTCATTGACGTGCTGGAGACTGCTTCGTTGCCTGAGATGCCAGAGGAGTTTGAACCAGATGAGAATAGTCATCAGTTGGTAAAGGACCTCTATGAGATATGGGATAACCTGACACCACGCAACGTGCTGGAAGACTGGCACGATGCAGAGCAGATTCGCGAAGAAGTGCTGGACTTGTTTGCCCATGGCATCGTAGATTTGAAGACTCGCGCCGAGGTGGAGGCCATGTATTGGAGTGTCTGTCATGAGATTCATGCCCTGGCCAAGAACCTGAAGCATGTTCCCGAAGAGCTGATGAACATCGACAAACTATTGGCGCATAAGTATTTCTGCAACTTCTCGCTGTTCCAGTCGCTACCCGACTCATGGGCCATTGACCAGGTGTTCCCCATCATGCCGATTCAGCGACTGAATGAGCGTCCTACGCGTAATGCCACTATCCAGGACATCACATGCGACTCAGACGGTAAGATAGCCAACTTTGCCACCAATCGTCATAACTCGCACTCACTGCCCGTTCATTCACTGAAGAAGAATGAGAACTATTACCTAGGCGTATTCCTTGTAGGTGCCTATCAGGAAATTCTGGGTGATATGCACAACTTGTTTGGAGACACTACAGCTGTCCACATCTCCGTGAAGGACGGCAGCTATCATATCGACCAGATATTCGACGGTGAGACGGTAGAGGAGGTTCTGGAATATGTGCAGTATAACCCCAAGAAGCTGGTTCGACAGTTAGAGATATGGGTTGCCAAGAGTGTCAAGCAGGGAAAGATCAGCTTGGAAGAGGGCAAGGAATTCCTGAACAACTACCGCAGCGGACTCTACGGATATACCTATTTGGAGTAACTAATATATGAAGGAGAAACTGACAATAGTAAAAGTGGGCGGAGCTGTGGTTGAGGACGAACTACAGCTCTCTCAGTTATTAAAAGATTTTTCGGCTATTGAGGGTCGGAAGGTATTAGTGCATGGTGGCGGTAGAAAGGCTACCAAGATGGCCGAACGCTTGGGCATCGAGACCAAGATGGTGGAAGGCAGACGCATTACCGATGCCGACATGCTGGAAGTGGTAACAATGGTCTATGGCGGACTGGTGAACAAAAACCTTGTAGCCCGTCTTCAAGCCAACGGTGTAAATGCCCTAGGACTGACAGGTGCCGACGCCAATGCCATACGCAGTCACAAGCGCCCACTGAAGAACGGAGTGGATTATGGCTTTGTGGGGGATGTTGACCTGGCCAATGGCGAGATGCTGGGCAGACTGATAGAAGCCGGCATCACGCCCGTGATGGCTCCTCTGACCCACGACGGAGAAGGGCATATCCTGAATACCAACGCAGACACCATCGCATCGGAAACCGCTAAGGCACTGGCTAAGTTGTATGACGTTACGCTTATCTTCTCCTTCGAAAAGAAAGGAGTGCTTCGCAATCCTGACGATGACGACAGCGTGATAGCCACCATCAATCACGCTGACTTTACCCGTTACAAAGCCGATGGAACAATTAGCGGAGGAATGCTACCCAAGATAGAAAACGCACTCAACGCAGTGGACGCTGGCGTCTCCAAAGTGATTATCACCCTGGCAACAGCCATCGACGGTAAACATGGAACAACTATTGAAAAATAAAAGAGAAAAAAATTAGAGAAAGCTGTAACTTTCGTTTTTTTTAATCGTCATTAAGTATAGAGAGGTGAAAAAAATCAGTTTCCAGACCGACGTCTTGCCGCTGAAAGACAAACTCTTCAGACTGGCACTCCGCATCACTCTTAACCCAGCAGAGGCTGAGGACGTGGTACAGGACACGATGCTGAAAGTATGGAACCGACGAGACCAGTGGGAACAGATAGATGCCATAGAAGCCTTCTGCTTTACCATTTGTCGAAACCTCTCACTCGACAAGGTGCGACGCATGGGGTATCAGGAACAGTCGCTGGACACAGGCCACGACCCGACAGACCACAGTTACACATCGAACCCCGAAGAACAAGCTGTACAGCGAGACAGGGTAAAGCTGGTAAGACAACTCATCAGTCAACTGCCTGAAAAACAAAGAACCGCCATGCAGCTGCGAGACGTGGAAGGAAAAAGCTATCGCGACATTGCCGACATCATGGGCATCACGGAAGAACAAGTGAAAATAAACATCTTCAGAGCCCGACAGACGATTAAAAAAGAATTCAAACAACAAGAAGAATATGGACTATAAGTACATTGAACAGCTCATGGAGCGCTACTGGAACGCTGAGACCTCACTGGAGGAAGAAAGCATTCTGCGCAGCTTCTTCAGCCAGGAGAACATTCCGGCTGAGATGGAGCAGTGGAGGCCTCTCTTCGTTGCCGGCGGTGAGGAGCCAAAGCTGAGCGATGACTTTGACACCCGTATCCTGACGATGATTGGCGAAGAGAACCAGCATGTCAAAGCCCAAGAGGTGAAGCTTACTCAGCGTCTGATGCCTTTGTTCAAGGCTGCTGCCGTAGTGGCTATCATCCTGACACTGGGCGGAGCCCTGCAGGCTCCATGGGACAGCAACTGGAATGCTCCTGTCAGCGACTACACCAGTTTCCAAATTGACACGGTCGATGTCGGAACACCCGTACAAGCTGAGAACATCATCGACAAATCGACTGACAGCACTAGTGTGATGCTACCAGAACAGTCGAAGAATTGAAATGATAATTTTTCTATGCTTTCTCTATAATTTATTTAAATCACGTTTAGTTAAAACACCAGAAGCTGTGAAGCTTCAAATTCTCTCAAATTTTTCATAACATACTAACGGAGAACAGGCTGCTATCTGACGAGTCAGAAGCAGCCTGTTCGATATTTATTCACCTATCACTCTTTTCAAGCTCTGCGCATCCAGAGATGAAGTTGATAGAGTGCCGGCAGGACGATTAACAGCGAAAAACCCACAGCCATCAAGACATGGGAGTTTGTCTGGAAGATATCTATCAGCTTGATGTCCGGGTTGGGATACACATTATAAAGAACATAAGCCACAGAGTTGTTAGCACAATGATAAGCCATACCCGGCAATATAGACCCTGTGCGCCAATACATCCATCCCAGCAACAGTCCTATCAGGAAAGCATGAGGCATCTGAGCCGGATTGAGATGACCTACGGAGAAAAGGAGCGCGGAAAGTGCAATAGCCACCCATGGGCGATACTTGGTAAGCAAAGTCTTCAAGATAGCTCCACGGAACACTATCTCTTCAGCGACAGGTGCCAAAAGTCCTATGGTGAGATAGCCCCAACGAGTAGATAGGAGAGTATCAAACTCTTGCTCTACGATATTAGGCAGGTCGGGTAATTGTTCCATCATCCATGTTGACGGGATAATCAGACCCAATGCCGCTATCACGCTCCAGAAAAGAACAGACCAGGGCCGTGTGAGGAGCCAGGCTCTGGACACCTCAGCCCAGCGGACACCTAAAAAGAGGACGATAGACAACGTGCTGAACACCGCCGTAATGGTTATCAGGAGAGCTGCCGTCATATCCGATGAACCAGTACATAAAAGCCATACGGCAGGCATAATCAGGCTAACTGCAGCTTGTACTCCCAGAAATACGACAAGATAAATAATTGCATTTTTCATATTATTTCTTCTTGAATAGGTTTTCTACTTGTTGAGCATCCAACTGTAACTGCCGTACCAACGCGTCTTCGTTGTCAAAACGCTGCTCGTCACGCAGTCGCTGGAAGAATTGAACGGTCATCTCATGACCATAGAGGTCTTCGTTCAGATGGAGCACATGGACCTCAAGAGTGGTATGCTGTCCATCAAAGGTAGGACGATGCCCGATGTTCATCATGGCTGCATGGAACACTGGCTGGTGGTCGAAAGAAACCTGTACAGCATAAACACCGGAGGCAGGAATCAACAGTCTGCCATCTACAGGAACCAGATTGGCAGTAGGATAACCCAGACGGGTACCGATATGCTCTCCATGTTCCACACGCCCCTCCAACAGATACGGATGACCCAGCAAATCAGCAGCCTCAGCCACCTGACCTTCTTGTAGCAGGTTACGAATCAGTGACGAACAGACTGTCCCTTGAGCCGGCAACTGAACCACATCCATATCCAACTCACGACCATAGCGCACATAATCGTCAAAGCCCTCAGTTCGACCACGTCCAAAACGGTTGTCATAGCCGATGAGTAGCACCTCCACATGCAATCGTTCCTTCAACACATGCTGCATGAACTCGCGGGCGGTCATGTGTTTCAACTCATCGGTAAAAGGAAGTACCTCCGTATGGTCAATACCCAACTGCCGGAGTAATGTCAGTTTATCATCCAAAGTAGTGAGTTGAGGATCCTTGCGTAACGTATGATCAAAGGTGATAGCCATCGACTGCAGTCCACGCTCCCTAGCCGTGCGGATGACTTGCTGGAGCACAAACTGATGACCACGATGAACACCATCGAACATCCCTATGGTTGCAACATATCCTGTCTTACTCATACCCTCTTTGCTGCTCTATACAACTCACCAATCAAAAGAACTGGCGAGGTACCCAAAAACATATATAACCAGCATTCCAGAGAGAGAGGTACTGTACGGAACATGTGACCGCCAAAGGTGACGATAAGCCACTGTCCCGCCAATATCATGAGCAACACTAACAAGAAAGCCTTGCAATTCTGTAGATTCCTGAAAGCAGAATGGCTGGAGCCCAACATACGGGCATTGAACAGGTTCCACCATTGCAACAATACAAAAATGGTGAAGAATACCGTTTGTGCCTCGTCTGGAGAGAGACCATAGCGGATGGCTATGAAAATGGGATGAACCTCTATCAGCCAACAAAGAACACCCAGCAACAGGAAGAAGGAAAAGCCTATGAGGGTGATACCCCACTTCATGCCGCGATTGATGATAAAGGCTTGCTGACGGAGAGGCTTCTTACTCATCACCTCCCTACTAGGTGGCAGCGAAGCCAAAGCCATTGCTGCAAAAGTGTCCATGATGAGGTTTATCCAAAGAATCTGGGTAATCGTCAGGGGCAACTCTGTGCCAATAATGGAACCAAAGAGCACCAGCAACAATGCAGCAACATTGACTATCAGCTGGAAGAAGATAAAACGCTGGATATTCTTATAGAGTGAACGGCCCCACATGACGGCGTGAACGATGGAACCGAAAGAATCGTCTATCAGCGTGATATCGCTGGCCTGCTTGGCAACACTTGTTCCAGAACCTAACGACAAGCCCACATGGGCACGATTCAAGGCAGGGGCATCGTTCGTACCATCACCCGTGACAGCCACCACTTCCCCTCTTTGCTGCAACAGACTTACCAGACGTTGTTTATCCATAGGACGAGCCCTGGACATAACCTTCAGGTCACCTATCACCTTCAAGGCTTCTTCATCTGAAAGGGCAGCAAACTCGGCACCTGTCATAGTCAGGTTCTCAGCATCACTAGCGGTTTTTGAGATGATTCCCGTTTGCCTTCCTATCTCCAACGCAGTAGCTACTGTATCGCCTGTCACTATCTTCACATCAATACCAGCAAAACGACACTGCTGGATAGCCTCGGGAACCTCTGCACGCAAAGGATCACTAATGGCTACGATGGCAAGCATGGACTGATTGACTGCAATGGCCAGTGTGCGCATGGCATGCTGCTGCCATTCAAGCAGTTTTTCCTCTAAACGCTGACGTTCCTCGGCTTTCATGACACACCGCTGCATCACGACTTCGGGTGCTCCCTTGATATATTGAATATTGCCAACAGTTGTTGACATATACTTACGCTCTGTGGAGAAAGGTTCACGCGACGTAATCGGATACTTGTCACGCAACTCCTGATAGTCTATCTTCTGCTCTCGCAACCATCGCAACAGGGCTTGCTCGGTAGGATTACCGACATCGTAGGTAGCTGTCGTATTCAATGCAATGGCCTTGTAAAGGTCTGAAAGGCTTGAATCCTCATTCTTTTCATTTCCTTCATTCCTTTCATTCGCCATTTCCACCGCACTCACCGTCATACGGTTCTCGGTCAGCGTACCCGTCTTGTCCGTACAGATAACAGTGACAGCACCCATCGTTTCAGAAGCCTGCAACTTACGCACCAGGTTGTTCGACTTCAGCATCCTTCGCATGTTCAGCGCCAAAGCCAAAGTGACAGCCATCGGAAGACCTTCTGGAACAGCCATTACTATCAGCGTGACAGCCATCATGAAATAGCGAAGGGTGTTATTCGCCATTCCCAGATAGTCGTCAGTCTGCCATAACTCGTTGGTCAAGATGTCGTGACCTAAGAATAACAGGAAACTGAGAACGGAAAGAAAACCTCCCACTTTGCTAATTAACTTAGCCAACTTGTTCAACTGAATGTTCAAAGGTGTCTTCACCCCAGTCAGTTCCGTAGCTTGACGGGCTACATGACCAATCTCCGTGGCATCGCCAACGGCAGTGACCACAAAACGGCCAGTACCACCCAACACCATTGAACTGCGAAGCACTTGATCCTTGGCATAGGTTTCATGGGTCGCAGTAAGTTCCTGATAGGCAATGGAATCCTTAGTAAACTTGTCCGTCATAGGCTCTCCCGTCAGACTAGACTCATCAACCTGCAGGTCAAAAGCCTCCACCAACAGACCGTCAGCCGGAATCTCATCACCGGTCTCTACAAGCACTACATCACCTACCACGACCTCCCGCCTCGGTATCTCCATAATCTGGCATTCACCCAGCTCGCCTTTTGGAGAGGGGTCGGTGGAGAGATTCCTCCTTAATACCTTGACAGGTTGCTCCTCGCCCAATTGAGTCAGCACATCAAACTTACGGGCAGCGTCACGCTCAAAATAGAAGCCAACGGTGGTGGCCAATATGACAGCGGCTATAATACCGATTGTCTCTACGAAGTCACCCTTTACGAAAGCCAGAAAGAGGGAGACCACAGCAGCAACCAACAAGATACGCACCATGGGGTCTTGGTATTTCTCCAGATATAGTTTCCACATGGACGGTCTAACAGGAGGCGTCAGCACATTCTCGCCATGCTTCGCCCTGCTCTCCTCCACCTCTTTAGCAGTCAGTCCCTGATACTTTTCTTTCATAATTGGCTGCAAAATTACAAAAAAAAGAAAAAAATGAGGGCGCATAAGCAAATTTTTCACTTTTCACTCTTCACTTTTCACTTTGATTTGCGGGAAGTCGGCCACCCGATGTAGATGGTCGCAACGAATCTAATACTATGTAAAACACACACAACTATGGCAAAGATTTTGTATGAAGTAAAGAAAAACCAGAACTCGCACAGCGCGGCCTTTGGCAAGTGGTACGCTCAGATCAAGAGTCTGGAAACGTTGAACACCCGAAAACTGGCTAACCACATCTCGGAGCATGGAAGCATCTACACCCCCGACGTCGTTTACGGCGTACTGGAGAAGTTCCGCAGCTGTCTTGTTGAGATGCTGCTGGAGTCGAAGAAGGTGAAGATTGAGGGCCTCGGCACCTTCTACTGCACCCTCGAGAACCAGAAGAACGGTGCGCTGAAGAAGGAGGATTTCAACGTGAACAAGCACCTGAAGGCTCTCCACATCCGATTCCTGCCCGAGCAGACTACGGAGGAGAACATCTCCAGCCGCCAGTTCCTGAAGCAGGCCGAGTTTATCAACATCGAGCAGCTCCTGAAGGGCGACGAGACTGAGAACGGAAACGGCTCTACTGGCGGAAACAGCGGCAGCGGAACAGGTGGCGTAACACCAAGCGGCGGCTCCGGGGGCGACGAAGGTTAAAGAGTGGCGCCTAAAGGCGCACTCTTTTCAGGAACGAAAAATGTATAACCTAATTTAATGAAAAACACCATGAAGAAAGAAACTTGGAAAACCGTCATTCAACTGATTGTATCAATCCTCACGGCAGCCCTGACTGCCCTCGGAACGACCTCGTGCATGGGCCATGGCCCAATCATTCTCTGACGAATTCAGATCACCACTAACGGCCTGCAGGCACATTATCTTGATGCCTGCAGGTCGTGCCGTCTAGTAGAGGCAGAACATAGGTTCCATCATTTTCCACTTCTCATCACTGGTAGCACCTTCACGGCATTGCTGGAACATGGCCATATAGTCTTCCCACTCCTGTTGACGGGGTAGTGTGGCCAGCTGTGCCATTGCCGAGTCCCAATCGAAATCGAGTGGTGTTTCGACTATCATCACCAGGCGGGTGCCCAGGATAAACAACTGCATATCAAGAATACCCACCTGACGGATGCCATCTAGTATCTCAGGCCAGGCATTCTCTTCACTATGCCTGCGTCGATATTCTGCTATCAGTTCCGCATCGTCTTTCAAATCCATAGTCTGCACATATCGTTTCACAGACTGGCCGTAGTTTTTTACTGGAAATCCTTCGTTCTTCATCATCTTTTCGCATTTGTATCTGCCTGCAAAATTACGAAAACTGGCGTAAAGATTTGCTTTTTTCAATGGAAAAGTTTAATTTTGCAGCGGAAAAATTAGACTGAGATGATTAGACTCTTATTTACATTACTCTTTGTTGGAGCATTAGCAGCAAAGGCCCAGCCTGCACAGCAGGACTTGGACGACAAATATGCAACGGAATTGGTGAAGGTTGGAGCGACAGCACCAGACTTCAAGATGAAAACTCCTGATGGTAAGACCATACAGTTGTCGAAGTACGCCAAAGGAAAGACTGTTGTTCTAGACTTTTGGGCATCGTGGTGTCCTGACTGTAGGAAGGATGCGCCAGAGGTGGTTAGGATGTATGAGGCCTATCACCCTTATGGCATCGAGTTTATCGGTGTTTCGATGGACACCGACGTAGAGGCATGGAAGAAAGCCATCGAGAAGTATGGCATCAAGTACCCACAGGTGAGCGAGCTGAAGAAATTCAAGGAAACAGACATCTCCAAGGCTTATGGTGTGAAATGGATTCCCTCGATGGTGGTCGTTGGTCCTGACGGACAGGTGAAGCTCTCGACAGTGGTTATCGATAAGGTGGACAACTACCTGAAGGAACTGATTAAACAACTAAAATAACAGAAGGATATGAAGAAAATCATGACATTAGCACTGCTGGCAATGGCATCGCTAGCAGGAATGGCTCAGGAAGAGACATACAAGGCAGAAATGGACGTGCTTGATGCCCAGGGTGAAGCTATTGTGAAGCAATATAAAGCCCTGATGGAAAAAGACCCCAAGAAGGAACTTCCCACCACCAATGCACAGGTTACGTCATTCATGCAGATGCTCGACTCCATCAGCAACCTTCAGGTACAGCTGATTCGTCGCATAGCACGGGAGAACAAGAAGAACCAGATTCCCGTTCCTTATATTAAAGAGGCGATGTACGCTCTGGGCTACGAAGGACTGAAAGAAGTGCTGGATCCCCAGGCTGCCTACTATAACAATCCAGAGCTGGCCAATGCCAAGAAGTTGCTTGCAGGCTTTGAGAAGCGTGCTCCTGGCAAGATGTTCCAGGAACTGACGATGAAGGATATGAGCGACAAGGATGTAAAGCTGAGCCAATGGGTGGGTAAAGGACAGTATGTGTTGGTTGACTTCTGGGCTTCCTGGTGCGGCCCCTGTCGTCAGGAGATGCCCAATGTCATTGCCTGCTATGAGAAATTCCACTCCAAAGGTTTCGAAGTGATAGGTGTTTCCTTCGACCAGAAAAAGGACGCATGGGTAAATGCCGTTCAGCAAATGGGTTTGTCCTGGCCTCAGATGAGCGACCTGAAAGGGTGGAAATGTGCAGCAAGTGAAATCTACGGTATTTCCTCCATCCCCAGCAACGTCTTAGTTGACCCACAGGGAAAGATTGTCGCTATGGACCTGCGAGGCTTTGAACTGGTAAAGAAGCTGAAGGAAATCTACGGAGAATAAGTAAAGGCAACAGAAAAGTAATAAGGACAGCAGCTGAGAGCATCAACCCTCAGCTGCTGTTTTTAGTACTTCACTCAAAGTGGGGTGGATATGCACCATATCGCGCAACTGGGCAATGGTGGTATCACGACACATCAGCACACTCACTTCCTGAACAAGATCGGCAGCATGGGCGCCAAAAGCATGACAACCCAACAGGCGACCCTCAGTATCGGTAAAGAGCTTCAGCAGACCCTCCGTCTCGTTCATCGCCAAAGCCTTTCCATTGGCTCGCCAGAACGACTTGCGACACTGGTATGCTACACCATCGGCCTTCAGCTGGTCTTCACCAGGACCCACACATGCTGCCTCTGGTTCTGTAAAGATGGCAGCAGGCATAATGTCGAAACGGATGCCGTCGGTTTTTCCAACTATCTGATTGACCACCCTCATAGCCTGCATCTCAGCAGCATGAGCCAGCATCTGGCGACCATTGACATCACCAATGGCATAGATGTTCGCAGCACAATGGTAATTATCGTCAACAGGAATGGTACCATTAGGTGCCAAGGTAATGCCTGCAGCCTCAAGGTTCAATCCTTCTGTATTCGCTTTACGACCCGTAGCAATCAGGATGGCATCGGCATCGATATCGGCAATATTCTCTACAGCCGTCTTCATCTTAAACTCGATGCCTCGCTTCTCCATCAACTTGCGCAGGCGTTTGGCCACATCACTATCGAGCATCGGCAAGCACTCCTTCAGGAATTCCACAACCGTAACCTCCGTACCGAAACGATGGAAAACGGAAGCAAACTCCATACCAATGACACCAGCACCTATGATGCATAGCCGTTTGGGCTGCTGACTGAGTTGAAGCAGTTCGGTGCTGGTCATCACGCGAGAATCGTCAATGCCCTCAATAGGAGGCATCTTAGCACCACTGCCCGTAGCAATGATGATGTTACGAGCCTCTACCGTTTCACCGTTTACCTGAACAGAATGATTATCTACAAACGTTGCATGCCCGCGGAGAAGCGTGATGTTTGGCTGCGAGAGGATAGCCTCTACCCCACTCCGCAACTGTGCCACCACCTGCTGCTGGCGCTCGAAAGCCTCAGCAAACGAAGCACTGTGGACATAGGTCTTGGTAGGGATGCACCCACGATTCAAGCAGGTGCCTCCTACCTCGTCCTGTTCTACTATGACCACCTGCAAACCCTCGTGGGCAGCATATTCAGCGGCGCGGTAACCACCAGGTCCGGCACCTATTATAACTAGGTCAGTATTCATAATTAGAAATTAGAAATTAGTAATTAGGAATTAGTAATTATGATTACTCTGCTAACAGCTGGCGATACGTTGTCACCGGATGCTTGGCAGCCAGCACATCGTCCACTCGTCCAATCGGTGTGTTATGAGGAGCCGACTTCACCAATTCCGGATCGTTCTTTGCCTCTTCCGCAATCTTACGCATTACGGCTATGAAGCCATCTATCGTATCGCGTGACTCATTCTCCGTCGGTTCAATCATCAAAGACTCATGGAACAGCAACGGGAAATAGATGGTAGGAGCATGATAGCCATAATCCAGCAAGCGCTTTGCCACATCCATCGTGGTGACACCTGTTGACTTATCCTTCAGTCCGTCGAACACAAACTCATGACAGCAGAGTCCTTCAATGGGCAGTTCATAGACATCCTTCAATGACTCCTTGATATAGTTGGCATTCAACGTAGCCAACGGACCTACCTCCTTCACATGGTCACGACCCAGTGTGATGATATAAGCCAAGGCACGCAACATCACAGCAAAGTTGCCGTGATAAGGTGACACAACAGGGAAGAACTCCTGCAAGCCCTCACGAACGCCCACAGGTCCACTTCCAGGACCACCTCCACCATGAGGTGTCGAGAAGGTCTTATGCAGATTGATATGCATCACATCGAAGCCCATGTCGCCAGGACGGCACACTCCCAGCATCGGATTCAAGTTTGCACCATCGTAATACATCAGTCCTCCACAATCGTGGATAAGCTTGGCAATTTCAGGAATCTGGCATTCAAAGAGTCCCAGCGTGTTGGGATTGGTCATCATCATGGCTGCAATATTGGGGCCTTCCTCGCTAACCAGTCTCTTCAGATCGATTAAATCCACCTGACCGTTAGCCTGAGATTTCACCTCAATAATCTCCAGTCCACAGACAGCAGCAGAGGCAGGATTGGTACCGTGAGCAGAGTCTGGAACAATCACCTTCTTGCGCTGCAAGTCACCCTTTGAGCGATGATAGTTGTCTATCACCATCAGACCCGTCAATTCACCATGAGCACCTGCGTAAGGCTTAAAGGTGAAATGAGCCAGTCCTGTCAGTTTACACAACGAACGCTCCAAGTATGCGATAGCCGCACGGGCACCTTCCACCGTATGCGCAGGCTGTAAAGGATGAAGATTCTGGAAAACTGGCAGGGCAGCCATCTCCTCGTTAATCTTAGGATTATACTTCATGGTGCAAGAGCCCAGGGGATAGAACCCATTATCGACACCGAAATTGTTCTGCGAAAGATTGGTATAGTGGCGCACCACCGTCATCTCGTCGCATTCAGGAAGCTGGGCTTCCTCTTGGCGGCAGAGCTTTGCAGGCAATTCGCTCAACTTGTGAGCATACATGTTACGAGGCAGACTGTAGCCTCTACGACCCTCATGAGATAATTCAAATATTAAATTACCATATAATTTGTTATTCATAATCGTTTTTATTTTGAATCCCTGGCTTAAGCCAGCCCCTTATCAAGGGGCTTCAAATATTCATAAGGCTGCAATCTTTACAAGGTTATCAATTTCTTCCTTCGTACGCTTCTCTGTGACAGCGAAAAGGAAACCTTCTTCGAAGCAGACACCACCCAAGATGCCAGCTTCTATGAAACGCTGGTATAATGTCTTGCTATCACCATCGTATTTCACATAGAACTCATTGAAGAAAGGCTGGTCGTAACCCAACTGGAAACGTCCTGTCTTCAACAGTTCATCACACAGATAGTGCGCTCCACCATAGCTCAGTTCAGCAGCCTCACGCAGTCCCTGAGGTCCCATAAGCGCCATATACATCGTGGCATGCAAAGCCATCAGCGACTGGTTGGAACAGATATTCGACGTAGCCTTCTGCCTGCGGATATGCTGCTCGCGGGCCTGGAGTGTCAGTACAAAGGCACGCTGTCCACGGTTATCGAGTGTCTTGCCGACAATACGACCCGGCATCTTGCGAATCAACTTCTCTGTACAGCACATATAGCCTACATACGGTCCGCCAAAAGCCATAGGAATACCCAACGACTGACCGTCGCCCACCGCAATATCAGCACCCCACTCACCAGGTGTCTTCAATACTGCCAAGTCGGCAGCAACACTATCCATGATAAACAAGGCTTTCTGCTCGTGGCAAGCCTCAGCGAAACCTGTAAAGTCCTCTACAATACCATAAACATTAGGCTGCTGAACTATAACACCAGCTACACCACCTTGCGCCAAACGCTCTTTGACATCGTCCAGACAAGTAACACCATCCCTGACAGGCAACGATTCCAACTCAATGCCCTGATGCAGGGCATAGGTTTTCAGCACTTGACAAGTCAAGGGATTGGAAGCTCCCGTAACGAGCACTTTGTTCTGCTTCTTTCCTGCAGCAACAGCCATCATCATCGCCTCAGCAGCTGCTGTCGTACCGTCATACATCGAGGCATTGGAAACATCCATACCTGTCAGTTCTGCCATCATCGACTGGTATTCGAAGATGTAATGCAACGTGCCCTGCGATATCTCTGCCTGATACGGTGTATAACTCGTCAGAAACTCGGAGCGCGACAGCAAGCTGGGTATCGCAGAGGGGGTGTAATGGTCATAGACACCCATGCCTGCAAAGCAAGTTAACTGGCTATTCCTGGAACCTAACAACTGGAAAGCCTGACGCACCTCCATCTCACTGGCACTCAAGGGCAGGTCGTAATCACCACGGAAACGAATACTCTCCGGAATTTCCGAGAAGAGCTCGTCGAGCGACTTCACACCCACCTTTTCCAACATCGCCTGCAGGTCGTTGTCAGTATGGGGAAAATACTTGAACATTGATTCTTACTCTATTGAACTAATATTAAGACTCTTTCTTACTTCTCACAAAAAGCAGTATAAGCCTTTGCATCCATCAGGTTCTCCAACTCACTCTTATCAGACAACTCCACCTTGATAATCCAGTTCTCATAGGCATCGGCGTTAATCTTTTCGGGCTCATCTTCCAAAGTCTCGTTGACTTCGATGACAACACCAGACACAGGAGAAATCAGGTCGGAAGCAGCCTTTACACTCTCCACAGCACCAAACTCCTCGCCGGCTGTTACCTCATCGTCAACATCAGGCATATCCACATAGACCACATTGCCCAGTGCATGCTGTGCATAGTCTGTAATACCCACATAACCGATGTTGCCTTCAACCTTTACATACTCGTGTGACTCTGCATAATAGAGTCCTTCTAAAACTTTTGCCATAGTTCTTATTTTTTTATTTGTTATTGATTATAATCTTTATTTTTTGTAATGTTTGTCGTAGAATTTCTTCTTACAAACAGTACCAGGGAACGTTTTCTTGCGAATCTGGATTTCCACCTCTGTACCCAACGATGCATAGGCAGCATCTACCAATGCCATACAAACACTCTTATCCGTAGAGATGGTATGATAGCCTGTTGTCACCTCACCAACAGGTTGTCCGTCCTTCAACACGGCATAGCCATGACGAGGTATTGCCTTGTCAGACAGCTCAATGCCCACCAATTTCTTAGGAGCACCTTCTGCTTTCTGCTTGGCCAAGGCTTCCTTACCGATAAACTCGTCTTTGTCGAGTTTGACAAAGATACCCAGTCCTGCCATGATAGGAGTAATATCCTCTGACAGTTCATCACCATAGAGTGGCAAACCAACCTCAAAGCGAAGGGTATCACGACAACCCAGTCCGCAGGGCTTGCAACGGCCTGAAGCCATCAGTTTGTCCCAACATTCGTTGATATAGGCTGCATCGGCATAAACCTCAAAACCATCCTCACCAGTGTATCCTGTGCGGGAAACGATTACCTTACCTATGGTCTTGAAGGTATAGAACACCAGTTCCTTGCATTCCAAGCCTAGCACTTCCTCCATCACAGCCTCAGCTTCCGGACCCTGAATGGCCAGTTCACCATACAGGTCGCTTTGATGTTCCAACTGCACGTCATAGCCTTTAGCCTGCTCCTGTATCCATGCCCAGTCCTTGTCTATGTTCGACGCATTGATAACGAGGAAGAAACTGTCGGAAGCCATCTTATAAACGAGCAAATCATCTACGACACCACCATGCTCATAGCACATCATGCCATAGAGAATCTTGCCTACAGGCATCTCCCTGACATCGTTCGTAAATATATGGTTTACGTAGCGCTCAGCATCAGGACCACTGATAAGCACCTCACCCATGTGACTGACATCAAACACACCACATGCCTGGCGTACAGCCTGATGTTCATCTACGATATTAGAATACTGGATAGGCATGTCGAAACCTCCGAAAGGAGATATCAGAGCACCTAATGCCACGTGTTTGTCATAAAGACAGGTCTTTTTATTTTCCATTTGTTATAGTTTATTGATAAATTCCTTGCGCAGATAATCTTGTTCTAACTGTTCTATCTCTGCCACTTCTTTGCCTGTAAGGGTCTGCTCCCCATTACAGAGCGTCTGGCGGATAATCGCTTTCACTTCTTCCAGCGAGAGGCTGACGTGATCTTTCAGCAATGTGATACGCTGGCGAACACTTTGAATCCCCTTTGACTGAAGCTTTTCCTGACTGGGGGTGATAGATTGCAACATATGCTCCATATTGGTGTCGTAGAGCAATGTGCCGTGCACGATATTACGACCGTCAAGATGATAGCAAGCTGTTCCACTCACCTTTTTCCCACCTATTAAAATATCATTATGGTGGGTACCTACAGCCTCAACACCCATGCGTCGCAACACAAGCAACATCATCTGGACAAAACGGTTGAAAGCCTGTCCTACAGAGTCGCCTTTAGAGACATACGACAACATAACATTATCGCTATCGGCATATACACAGCCTCCTCCACTCTTTCGACGATACACCATAATATGGTGAGCCCGACAATAGGTCATGTTCACCTCATTGTCCACCACCTGGTTGCGTCCGAAGATGACACTTGGTTCCACTTGCCACATAAAGAAACCGTCGTCCAAATCCACATGGCGAGCCACATACTCCTCCATGGCCAGATAAAACGACAGGTTTCTGACCTTTTGTGCATCAGGCAAGTTGATATATAACATGGGGCGTTTTAAGTGTAACCTTTTTCAGAATTTGTGCAAATTTATAAAGTTTTTATGTAAAATGCAAGGATTTTATGATTTTATTTTGCAGTTTAACCGATTTACCGTATCTTTGCATCAAATTTTAAATATAAAATTATCTTGGAAGCATCAGAAATGGGATTGTTAACCCAAATACAATATCCTTCAGATTTACGAAAGTTGAGTGTTGATCAACTGCCTGAGGTTTGTCAAGAGTTACGCGAAGATATCGTGAAAGAGTTATCTGTCAACCCTGGTCATTTGGCATCCAGCCTTGGCGTAGCCGAAATCACGGTAGCCCTGCATTATGTCTATAACACCCCGGAGGACCGCATCGTATGGGATGTAGGTCATCAAGCTTATGGGCACAAAATCTTGACAGGTCGTCGCGAACAGTTCTGCACAAACCGTAAACTGGGTGGTATTCGTCCCTTTCCCTCTCCGATGGAGAGCGAGTATGACACCTTTGCCTGCGGACATGCCTCCAACAGTATCTCTGCTGCCTTGGGTATGGCTGTCGCTGCTAAACTAGAGCATCATGACAGCCGTCATGTCGTAGCCGTCATTGGCGATGGTGCGATGAGTGGCGGTCTGGCTTTCGAGGGATTGAATAATGTATCGTCAAGCCCCAATAACCTGTTGATTATCCTCAACGACAACAACATGTCCATCGACCGTTCCGTTGGTGGCATGAAACAATATCTGTTGGGGCTGAATACCAACAAGACCTATAACGCCATCAAGTTCCGTACCACACGTTGGTTGTATAGCAAAGGCATGATGAACGATGATCGCAAAAAAGGTATCCAACGTCTGTCGAATGCCATCAAGAGCGCCATTGCCCACCAGCAGAACATCTTCGACGGTATGAACATCCGCTACTTTGGTCCTTTTGACGGACACGATGTCAAGGAACTGGTACGCATCTTGCGGGCTATCAAGGACATGCAGGGTCCAAAACTGCTCCACTTGCACACCCAAAAAGGTCACGGCTATGCTCCTGCCGAGAAAGATGTCACCACATGGCATGCACCAGGCAAGTTCGATCCAGAGACGGGTGAACGCTTGGTTGACAAGGATCCCAATAAGCCTCAGAAGTTTCAGGATGTCTTTGGACATACCCTTTTGGAGCTGGCTGAGCAAAATCCGAAGATAGTAGGCGTCACGCCTGCTATGCCTACAGGCTGTTCGATGAATATCATGATGAAGGCCATGCCAAAGCGAACCTTCGATGTTGGTATTGCCGAGGGGCATGCCGTCACCTTCTCAGGAGGTATGGCAAAAGACGGGTTACTGCCTTTCTGCAACATCTATAGTGCTTTTGCCCAACGTGCCTACGATAACATCATCCACGATGTGGCTCTGCTCAACCTGAATGTGGTGTTCTGCTTGGATCGTGCCGGTCTGGTGGGCGAAGACGGTCCTACCCATCACGGTGCCTTTGATATGGCTTCCCTGCGTGTGATTCCTAATCTAACCATCTGTTCTCCGATGGACGAACACGAGTTACGCAGACTCATGTACACTGCCCAGTTGCCAAACAAAGGACCTTTCATCATCCGCTATCCTCGTGGTGGAGGTGTATTGCTCGACTGGCGTTGTCCCTTTGAGGAAATCAAAGTAGGAACAGGTCGTAAGTTGCGCGACGGAACAGGTGTTGCCGTGCTCTCCATAGGAGCTATTGGCAACAATGCCGGTGAAGCTGCTGAAGCCACTGGAGCCGCCCATTACGACATGCGATTCCTGAGACCACTTGACGAAAACATCCTCCACGAAGTGGCTACTAAGTTCCAAAAGATTGTCACGGTGGAAAATGGTGTAGTACAAGGAGGCATGGGCTCTGCTGTTCTTGAATGGATGAGTGACCATGGATACTCGCCCGTTGTCAAACGTCTGGGTCTGCCAGACCAGTTTGTAGAACATGGCACGGTGGAGGAACTCCAAAAGATAGTGGGCATTGACACCGACAACATCAAAAAAACGATACTCGGACTGCTATGAAGATAATTATTGGTGGTGCAGGTGCAGTAGGTACTCACCTGGCAAAATTGCTGTCGAGAGACCATCAGGACTGTGTCTTGATAGACGACTACATAGAACGACTGGCAGGACTGGACAGTCGTTATGATATCATGACGCTTCACGGTTCACCCACCAGTATACAGACCTTAAAAGAGGCAGGCATAGAGCATGCTGACCTTTTTGTGGGAGTTACCACCGATGAGAGTCGTAACATGACAGCCTGCATGATAGCTCATGCGCTAGGGGCCAAGAAAACTGTTGCCCGCATTGACAATATCGAATACCTGGCCCCTCAGCAGAAAACATTCTTTGAAGAGATGGGCATCAATTCACTCATTTATCCAGAGGTACTGGCAGCTATCGATATCACCAATGGACTGAAGATGTCGTGGGTACGCCAGCGTTGGGATGTTCACGGAGGTGCTTTGGTGATGCTAGGCATCAAACTGCGGGAAACCTGTGAGATACTAAACCAACCGCTGAAGGAGCTCTGCGGACCTGACGATCCCTACCATATCGTTGCCATCAAGCGCAATGACGACACTCTGATACCCAGTGGTAATGATGAATTGCGTGTCAACGATATCGCCTATTTCATGACCACCCTCGAATATATTCCCTATATCCGCAAGATATCAGGCAAGGAGCATTATGCAGATGTAAAGAACGTTATCATCATGGGAGGCGGAAAGACTTCCGTACGAGTGGCCAAGACGGCTCCCGACTACATGAACCTGAAAATCATAGAGATTGACGAGCTACGCTGTGAGAAGCTAAACGAACTGCTGAGTGACGTAGATACGATGGTGATACATGGCGACGGACGCGACTTAGGACTGCTTCAAGAGGAAGGTATCCAGCATACACAGGCTTTCGTAGCCCTCACTCAGAATACAGAAACAAATATCCTAGCTTGTCTGACAGCCAAGCGCATGGGAGTCCGTAAAACCATCGCCATGGTGGAGAACCTGGACTATGTGGAGATGGCAGAAAGTTTGGACATCGGTACTATCATCAACAAGAAAACACTGGCTGCAGGTCATATCTACCAAATGATGCTGGATGCCGATGTAACCAATGTACGTAGTCTGATGATGGTCGATTCCGACGTGGCAGAATTTGTGGCTGCCAAGGATTCCAAGGTTACCAAGAAAGCTGTAAAGGACTTAGGACTGCCCTTCGGCGTGACTATCGGTGGACTGGTTCGCAACGAAGAAGGTATTCTCGTCAATGGAAACACCCGCATCGAAGCAGGCGATAGTGTTATGGTATTCTGCCACGAACAGAACCTGAAGAAACTGGAAAAATACTTCAAGGGCCCATCATTATGGTAAACTATCGGCTGATATACAAAATCTTAGGGTCACTGCTCTTCTTGCTGGGCTCGCTACTAGGCATTTGTGCCGGCATAGCCCTTTATTATCAAGAAGACGACTTCCTGGCATTTGTCATATCAGCAATCTTCTCGACCTGCTGTGGCTTTGTACTGAAATATCTGGGTCGTGCTGCCGACAACAATCTGGGACGCCGCGATTCCTACCTCTTGGTCACCGTGACATGGATTGTATTCAGTCTGCTGGGCATGCTGCCCTTCCTGATAAGTGGATATATCGCCAACATTACCGATGCCTTTTTCGAAACCATGTCAGGGTTCTCCACTACGGGTGCCACCATCTTGGACGATGTAGAATGGCTTCCGCATGCCACCCTGTATTGGCGTACACAGACCCAATGGATTGGCGGTTTGGGAATAGTATTCTTCACCATCGCCATTCTACCCTCTATGGTAGGAAGCGGTAGTGTGAAGGTCTTTGCAGCAGAAGCCACAGGCCCCTTACGCACCAAGATGCATCCACGTCTTTCCACCATGGCAAAATGGATTTGGAGCATCTATCTGGCTCTGACCCTTGCCTGTATCCTCTCCTTCTATTTGGCTGGAATGGATTGGTTCGACAGCATCAACTATGCGATGACCACTACGGCAACAGGCGGCTTTTCTACCCACAACGACTCTACCGAGTTCTTCCAGTCGCCTACCATCGAGTATATAGGCATTCTGTTCCAGTTCCTAGCAGGCATCAATTTCATGATGCTTTACGTAGCCATCTTCAAACTCAAACCTGGTGCCTTGTTCAAAAGTTCTGAGTTCAAATTATACATTACCATTATATTTATTGCCACCGCTTGGATTGCCTATCTGCTGATTACCCGTAACGGCTATGGAATAGAAAGAGCTTTCCGCTCTGCACTCTTCCAGGTGGTATCGTTTATCACCACGACAGGTCTCTTCAATGACGATGCTGCCATGTGGCCACATATCACGTGGGTTATTTTGGGCTGTCTGATGTTTGTCGGAGCCTGTGCAGGTTCCACTACAGGTGGTTTCAAGTGCGTTCGCGTGGTAATGGTGTTCAAAGTGCTACGTAACGAGTTCCATAAGTTGCTACACCCCAATGCAGTATTACCAGTGAAGATTAACGGAATTCCCGTTCCCCATGCGCAACTCTCCACCCTATTGGCGTTCTTTGCAGTCTTTACCATCATGGTACTCCTGACTGCCACTATGATGATTTCGGCAGGCATAGACAACACCAATGCCATTACCATCTCGCTGAGCTGCATCAGTAATGTAGGTCCTACGCTGGGCACGCAGATTGGTCCAGTGATGTCGTGGAGCGAGCTTCCCGACTACGTGAAATGGCTCTGCTCCTTCCTTATGCTGACAGGACGTCTTGAAATTATGTCTGTACTGGTATTGTTCACCCGTGCATTCTGGAAAGATAACTAAATCACTACAATATAACAACAAAGACACAACCATGAATTTTTATAAGTTCACACCTTTGGTCAAGACCCTGATATGGGGCACTGAGAGCTGGCAAATCTCAGGTGTCGAGAACAACGAGACACCACTTGCCAACGACCGGAAGACACTCAACCAACTGGTTAGCGAGCAGAAAGACCTTCTGCTAGGCGAAGCCAACTACCAGCGCTTCGGTGACGAATTTCCCCTGCTCATCAAGTTTATTGATGCCCATCGTGACCTGAGCATTCAGGTACATCCCAACGACGAGGTGGCAAAACGTCACGGGAAACTCCGTGGAAAGACGGAGATGTGGTATGTCATGGACTCTGCCCCTGATGCCTCACTGTATAATGGTCTGAAAAAGCAGATTACCCCCGAGCAATACAAGGAGATGGTAGCCAATGATACTATCTGCGACGCACTAGCCAAATACCAGGTGAAGGAAGGCGACTGCTTCTATATTCCTGCCGGACGAATCCATGCCATTTGCGGAGGGTGCTATCTCGCAGAAATCCAACAGACTGCCGATATCACCTACCGCATCTACGACTATAAGCGCAAGGACAAAGACGGTAACTATCGCCAGCTACATACCCAAGAAGCTGCTGAGAGCATCGATTTCAAAGTGCAGGACGATTACCGTACCCACTATACACCCTTGAAAAACGAGAGCCAGTTACTGGTTGACTGTCCTTACTTCAGTACGGCAGTCTATGACCTTACTGAGTCCATGAGCATAGATTATACGGAACTGGACAGTTTCGTCATCCTCATTGGACTGAAAGGCGAAGCCACCCTGACGATTGATGGCGAGGATGTCAATTTCAAAGGAGGCGAGTGTTTGCTGATTCCCGCTACGGTGCAAGAGGTCAGCACTTGCGGAACCATTAAGTTTCTGGAGACGTACGTGCTATCTTGAAATACGTCTCTATATCCTGCTGTATGCGCTGATACTGCATTGAAAGCATATAGCCCGTATTCTTTTTTAAAGTCTGACGGATGTCCTGTAACGAGTGTTCGTAGCAGGACAATTCGTTTCTACGCTGTATGTGGTGACGTGCCATGCGGTATATCTCGTCCTCCCGTTCCTGTCGCAACCTGTTACATACCTTATTCAATATAGGCACTACAACAATGTCGAACAAGTGATGTCCCTGGATATAGAGATAGGTATCTTGTGGAGTCACCCCCAATGCCTTGATGCTCTCTTTGGTTTTCTGATATTCCTCCTTGGCATCAGGGAATTGCAGCTGCAACTGGTGTATCTTCGTACCCACCTTCCTTCGCAGATGGATGATGGAGGGCTCAGGGTCAAAGACATTAAAGCCTCCTGGGTCTGCCACTCTGTTGAAGTCACTCATCGAAAACTTGTTATGCAGTCCCGTCCGGTATGCCCATACAGACCAAATAAACAAGGGGAAGATAGCCTCGCTGAACTGATGCAGATAGTCGATGAAGTCGAAGATGCGGTGATCATTCAGCGTAATAGCCACACAGACATCATGCAACGAGGGAGCATAACATTGCATATTCTCTATGGCGTAGGCATAGGTATGAAACACATACGGGCTGTCTATCACCTTGCTCGACTGGGACGTAGCACCTTGCAGCAGATAATCGTAGTCGGCATCCACACAGGCTATCATGTCAGGACCTATCTGGTCACCGATAAAGTTCATCAGCACCGATTTCTTTCCTCTTTCCAACTTCTTATGCGAAGGCAGCATCACCTCGAAATAGCGCGTCTCGTCCTCATAACGGCTCAACACAGTGCGCCAGAAATAGATATCGTCGTAGCTTTCCACATAAGCCACAATTCTGCGTCGCGCCTTCTTTGAGGTTAATCGGTTCGCCGCCTCAAAGTAGCTATTGTTTAGATTATCCTTCAGTCTATTAGGCATGCCTAGTAATCATAATTACTCACTACTCATTTACAGAGTAATGTCTGAAACTTCCGTCACCTTGTCCATCCATCCGTTCATGATGACAGCAGGAGAATGGGTGGTCAGTATGATTTGTACGTTAGGATTCAGTTCAACGATGAGGTCTATGAGACGCTTCTGCCATTCTATATGCAGACTCACCTCCGGCTCATCCATAAAGAGCACATAGGGCTGCTGGTCTTCTACCAGTACCGTCAACAGGATGGCAAGCATCTGCTTCTCACCACTCGACAACTGGTAGGGCACCAGTGTCTCTCCAATCTGCGAGAATCTTATCTCGTTCTCCGTCCTAACAATTTTCTTACCAGTCTCTTCAAACAATTCATCCACGATGTCTTGGAAACGTTTCTTCGACTGCGACAACTGCTGGGCAGCATCGGCATTACCCTGTTGCAGCTCTGCAATGATGCGGTTGCCGATGTTCACCTGATAGTCCAGATACTTACGCTGCAGATGGTACAACTGGAAGTCGAGTGCCGACGTGATGCGCGAGTCCACCAAATTCATGGTATCTACATCGAGCACCGGTGAATCCAGCGACCGGATGATATCGAACCTGATGTGTGTAGCATCTGCGGGCTCTGCCGTGATATGCACTCCTTTCAGCAGGTGGTTTACCAAATCGCCATTAGTACAGATGCTACGGAACACCTTGTTCAAGATAGTAGATTTTCCCACTCCGTTAATACCACTCAGTATGTTCACCTGAGGATCCAGTTGCCACAAGATGTGCTTTCTTCCACTCCATAGCGCATCAATCTCAATCTGTTTTATACAATCAGCATACTTCATAGTTTCCAGTATTTGACGGCAAATATACAAAAAAAATATGAATTATGCATGATTTTCTTATTAATTATACATTATGAATTATAAATTATGAATTAATTCGTATCTTTGCAGCCATGAAACAAAACAAAGCACTAATAGCACACCTAAGCATGTTCGGAGCCTGTGCCGGCTGGGGACTGATGGCTCCCGTCGGCAAGGATGCCATGACACATGGCTTCGACGGTATTTCCATGGTGACCTTCCGCGTGGTAGGAGCCTGCCTTCTATTCTGGATAGCCTCTCTGTTCGCTCCCAAGGAGCATGTTCCCTTGAAAGACAAGCTGATGTTCATCGGAGCAGGATTCTTTGGACTGGTGTGTAACCAGTGTTGCTATACCATCGGACTAAGCATCACCTCGCCTATCAATGCCAGCATCGTAACCACGTCGATGCCTATCTTCGCCATGCTGCTGGCAGCCATCATCCTGAAGGAGCCCATTACAGGCAAGAAAGCACTGGGCGTGCTGATGGGATGCTCAGGAGCCTTGATGCTTATCCTGACCTCCGTTTCCCATGTCAGCGATAAAGTAGGCGACATCCGTGGCGATCTCTTCTGCCTCTTTGCCCAGTTCTCCTTTGCGCTCTATCTGTCGTTGTTCAATCCGCTGATTCGCCGCTACAACGTGTTCACCATCAACAAATACATGTTCTCCTGGGCTACCCTCATGTTGCTGCCTTTCACGTTCAGCCACACACTGTCCATTGTCAATTCTCCATTGTCAGTTAAAGTATGGTGGGAGGTAGCCTATGTGGTATGCATCGGCACTTTCTTCGGTTATATCCTCACCATGATAGGTCAGCGTACCTTGCGTCCTACAGTAGTCAGCGTTTATAACTACGTACAGCCCATCGTTTCCGTAGCCGCCTCCCTGCTGATGGGTATCGGCATTCTGAAGCCTACACATGCAGTAGCAGTCGTACTGGTGTTCTGCGGAGTATGGCTGGTAACGAAATCAAAGTCAAGAAAAGACATCGAAAAAGAAAGAGGTGAGAAATAAAACTCACCTCTTACTTCTTAATAAATCTTCTCAGGTCGATCCCCTTCTTTCTTCGACCAGAAATCATCCAGTTTCACATAGAAGGTCAGCATGCTATAGGCCGGAATATTACCTGTTGCATTACCCTTATAGGCCAACTGATAAGGAATGTATATTTTCCAATAGTCTCCACGATTCATATGCTGCAGTGCTGTGGCAAATCCCTCTACGAAGCCACCGACACGTCCTTTGTAGGGAGAGCTCACACCTTCATCATACCTGTCCCTATAGGAACTATCGAACACCAGTCCCTGTGGGACATGGGTGGAAGGCTGCAGAACACCCTGATAATGGACAAGCACCGTGTCCGTTGCATAAGGCACCTCTCTACCTGGACCATCCTTCAGCACCTGAATAACCACAAAATCCTCTGGCTTCACAGGATCATCGGAATAATCCGCACGATTCATTCCCCTGGCAATTATCCATTTTTTACCCGCCGCAATGGAGTCCTGCGCATCCTTATAGATTTTCAGGAAAGCCTGTTCGTTCTTGTTTTGCCAGTCAGGAAACTCCTCGGGAGTATCGTCTGACTCCTGACACGATGCAAGCCCTATCAGCGAAAGACAAGCAAGCAAGGCATATTTTAACAGATCATTTTTCATTTCCTACTTCTCGTTATTACTGCAACTTTTTCAGCAATGACGCTATGCTCACCTTATCCTCGATAATAGCAGCCAGGTCGCTGATGTTCACACGCTCCTGCTCCATGGTATCGCGGAAACGCAGGGTAACCTTGCCATCTACGAGCGAGTCGTGGTCAACAGTGACGCAGTACGGTGTACCGATGGCATCCTGACGACGATAGCGCTTACCGATAGAGTCTTTCTCGTCATACTGGCAGTTAAAGTGGAACTTCAGGTCGTTGATAATTTCACGAGCCTTCTCGGGCAGTCCATCCTTCTTGACCAAAGGCATCACGGCCAGCTTGACGGGAGCTAGAGCAGCGGGCAACTTCAGCACCACGCGGGTTTCGCCGTTCTCCAGCTGTTCCTCGCAGTACGAGTGACACATGACAGAGAGGAACATACGGTCGACACCAATAGAGGTCTCGATAACAAACGGAGTATAGCTCTCGTTGGTCTGCGGATCGAAGTACTTGATGCTTTTGCCAGAGAACTTCTCATGCTGCGAGAGGTCGAAGTTGGTACGAGAGTGAATACCCTCCACCTCCTTGAATCCGAACGGCATCTTGAACTCAATGTCGGTAGCGGCGTTGGCATAGTGAGCCAGCTTGTCGTGGTCGTGGAAACGATAGTTCTCTGCGCCGAAGCCCAGAGCCTGGTGCCACTTCATACGAGTCTCCTTCCACTTGGAGAACCACTCCAGTTCGGTACCGGGGGCTACGAAGAACTGCATCTCCATCTGGTAAAACTCCCTCATACGGAAGATGAACTGAGAAGCACAAACCTCTTGAGAGCGGGACTCCC